>Ga0209067_10001271_pt1 | contig 15681 bp, 19 predicted proteins | sample ColStrG_CSR_2013_FD_187199 | JGI IMG/M metagenome (GOLD analysis project Ga0209067, IMG submission 187199) | Freshwater sediment microbial communities in response to fracking from Pennsylvania, USA - Cold Stream Run_MetaG_CSR_2013 (SPAdes)... | ecosystem: Environmental > Aquatic > Freshwater >...
TCTTTCATTACCACCGATCTGGCTGCCCACGTCGGTTCATCGCGCGACTGGTGTGGCCGTCGAGTACGTGGTACCGGAGTTCTCGTAATTCTGGGCGAGGGGCAAGCGGGATATGCCAAGCGCCTCCGGGTGTGGGCCGCGGAACGTGGAATCGCCCCGGCGCTGGTCAATCTATACGTCATGCCGAGCCCAGTAGACCTGAGCACAGACTCGGAGGATGTTGCTGTGGCAATCAGCGAGGCTGAAAATGCACTGGGCCGCGCCGTGGGCTTCGTCCTGATCGACACGTACAGCACAAATTTGGGTGATGCCGACGAACAGAGCAACAGCGACGCGGCCCGCGTACTGGGCCATGCGCGGGCTGCGGCGGGGCCTTATAGGGCACTGGTGTTCGTCCACCATGTCGGGCACAGCGAAAAGGACCGCGAGCGTGGGGCATACCAGATCCGAGCCAATGCCGATTTCCGGTTCAAGATTGAGCGTTCTGGTGCGACTATTACCATGACCAATGCCAAGGCCAAGGAAGGGTGTGAGCTGCCGCCGATGTACTTCCGCTTCCGGGAGATTGAGCTAGGGACCGATGACGAAGGCGACCGCATTACGTCGTTGGTCATGGAGCCTACGGATCAGCCGACCCAGAAGCCGCGGGAAGTCGCCAAACCTGCTGGGGCCAATCAACGCATCGTATGGGACGTGGTGGGTGAACTGCTGCGGCAATCCACGACCTATGGAATGGCCGGCGCCCCAGCCATCAGGCCATGCGTGACGGTAGGCGCTGCCATCGAGGGCTGCCGCGGCCGACTGGTTGTCGATGAGAAGCACCGCAAAGAACGCACCATGACGACCATCAACGGTCTCGTAGGTCGGAAATGTTTGGTCTTACAAGATGATTGGCTATGGTGCCCCTAATCCGATCTTCCGAGGTTCCCGGATTCCCGAAACTCCCGGCCCCTATAGGGTGGCCGGGAACTTCGGACCATATCCATTCTCGAACTTCCCGAAACAGGGAACCTTCGGGAAGTTCGGGAAGATCGTCGTGTTGTGTGTCTACTGTTCTTCTCGCATGAAACCATCAGGCCGCACCGCGATGCCGATTCGGTGGCGGTGTCGCCATGCGTGACTGAACATCGTTGTGAAACCCACCTCAGAGAAGATTCCGGTTGGTCGCAGCAATCGCCGCCGAATTCGGAGACGCACCAGTTCTGGTCCCCCATTTGACGAAAAAATTCCCACCACAAAAATTTAGAGCCCGATTTTTCTGCTCGATTTGCCCATGATTTTTCGATGTGCGTCCTAGGCGGGGGGGGGTAGAGGGACCTTTTTGTACGGAATTTCGAGTCGCTGGCCGGCTCGAAAAGCCTAGGCCGAAATGGATCACCCGACCGCTGTGGATTCCTGCCCGACCTCCTGGCCGGGCGCCGGTTCAGACGGGCGGCTGGGCCGCCTGGGATAGACCTCCCCGCGTGCCGGTGCGCGCTAGCCGGTTGGCCGTTATGCTGCCGATACGACCTCCCGGAAGGTTCGGATTGCGCAGTGCAGTTGGACCGGAGCCGACCAGAGGGGACCTTACGAGCTATATTTCAAATATGTCGATTACCGGAATTCGCAAACGACGCGTCCGACGGCAGGTTCTTTATTTCCCGCCATGCGGGTTCGACTCAGACTAGTGCATTTCACGCATGTCAAATTATTTGCTGATTGGCGCCGGATTTAGCCGGAACTGGGGCGGGTGGCTCGCTGACGAGGCATTTGAGTATTTGCTTGGATGCCGAGAAATTCAGACCTCTGGATGGCTCCACGATTCACTTTGGAGGCATCACGACTGGGGCGATGGGTTTGAGGGGGTTATCAGTGAGGCGCAGGCAGCCTTCACGCAAAACCCTCATGGCTCGGAAGAAGATCTTCGTGCAGTGCAGGATGCTGTCTCCCGCATGTTTGACGATATGAATCAGGGATTCTTTCGTCGTGAGGGGTCTGTACACCCGTTTGAGTTTTCCAATGATGCCGCGAAATCGGTAAGCAAGTTTTTGGCAAGGTTTGACGCGATCTTCTCGCTCAACCAGGATCTTCTGTTGGAGCATTTCTATTTTTCAGAAGTATCGCTCCGCTCCAACAACAGGTGGGCGGGAATTGATTACGCGGGGCTTTCGAGGGTTCCATGTAGCGATGCGTACGCGCACGCTTCGTTTTCGCGTTCAACTTGGGTACCAATGAGTCCTGAAAATCTCGCGCTGAATCCCTATTCCCAACCAATTTTCAAGCTCCATGGTTCGTCAAACTGGCACGACGCAGAGGGTAAACGCCTCCTCATTATGGGGGGACAAAAACCCGGTCAAATATCGCGTCATCCAGTACTTACGTGGTATGCCGAAGAATTCGAGAGGCGACTGAGTAATCAAAACGCGCGCCTGATGATTATTGGCTACGGTTTTCGAGATCCACATATCAATGAAGTATTGAAGAAAGCTGTAGAGAAGGGTCTAAAGACCTTTGTAATTTGTCCCCAAGGCGCATCAATTGCTTTGACTCTTAACAAGACTCAAGGCGCGAATCAAATCGGGGAGCCTTCGCAAGAGGAATTGACGCTGAAATACTCCTTGATTGGTGCGTCGCGGCGTCTTCTTCCCCAAATTTTCGGAGACGACGACGCCGAATTTGCGAAGGTACACCGATTCTTCGGATAGTTCCGCCTACTATTGAAGACAAGGGTAATCGCATACACACCATCATGAAGGTCAGCGAGCAAATCATAGGGACGGTCGGCGCCGGCTGCCGCCAATACGGATCTATTGCGCGTGCGTGTGGAAGTGTTCCTCACGAATGCACGGACGCGATTAGATGACTGCTTTCGCACAGTGTTATTTATTGATTCTTGAAGACTAGCGCGCCCGGCCTGGGTCGATGGCACGCTTCCCGGTTTTGACCCGTAGTTGTCCGGGTTCCGCCCAATAGCCGAAATCACTGGTGCGTCTGAATCGCATCGTAATCTTGCGCTAATCCGTCGCCGTACGTGGAGGTAGGTCTTATAGCGAGAGACGCAGAGGACCTCTTTGCATGGGATTTCGCGTTTCTGGCCGAGCCGAAGAGCCTAGGGCGGAAAAGATCGCGCGAGCGCGGTAGATTCCAGAACGCGCTTCCCGTGCAGGCGCCGGCGCGCATTGACGGCGCGGTGGCATGAATTGACCGGCCCGCTTTCTGATGCTTTCCTAGTGGTTGACCGCTATCCTTTCAATGTTGACCTCCCGAAAAGGGGGAATTCTTGCATTACGGTTTGACTGGCTGTCCAAGGTCGGGCGATCCTGCGCGGCTCCGACGTATTGCCAAATGAGCGGGCTCTAATGGCGCGAAGCGATTGCCGGCGAGGCCACGGATTGGAGTGTCTTTTTCTATGGCAACTTTGAACGACGCAGTGGATTTGATTCGTCGTGAATTGAGAGGCAAATCTGACGTAGACGTGCGCGGTGAATTTAACGCTGCATTTCCCGATGCTATCGAAACTTTTGTTCGCCTAATGGCACCTGCGTTTTTGGAATGGGACGAATTTGACCGTGCGCTTACCGGAGATAAAAGGCAGTCGATTGTCTCCGCCTTGATGTTTACTGCGATCAGCTTGCATACGCAGTCCATGAAGCTTCTTCTATCGGGTCACGCGGTGCCTGCTGGGAATCTTAGCCGTCAGGTTGTCGAGACGATCGCCCTTGCGCTGCTTTGCTCGAATAGCGACCACGAAATATTGGACAGTTTTGATGGCGATTGCTATTCGACTAGCTACGCGGTGACTGATCTGCGAAAGCGATCTGATGCGCTAGGAGTAAGGAGGGAAGGTGTAGACGCGCTTGTACTGGCGCAGAAGTTCTATCACAAGTACAGTCACCCGTCGAAAATGACACTGGGCACTGTCATGGAGTTCGCGGACACGGGGCGGTTTTTCGTTGGTGGCTCATTCGACAGTTCTAAAATTCAGGTATATCGGGAAGAGATCGAAGGTCGATTGAGCCTCGCATCGCAATTCCGAAACTTTGTCCTTGTAGTCAGAGCGAACTTGTCGCGTTGGCGTTGAGGTTGTGTTGTCAGGATCACATTCGTATCGCCTTCCTGATTACATGCGGCAATAGCGTTGAAGTCTCGAGAAAAGGGATTGAACGTTTCCGCGCGTTGTTTCTTTTGGAGTCTTCTCTCGATAGCGAATTGCGGTGCTGCGCGTCTGGTTTTCTAGGGAGGGGAACATTGCGATGAGCGAAGAGGCCGAGTCCAAGATTAAGCAGGCAATTGATCTTCTCAAATCGAAGAAGGTTGGAGAGAACGTCGCTTGGCTACTCAATAAGCATTCGCTGCGAGGAGACTTTTTCCCGCATGACAAGGATGAGGAATTGTCGTGGGAGGTCAGGAACCCTTGGAACATTAGGAAGATCGAACGTCAATGGAATTTCAGATATGAGGGGAATGTGCTGCAAATCGTGGTTGCCAACAATAGTTGCGGCTCCGGTCCTGATGGCGAGGGATACGATTTTTCGGATTTGCTGGTTGTCCAGAACGACGTGTGTGTGTTGAAGGACACAATAGACATGGACGACGGTCGCCACGGGAGCTTTAGCTATCTAACGCCACAGTTCTACGTGTTCTCGTTGAAGTGCTTTAAGAACGGCCCCTGGCTTGATGAGTTGGGGAACCTTAGGGCAGCGTTTGAAAGGGCCGAAAAGCAGTACGACGAGGAAGTGCGGTCAGCACGCTTAGCAGACGCCGCCAAGAACATCGACTTGTAGAAATGAATTTTAGGAATGCCTTTGGGGGTCGGCAGCACACTTTCCTAGCGTGGCTCCTCTGTTGTCCGGATCCAGCCCCTTATTCGACGTCTCGAGTCGTGCGTCTTGCCGGGGTCCGGCAATTGCACGATCAAGTCTAATTTGTTGACCTTAACACTAGATTAGGGCACAATGTGCCTGGAGAGACGACCTAAGTCCGCGACATAAATGGAGTGCAAAATGACCACGTACGGCTACGCCCGTGTCAGCACCCCTGATCAAAAACTCGACCTGCAGATAGATGCACTCAAGAAGGCCGGTTGCGAAAAGCTATTTACGGACCAAGGGGTCAGTGGCGCGACTACGGATCGCCCAGGCTGGCGTAAAGCCCTCAGGACCCTCAAACAGGGTGATGTGCTGGTGGTCTATAGCCTCAGCCGCGCGACACGCTCCCTGAGCGATTTGACGGCCCTGGTGGCCGATCTGCAGGCTCGAGGTGTCGGATTCCAGTCCGTCACAGAGAAAATCGACACCAGTACCGCAATGGGCCGTGGGATGCTGAACATCCTGGGAGCCCTAAACCAAATGGAGCGGGAGATTACGCTGGAGCGCGTCAATGCCGGGTTAGCGGCAGCGCGCGTTCGCGGTGTCCGATTTGGACGTCCGTCTACCCTCAGCCAGGCCGATCGGGAATGTGTCCTGAACCTGGAACTGACAGTGGCAGAGGCAGCAAAGAAGATTGGGGTAAGCAAGCGGCACGTTTATCGCCTCAGGGCGACCACGCCATCGATTTAACTTCCCACTCAGACACTGGCTCTCGCAATATCGGGCTCCGCCTGGACATTGCCCTGAGGCAGTGCCCGCCCTGGATGGGCTCGGCGGACCCAGGACCGCCAGGCTGCCATCCAGTCGACCCTCCGTCCCATTGGGCCCGGTACAGAATGCCAATAGTCCCGGAATCCGTCGGCAATCCTTAGCGCCGTCCCATGCGTAATTAACTGACCGCTGCCTTGCGAGTAATTGACAGCCCAGTGCCTCCAAGCGTTCGGCAAAGTCCAGTCCTTGGGCAACCTGGTCGCGTTTGGTGACCAACCAGTTAAGTTGGCCGAAATCCAATCCGAACACTCCCCAGACATCAAATCTGAATCAGGCTGCGTGTTGGCTGAATTGGCCCTAGCAGAGTCAGGCCTCGTCGCTCCAGCGCCGCAATCGTCTGATTGATAGCGCCTCCTCGCTCCGGCCTTGTAAGGCCCAGTTGGCGCGGTCGGATCGCACCAGGGCGATAGTGGGGTACGTCGCTTAATGTAAGTGCGACGATTTCGAAAATGGCAAATGTGCAAGTAGCGTGAGCCGGCAGAGTCGTAGAGTCGCGCCAAACCGACTGCGCTAAGGTCAGCAATGATTTTGGCCAATTGTTCTTCGGATTGAACTTGCGAAAGACCTCTGGTCAGCCTCAAAAGGTCTGGTGCATTCCCTCCAAGGTTGCCGAAATCGTCCGCGATGTCCCAAAGCACAACGTAGACGAGCCTATGCGTGTCGGAAGGAAGGCCAAGAAAACCTTCATTTCGGTGAAGTTCGCGCGGAATAATTCGGCTGTACATGATCCTGCTTTCGATAGTCAACGCCGGGAAAAAACTACATTAATTCGATCGCGTGCCGCTCATCACATCTCGAATGCACTGCTCCGTTCGAGTTTTGTCGTTGACAAGTGGCTCTTTCATACATATTTGTTCAACGCGAGAATAGCGTTCGTTGTATTGCTCGCGTGTAATGCCGAGGTTACGGGCACCTGCAGCACTCGATAGTTCATCAAGAACTGGATCTGTTTCAATTAGACCGAAGGACTCGTATTCTCTCTGCGTCAGGATCTTTAGTTGGTTGGCAGGGATTAAATCCATCGCCTCATACAGTGTCGGCGAAATGTTCACATCGCTAAGAAACTGTCGAACTGCTTTTGCGATTGCCTGACGATTCGCGCGGATCTCTTCGTAGGAACTTGGCTCAACCGAATCCGAATACAGTCGGTGGATGCCAATTTGCCCGTGAAGATTTCGTCGCATAGTTCCGGCCACCACAAGCACGCAGGCGCTGTAACAGCGCTGGTCCGTCGCGACGGTAATGTAGGCACGTGAGTCCGCATGCAGTATCGCCCCCATTTTAATGGCAGCCTCGACATTTCCCCCTGGACTATTGATGCTAATGAAGTGAAATGCGTCATTGGGAAAGCGATGAAAAAGTTCGTCGATCCTTGCAAATAGTTTGGCCGGGTCATCATTAGTAATTACGCCTTCAATAAGCACCTCGTGTGACGGACCATTTTGAATGGCAATCGAGGCGGCTGTTGCGACGCCAAGCAACAACGATAGCGCTGCAGAGAAAAAAATAAATAGGATTCTATGCAATGCGAATCGCATATTTGCACCTTCTATAGTTTGAATATCTCGAAATCCATTCTTTACTTTCATTTAACTATTGCCGGCAAGATTCTCGACATTCAAAATCTGAAAACTTTCCACGCTTGCACGAATCAAAGCACGCTTGATCAACGTGCACATCGACGGGCCTCATCTCTCCGAGGCGAGGACTGGCTGTGGGCTCTGGCTTTTCACTGCAGTGAACAACATACCCACCGTTTCTCATAAAATCGGCATACACCTTAACTCCGGGATCCGAGCAGTTGGTTAACCCAACTACTGATTTTCGCGACCTATTTGCACGCTCGGCATTTCTTCGTTGCCTATCATTTTCCTCTTTGAGCTCTCGCTGTTTCATTTCAAGTTCAATTCTTTGAAAATCCTGCTCCATCCGTATTGATTGGGTTTCCCTTTGTTGGTCGAGGGCGGCCTGCCTTTGTCTTTCCGCTTCGCGTTGCATATCGAGTCTCTGCTGCTCCAACTCCTGGCGTTGCTGCTCTATTTGCTGCTGCATTTGCAGTTGTTGAGCTTCAATTTGCTGTTGCTGTTGCCGCATTTCCCAGTCATCCAGGCGCTGAATCGTTGAGCTGCTGTCCTGGGCTCCAACCGCGAGTGGCATAAGCTGAAACGCGCCAAGGATGGCAATACAGAAATGGTCACCGAGTTTCATGTTTTTCTCTATGTCGTCGTGCAAATGAACGCGTTCACTCGTACTGCCCAAAAACCTCGGGGTACGTTCAACTACCAACGCATCTCTTTAATATGGAAATGCCCCGCAAATCGTAATCCACCAAGCGGCAAGGATGCGGGGTGCCAACTTTTTCGCACCGCAACCGAAGACAATCCGCCCTTGTCGCACTTGGGAAAACAATCCGGCGTGCGCGCATTGCGTACGGCTTTTCACAGAAAAGGCTGGCGTTTTTGGTCGAAATGGACCGTAGCTTTAAGGGCGAATCGAGCGCGGAGAATTAAATGTTACGGTCCTGAACTTGACCAAGATTGCGGGGGCAATAAACATTTCCGCGTCCGAACTTCTGGCGCATGCGGGACTGTAGATCGCAGAATTAGGCCATCGATCGCGCACTTGGCACAATTGCTGTCGGAATTGTTTATCGCTCGCCCAGATGGCGTCCAAGAGCGACGAGCCGGATTCCTTCTTCACTAGCCGCTCCCCAGGCGGCCTACCTCCAGGCTCATTGGGTAGCGGCTCCCCGCCGCTCTTCGTCGACCCTGCTCCGACTAGACCATTTGTTGCTGAGCAGAAATCCTGTCTTGGTTGGGCCGCACGTCGGCTGCCGTTGGGGACATGACAGCGCCAACGCGTCGGTCGCAAGCCGGGCATTCGATCTCGCTATTTCCATGAACAAAACAACTCGCTGAAATTTGGACCCGGACCACCCATAATCCCGACCCTCGCAGTTTCCTTGATCGTGAACGGGATATTGGACCCTGGCGGATTCATGCTTGAAGACGATTCTATTCCACACTTCCATTTGCAAACAAGCAGAAGTAAAATTGAGGTCGTGGGGAGGAAGATTCCCGCCGCCGATTTCAGACCTTGATGGGGCGACATCCATCTAAGCGTTGTCCAGGCTCCTCCCCGAGCCGGCCACGCGCCGGTCCCATCTGGGGAATAGGAGCAGCCTAATGGCTAAATCTACGTGGGTTACTTTGGGTCCCGGCCACTCGATCTTTCGAGGCGGCGCTTCGACCTTTACGCCCGTTCCGCGACCGCCGATTGCGGCGAAGTCGCTGTCTCGTGGCGAACCCGGACCGGCAGCAGCGATTGGGCCCCGTCAGCCCGGTGCCAAGACCCTACCGCGGCGTAGCGAAGGTGAAATCAGCACGCAGGTAGCCACGGTGTCCTTCGGATATTTTCGGACGAAATCGGGGCGGCCACCCGAAATCGAGGAGAAGGACAAATGATTTCTTCGACGTGGTGGAAACGGGTGCGCAAAGTTGGTTGGTTCTGGGCGCAACGTGCAATCACCTCCCAGAGCCGGCAACGTGCCGGTCTCTCCTGGGGAATGGGAGAAAGAGCGTGATTAGCGAGGATTGTTTGCGTGGCGAAGACGCACAGCAGCAGCACGATCGGGCAATGGCCAAGCGCGGCAAGGTGTCGCCCTCAAGCCGCGGCCGCCTGGAGGCTTTACTGAAAGCCAAAGGCGACACTTCGTCCAATCCCGGGCAGTCGAATCAGCCCGAGCAAACCGGGCCAATCGATCCAATCGTCAGCGCAATGGCCAGCAATCCGGGGCTTACACGCGAGACGGCCGAGCGGATGGCCAATGACCTGGGGTTCTGATGCTGCTCGAGTAAGGAACAAGCGACCTGAATAGGAGTTGACATGGCAACTATTGAACGCGCAATCGCAATTGCAGCGGAGGCTCACGCCGGCCAAAATGATAAAGGTGGTGCCCCATACGTTTTTCATCCGCTTCGCGTGATGCTGACGCTTAACACGGCCGACGAACAGATCGTTGGTGTACTGCATGATGTTGTCGAAGATTGCGACGGATGGACTTTCGATCGATTGCGCGGAGAAGGCTTCTCTGAGACGATTATCGAGGCCCTTCGTTCGGTTACTAAGGACAGCGACGACAAGTCATGGGAGACATATAAGGCATTCGTTCGCCGCGCCGCGAGCAACGCCATAGGACGCAAGGTCAAGCTGGCCGATTTGCGGGATAACTGCGATCTGCGCCGCATTCCAACGCCGACCGATAAGGACTACGACCGGATTGCCAAGTATAAGCGCGCGATCGAATTGATCGAGGCTGACGAGGCGGTAGAAAACGAGATTGCCAACGGTGCGCCGCTATGCGCTTGTCTTGAGGAAGGTCCCTATTACGATGACTGCGAAGACCATCGTGATCTGGGGGAAGATCCCACCGAGCGTCGTGATGCGATAGTGTCGATTTGGACGTGCAAGACTTGTAAGCGTCACTGGCTTAAATACCACGTTGAGTACGACAGTTTCGGGCACGCAGGCAGATGGGCACAGGCTGTCATTGACGCCGAGACCGCTGCGAACGTAACGCCTCTTACTGCCGTGAATGTTATCAACGCGAGGCCTTGGTACGTGTACGGCGGGTCACACTACCTCGGAAGGGTTCGTCGATCGAAGACTCCCCTGAGGGTTAACTGGCGCTTCCCAGGTGAAAAGCCAGATGAGGGTTGTAATTGAAGCTGGAGCGGAATGCGGCCTGTCAATACGAAAAATATCCTTGTGATGGATACGATAAGGCGCAATGCAATCCTGGCCGAACTTGCCAAGTCCAGAGAAGAACTATCGCATCACTTGGACAAGGCTGTTGAGGGATTGCGCGCGACTCGCATAGCGCAGCTAATTGCGGAGGCACTGAAATTGGACCTCACCGCCGCCGTACCCGGGATTAATCTGCCGATCACCGCAGCGCAGGTAAACGAAATGGCAGAAAAACTTGAAGCCGAACAAAGGAAATTGATTGAACTCCTCGCTCAAATTGACGATCGCCTTCGCAAGATTCCATCAGAAGGAAGAGCACAGTAGTGGACACTATGGCCGACGGGCAGCGAGGGCGGTAATTGACAAAATCCTTGGGATCATAGCTATTCCTGTGCTTGCCGGTGATCTACCAGGCCCTCGCCTAACGCCCGGCGGAATCAATCCCGAGGTGACGCAGGAAAACATTAAGTCGACCGTCTGCGTGAAAGGTTGGACCAAGACCGTCCGGCCCCCTGCGTACTACACCAACGGGCTAAAAAAGCAGCGGATCCGGGAATATGGATATGACAGTCGGAACCCGAAGGATTACGAAGAGGGCCACCTAATCCCGCTAAGCGTTGGCGGAAATCCGACCGATCGAAAAAATTTGTGGCCGGAACCACGCAAATCGCAATGGAACGCCGCGCGAAAAGATGAACTTGAATTTGCGATGTTCAAGGCCCTGTGTCGTGGCAATGTCACGTTAGAGGAAACTCGTCTCGCGTCCGCAACGAACTGGATTGAGGCGTATAAAAAGTATGCAATTTTGCGCGGACGATACCGTGGCGGCCACGGCGAGTAGTGTCCGCACCCCCAACAGCTTTAAATTTCGAAACAATCACCAGCACAGTAATCGTATCCGTATCCGAACTCACTGGCTAGATTGAGCGGATTCCACAGCTTGCTAGAAAGGCAGAAATTTCATTGTACACGGTGGGATTTCTAGTGGTGTCCTCAGCATCGCCAAGGGGTATAAAGACGACGATTCCCTGGCGCGCACGAGTCAGAAGGACGCGATAGGAATTTAAGAGAAAGGCTTGTCGATCGGGATCGCTCACGCGACGCCACTGCGTTCCAGAAAACTTAAAGGTCCGCCACTGTTCCTCTCCGCGCCGTAGGTTTGCATCCCAGCAAACACAAGCCCAGTCAAGTTCCAAGCCCTGAACCTCAAACTCGGTTGCAGCATCCTCAAGAGCGTCGCTTGAGCGAACATCGTTCCGAGGCGCCAAGAACCATTCCGGGGGATCAACTTTTGCGCGAACAAATACGCCGTCCGGCTTGAGGCGAATAGCATTTGATGAAGCCAATAGGCCAGCCCGCTCGTCACCTCGCCGATGCCCGCGCAACCATTTCCGCGCCGTCGTCAAACTCCGGGTCTGGACGATTGGGTAATCAATGAGGGAACTTGCCACTTGGCGGGCTGCCTCGGGATCGTTGCCGATCACTGCGGCCACGAAGCGCGAAAGATTTTCAGCACGAAATGATCGAATAGATACAGCCAAGTGCAACGCCGGCGCACTAAAGGCTCGTTTGCAGGCGTCTAAAGTTCCAGACATACCTGCGGGCAAATATTCCGGGCCAAGCACTTGATCTGGCAAGTGAACATCCCAATGAACAAATCGGTCGCTCAATGCAGTTAACCACTCCTGCATTCCAGCCTCCCCGGTATTAATTTCCTGGCCTCCTCCGACAAGGCAGATCACAACGCACCAGTCTGAATTGCGATCCATTACTTCCAGGAGGAATGCTGGTTCGGATTGCGAAAATCCCGGCTGCCCCCGCTTTCGACGCATGAAGTCGCTGGTTTGCTCGACGTTCCATGCTCGTTGAGCCTCATCAAAAACAACAACCTTTCCTACCATTGGTGCGGAGCTTTGCAGTGCCTCGTCCCGAAAATGATGAATATTTTGGATAAACGTGGATGCCTTCCCGTATTCGGCTGCCCTGGACGCTCTGCTACCTTGAGCCCGTGCGTGTTCCATTGAATCTCGGGTTAGAGCCTCTCGCAACACATCAACCAATGGCCCATTTCCAGACAAAAAGACTGAGTGCTCATCGTCGTGTCCCTGCATACGTTGGTTGGCAATATTTAATCCAGCCAATGTCTTCCCAGACCCTGGGACACCTGTAACTAGGCAAATTGCCTTTCGGCGGCCTTTCTTGGCACTGTCAATCACTTCCCCAATGTAGTCGGCAGTCGCAGAAAGATTCGTGGCGCCGGCCTCATTTCGAGTTATTTCCTCTACAGAGTGGTTTCTATACAGAGCTTGCGCAGCCTCGATAATGGTTGGCGTTGGTCGGTAGCGGCCGGCTTCCCAGATTAAAGGGTCTAGGGCAGGTGAGGACTCAAAGGTAAATGCCTGCAATATCTCTTGGAGGGAACCAGGGACTCCCAGAACAGGGTTTGCAACGTCATCTTGGTACCACGCGACCCGGACCAATGGGGCCTTGGCTCTGGTCGCCACAAGCACGGGAACGATTCGGCGGTGATGACTGGTTTCATGGAAGTTTTTCAAATCGAGGGCGTAACCCAGAACCTGATCTATCGCACTTGACGAGAACCCGTCAGCACCGACCTTATATTCAAGAACAAAAACAACTCCGCGGTAAAGAATGACTGCGTCCGCGCGCCTACCCATGCGGGGTATGGAAAATTCTAGAAAGAAGTAAGCGTCAGTCGTTTTTCCAGCAAGCTCACGAAGACTCTCTATTTCTTCTACCCAGGCGTCGCGCTGCGCAGGCGTAACATCAAAAGGAGAGCGCGCCGCTAGACATCCCAAGACAGAATCCTGGCTTTCGTCAGCGAGAGCAGTAGAGGTGTTGGAGTAGTAGGCCCGTGTCACATAGTTGCCGTTTTTTTGTTCTTGGTAGGATTATCCATTCCCTGCGCTCCGCCGTCGATCATGCCCACGCAAGAAAACCAGTGTCTTTTTTGCACGATTCAACCGGAGCGAATTGTCGCCAGTAATGAGTTTGCATACGCGATAAAAGATGGATTTCCCGTTACGCACCTTCATACCTTAATAATTCCCAAACGACACGTCGCTGAATACTTTGACCTGAACCCGAAGGAACTGCTCGCCTGCGATGAACTTTTGCGTCTAATGCGCAAAAGTGCTCTATCGGCAGATGGAAGTGTTCAGGGCTTCAACGTTGGAATTAATGCTGGCGCTGTTGCTGGACAGACAATTTTTCATTGCCATATCCATTTGATTCCCCGCCGAGAAGGTGACACACCGAATCCCCGCGGCGGCGTGCGTCATGTTATTGCTGGCAAGGGTTCGTACTAAAAATGAACAACTACCTAAATTCGGTAGTACAAATTCTCCGGCACGGTCAAAATGCCAATTCGTACAAATTCGCACTTCTTCGGTCGCTTGTGCAAATCGTATCAAGGGATCCAAAGTCCAATACGATTGTAGCCCGCGAACTAGCGAAGCAATTTCTTGCTCTCTATTGGCCCCTCGAGGTTACATACCGTATTCGGCAGGGAACCGATCCTGACAAGGACCCGGTCGTCATGTCGGCGATTCGGAATTTGATGCAAATCGGAAAAATTGAAAGCGGCACGACACTGGCTGCATTCAAGGCGAACTGTCCCCGTGACTACGACGCCCTGATATCAAGAGTGGAGAAGACGGCGTTTAGAGACGTCATCGCTCGATTTCACACTGTACGTAAAGCGCAGGTAGTGCCGGTTCTATTTACGCATGGCGCCATTGCGGGCAGGACGTGTAGCGAACTTGTTCTGCAAGAAGGTGCGCGCAGCTTTTTGAAAAGCCACGATCAGCTTCTTGATTACATGGCGGTTGCCGCTTGGGTGAGGTTTACGGAAAACTACTCGTCAAGTCCGAAATTGTTTCTCAAGCTTTCAGGAGAATCGCCCAAGCGAACAAGCTTAAAGAGCTGGCAGGAATCCCTATTTATTTTGCAGGGCGGGCAGTGCTTCTACTGTGAAACAAAGACCGAGGCTAGTAGTTCCGAAGTTGATCATGTGCTTCCATGGTCGTATGTCCTGGAAGATCGGACCTGGAATCTTGTCTTGAGTTGCAGCAAATGCAATAGCTCAAAATCGGACCGATTACCTGCAGATACATTCCTCGATAAGTTGCTTCATCGAAATGCACAGATATTGAGCGGAACAGTCACGTTAAAGAATGGGAAATTCAATCGAGATTTTGAAGAGTGGCATTCGCGGGATTTGATATCCCATATTCGGACCAAATACGATGAGGCAAAGGGCGAACTATTCCCAATTTGGTATGCCGCACGATCTTCCGCCGCATCGAGAGTTCGGGGGAATTGTTAATTGGATTCGTTTGAATTTAATATCGGATTCAGTGTACTAATTGGATGAGCAGCATTGCGATTGTTTTCATGACGCCATTGGTAAAACTTGTTGCGATCGCGCTTATTGCGATTGGTGTTCTGTCTTTTTTGTTAAGGCGGAAAGCCGGGCAGGATAGGGGACCATGGCCCTTTTACGCAAAAAAGCCGCTATCGTCCGTCGAACAGGTCCTGTACTTTCGGTTGGTTAAGGCGCTGCCGGAAAAAATTGTCCTCGCGCAGGTTGGTCTGTCTCGACTCCTAGGTGTGAAGAAGGGTAACAATTTCGCTACTTGGAGCAATAGAATTAACCGCATGAGCGTAGATTTCGTGATTTGCGCGAAAGACAGTTCCGTACTTGTCGTTATTGAATTGGACGATGCATCTCATGTGCGAGACGACCGGCAAGCGGCCGATCGCAAGAAGGATCGCGCCTTGGCGGCTGCGGGCCTGCGCATCATTCGGGTACAGGCAAAGTCTCTTCCTGACGAGGCCGCGCTCAGGGCATTGGTTGAGATTTCGCCTGGGAAAGACAGTTAACAGGCCTAAGTTGAGCAGTGCTCCGCTTGAGAGGCACCAGGAGGATTGGTATGCCCACGCCGAATCAAATGATGGACGCCTTACGAGCGTTGAGCCCGGACATGGTCAGGCGATTACAGAATTCGGCATACGTCGATGCTTTGGAGAGAAGCCCGGCCTGGAATACGGCCAAGATGGCCGACCTGGTAGGTGCGGGCGCAGGCGCACCTTCGCCCGACGACTCCGCAGTAGCCGGCCCGGATACTCCTAGTGCCGATCTCGAACTAGGGAAACTGTTGAGTAGCCCCAGGTGATTTGGCGGTGATTTTGGCAGTAACCCATGGAAAATCCAGCAACGGCGCGGGTCTTGACATCCCTTGGGGACGCCACCATGGTTCTATCCATGGGCGTTAATCGGTTAGTAGCCAGGCCA
>Ga0209067_10001274_pt1 | contig 15661 bp, 10 predicted proteins | sample ColStrG_CSR_2013_FD_187199 | JGI IMG/M metagenome (GOLD analysis project Ga0209067, IMG submission 187199) | Freshwater sediment microbial communities in response to fracking from Pennsylvania, USA - Cold Stream Run_MetaG_CSR_2013 (SPAdes)... | ecosystem: Environmental > Aquatic > Freshwater >...
CCCGCGCGCGTCCGCGAGCACCGGCAGGAGACCGCGAGACAACTCACGCGTCCTGTCGATAGCCTGGTTCACCAGAGCGACGATCTCGGCGGCATCTTCGGCTTCGGGCAGGGATTTTTCGCGCAGCTTTTGTTCGAGCACCCTGCTCATGAAGGCGACGCCCGTCAGGTGCTGGCCCAGACCATCGTGCAGATCCTGTCCAATCCGCCGCTCTTCTCTGCCGCTGATCTCGAGGATCGTCCGTTCCAGGCGTTTCGATTCGGTTACGCCGTTTCCCGTCAGGATCACGTGCTCCAGGGCGCAGCGCGCGCCGGCAAGCCCCATGCTCGACCAGGCGATCACCCGGCGAGCGCCCTGCCGGGTGGCCCAGGCACATTCGAAAGCGGCCGGAAGCCGGCCGGCGCGCAACTGTTCGAAGATATCGTGGAAGCGGGCCGTCTCTTCGGACGCCACGAACAGGTCCCACACGTGCCCGCCGCGCATAGCGGCCTGCCGGAGAGGAACATTTCGGCGGCTTCGGCACTCCAGCGCGACTTGTCGTCGGCATGAATTCGCTGATACCAGCGCACCGGATCTTCCAGCCATTCCTCCCGCGAGAAACCTAGCAAGGTTTCGATCTGCGGGTTGATGTACGCCTCTCCCACGCCGCGATCGAGGTAGACCAGGAATACCACGGCCGGGATCTGCTCGATCAAAGTCCGGTACTGCGCCGCCAGATGGGGAGCCTCTGTTTCCTGCCTCGTGCCGGCGGCGGCGAGAGCGGAGCCGGGTGGGTTCAGGAACACCTCCGCGAGCCCTAACAGGACCTCTTCCGCCTGTCCCAGGTCCAGACCTTCTAAAACGGATTGGGCCTTTTCGTATCTCATGGATCTACCGGTGGCGCCAGCCTGGCTCCTTGTTGCGCGATGCCTGCGTGAAGCGGCGCAACGCGTGAATGGCCCGGCCGTGGCTAGAGACGGCGTTTGACGAGAGTAGCGAGCCGGGAAGCTGATTCATGAAGGGCATGAATTTGTCCGGGAATCCCGGCATGGTGCAGACGATGCAAATGCCGCCGACGTTGGGGCAGCCTCCGATTCCGTTGGTCCACCGCGCTTGCCCACATTGCACTGCACCACCGGCCCCCAGCATCCGAGCTTGACGATACACTGGCGCGACCCGTACGCTTCGGCAAACTCGGCCTGCTCGTAATAGCCGCCGCGATTGCAACCCTCATGCACCGTCTCACCATAAAGCCAGGTGGGCCGGAGGGCATCGTCGAGCGGAATCATGGGGGCGCGTCCCGCCCATAGGTGCAGCAGGTAGAGAAGCGTCTCGGTCATGTTGTCCGGTTGCGCGGGACAGCCGGGAATGCACGCGATGGGAATCCCCGCGCTCGATTTCCACTGCCAGCCGAGGTAATCCGGCAGTCCCATGGTGCGCCACCCACGGCGGCATTCACGCCATGGAGGGCAACACGCCGCCGGGACGCGACCACAGCCCAGGCGTGCGGAGCCAACCGGTCGATCCAATCGCACGTGAGGATCGGCTGCCCGGTCGCGCTGGCGGTCAATGAGGCGCAGTAACCTTCCTGCTTGTTTCGTTCGTTCGGCACCGAGCCTTCTACAACCAGGATGAAGGGGCTTAGCTTGCCTTCCGCCGCGCGATGAAAAGGAGCAAGGAAGTCCTCGCCATTTTCGTATGCGAGGAAGGGGTTCTGCAGTTCAAATTCTTGTAAGGCCCGCCGGCGCCCCTCGACGGAGGGCAAGCCATCGGCGACCGATCGAACCGACCGGCCGGTCGCGTAGTTCTCTCCGCAGTGATGGGTTCAGGGTGTATACTACGAAAATTCACGAGGTGCGAAATGCCGCCTGCCCCCACTTCCGAAAACCACGACAGCGTACCGTGGTATGTCTGGTGCTCTGTTGCCGCTGTGACGTTTGCCATGGTCGGAGTGCATTGGGACATTTCCTGGCACCGGTCGATCGGCCGCGATACGTTTTGGACGCCGGCTCACATTGCCATTCACCTGTGCGGCGTATTGGCGGGGATCTCCTGCGGATACCTGGTGCTGTCGACCACCTTTAGCCCGCGCTCGCTGCTGCGGGAATGTTCCGTCTGGGTCTGGGGATTTCGCGGGCCACTGGGCGCGTTTATCGCCGCCTGGGGCGGGATCGCGATGCTGACGTCGGCGCCGTTCGACAACTGGTGGCACGACGCGTACGGCCTGGATGTCAAGATACTCAGCCCACCGCACATGGTTCTGGCGCTGGGCATCTTCGCGGTACATGCGGGAGCGCTGATTCTCATCCTGGGCCAGATGAATCGCGCCTCCGGAGCATTGCGGGCGCGGTTGCAAAAAATGTTCCTCTACGTGGGAGGCATGATCCTGGTGCTGCTGACCGTGCTGCAGATGGAAATAACAGCCCGCATCTTTATGCACACGGCGCATTTCTACTATCTGGTGGCGCTGGTAGCGCCGGCGGTGCTGGCCGGGGTGGCGCGCGCCAGTGGGTTCCGATGGGCCGCGACGACGGTGGCCGGCATCTACTTCGCATTCGTCTTTCTCATGGGCCGGATTCTGCCCCTATTTCCGGCGGAGCCCAAACTCGGCCCGGTCTATCATCAGCTCACCCAGTTCACGCCGCCGGAATTTCCGCTGCTGTTGATCGTCCCGGCGTTGGCGCTCGATCTGGTCTGGCGATGGACCGAAGGATGGGGCACGGCATGGCAGGCGCTGGTTTCGGGGACCGTGTTCCTCGGTGTTTTCGCCGCCGTCCAGTGGCCGTTCGGCAGTTTTCTGGCATCGCCGGCCGCGCGCAACTGGTTTTTCGGCGCCAAGTACTTCGGCTATTACATTGCTCAAGGCTCGCTGATGGCGCGCTTTGGTTTTGTCGCCGCGGAGAAAGGCGCCGCCTTTTGGCAGCAGACCGCGCTCGCTCTGATCACTGCCATCTGCACCAGTTGGCTGGGATTGTCGTGGGGCAACTGGATGCAGCGAATCCGCAGATAGTTATGAAGCTGCTCGCAATCGCTCTCGTCGCCGCCGCTCTGCCGGGTCACGGGCATGTAGGCAGCCCCGACGTATTCTATGAAGGCAATGCCGGGCCGTATCGTCTGTTGATTACCATTCGGCCGCCGCAGGTGGTGCCGGGCGTGGCGGAAATCGAGATCCGCAGCGCGTCGCCGGATGTCCGGCAGATCCGGATTGTGCCACTGCGGCTCGGGTTCAAAGGCGCCCAGTTTGCGCCGGTTCCGGACACTGCCCAGCGCTCGCACGAAGATCCGCAGTTCTATACCGGCGCTCTCTGGTTGATGGCCAGCGGATCGTGGCAGGTCCGGGTGGATGTGGATGGGGCGCAGGGCCAGGGAAGAATCTCGGTGCCAGTACCGGCGCTCGCCACGCGGGTAGCTGGGATGCAGACGGCCATCGCCGCGGTCTTGTTGCCGCTGGCGCTGGTGCTGTGCCTTGGGCTGGTGAGCATAGCCGGGGCGGCTGTGCGCGACGCCATGCTCGATCCGGGCAAGCAGCCAGACCCCGCGCGCGTGCGCCGCTCCCGGATTGTGATGCTGGTTACCGCGCTGCTGGTTGGGTTGGCGCTCTGGTTTGGGAATAGCTGGTGGGGTTCAGAGGCCGGGTTGTATAGCCGGATCATTTTCAAGCCACTCCAGTTGCAGGCCACGGTGGAAGATGGCAACCATCTGGTGCTGCAGCTGGAAGACCCCGGCTGGCTCAACCGACGCACGGACGATCTGCTGCCGGACCACAATCACCTGATGCATCTTTACGTGATTCACGTGCCCGCCATGGACCTGGTGTGGCATTTGCATCCAGAGCAAGGGGGCGACGCCCGTTTTGAGCAGCGCCTGCCGGCGATGCCTGCCGGGCGCTATGCACTTTACGGCGACGTGGTGCACGCCAACGGCCTGGCGGAGACGGCGACCGGTGAGATCGAAATGCCGCAAATCGCCGGCGTCCCGCTTCTCGGCGACGATGCCGCCGGAGCCGGGCCGCCTGTGACGAAGGCGGACTACACGGCCACCGCGAGCCCGCTCGCCCACGGCTTTCGTATGGTGTGGGAGCGCGGCGAAGGCAAGCTGCGTGCCCGGCAGCCCTACGAATTCCGGTTCCGCCTGGAGGATGGCCAAGGCAAGCCGGCCGATGGCGTGGAATTGTACATGGGAATGCTGGGGCACGCCGCCTTCGTCAGCGCGGACCGCACCGTTTTCGCCCATGTGCATCCATCGGGATCGGCGCCGATGCCGGCCATCGAACTGGCGCAAACGGAGAACCCCCACGCCGGCCACATGATGACGATGCAGTCCGGTCTGCCCGCCGAAGCCTCGTTTCCCTACGGATTCCCTAAGCCGGGAGCCTACCGCATTTTCGTCCAAATGAAGCGGGCTGGCGAAATCGCAACCGGAGTCTTCGACGCCGAGGTGGTTCCCTGATGGCCAGTTGGCAAGCGTATGTGACGGCATGGATGCTCAAGCTGCGCTTCAAGCCGAGGCTGGCCAGAGCGGGCGGCGATGTCTCGCGGATGCGCAGGCTGATGACCCCGCCGCCATTTCGAATGCCGCGAGGAGTGACGGTCACGCCAGCGCATGTTGGCGGGGTCGCGGGGGAGTGGGTGGAAAAGCCAGGTGGCGGCGAGCACACGCTGCTCTATCTGCATGGCGGTGGATACTTCGCCTGTTCCGCGGAGACACACCGTCCCATTACCGTCGGCTTCGCGCAGCAGGGCTTCCGGGTATTTGCACCGAACTATCGCCTTGCCCCCGAACACCCGTTTCCAGCTGCGTTGGACGATGCCGTTGCGGTCTATCGCGGGTTGATCGAGCCGGGAGGCTCGCCGCCGCAGATCGTGGTCGCGGGCGATTCCGCCGGAGGCGGCCTCGCGCTGGCGCTCCTGGTGGCGAGCCGGGACAGGGGCGATTCGCTGCCCGCGGCTGCCGCGCTGTTCTCACCGTGGACGGATTTGGCCGCCACCGGGGATTCGATCCGCGCGAACGACCGGCGCTGCGCGATGTTCGTCGGCGCCAACATCGGGCCGGGAGCGCGCCGCTATCTGGGCGAAGAAGATCCTCGAAACCCGCTAGCCTCGCCGCTCTATGCGGATCTGTCCCACTTCCCTCCCCTGCTGATCCATGCCGGGAGCGACGAAGTGCTGTTGGACGATTCCCGCAGGCTGGCAGAGCGGGCTCGCGCGGCCGGTGTCGCGGTCGACCTGAAAATCTGGCCGGTTGTGCCTCACGCCTGGCAACTCGCCTATCCCGCGATGCCTGAGGCTCGCCAGTCGATACGCGAAGCCTCGGCTTTCCTAGACGCCGCAGTGAAAGCGCGCCAAGCGGCCGGAGTCCGCGCGTGATGTGCGAAGCCGTCGATGTACTGATTGTCGGCGCCGGCTTCTCCGGGCTGTGCATGGCTATCAAGCTTCGGGAAGCCGGCATGGACTCGTTCCTGATCATCGAGAAGGGCGAGGAGATCGGCGGCACCTGGTGGTACAACCGGTATCCGGGCTGCGCCTGCGATATTCCCTCGCACCTCTATTCCTTTTCGTTCGACCGGAATCCCGAGTGGACGAGGATGTATGCGGCGCAGCCGGAGATCCTGGACTATCTGCGGGCTGCGGCAAAACGTCACGGCGTTGACGCGCGGATTCGCCTGAAGACGCCGTTGCGCGAAGCCACTTGGGATGAGGAGCAGGGGCTTTGGCACGCCATCGCGGGGGATGGCCTCCGCATCGATGCGCGCGTGCTGGTCTCGGGCATGGGCGCGCTGCACGTCCCCCGCTATCCCGAGTTGACCGGGGTCGAACGGTTTGCCGGGCCCGCATTTCATTCCGCGAACTGGGATCCCAGCGTGAACCTCGACGGCAAGAACGTCGCAGTGATCGGCACGGGTGCAAGCGCGGTCCAGTTCGTGCCGCGGATTGCACCTCAGGCGCGCAGGCTTTACGTTTTTCAGCGGACGCCGGCATGGATTCTGCCGAGATTGGATCATGAGATCCCAGAGCGCTGGAGGCGAGTCTTCCGCAGCGTTCCGGGCGCAACATGGCTGGTCCGGACGTTGCTCTTCTGGAGGCTCGAGATGTATGTCTTCGGGTTTCTGGGAAATCTCCGGATGCGCCGGATAGGCGAACGGCAGGCGCGGCTGCATCTGGAGAGGCAGATTCCCGACCCGGCGCTGCGCGACCGGTTGACTCCCGGATACGAATTCGGCTGTAAGCGGGTCCTGATTTCGAGCGACTTTTATCCAACCCTCATGCGGCCCAATGTCGAACTGGTCACGGCGGGCATCTCCGAAGTGCGCGCGCATTCCCTGGTGACGGACGACGGCGTGGAACGCCCGGTTGACGCGATCGTTTACGGCACCGGCTTTCGCGCCGTCGAAATGCTGCGCGGCATTCGCATTACCGGACGGGGCGGCGTGGAGATCCACGAAACCTGGCGGGAAAGGACTAGCGCGTTTCTGGGCATTACCGTCAGCGGCTTCCCGAATTTCTTTATACTGTTGGGTCCGAACACCGGCCTGGGACACAATTCGGTGGTGCTGATGATCGAGGCGCAGGTGCGGTACGTGATGAGTTGCTTGCGCCTGATGCAGAAGCGCGGCCAGACCGCGATGGACGTCCGTCCAGCCAGCCAACAGAGGTTTGTGGAAGAAATGCGGAGGCGCTTGCCGGGAACCGTATGGGAATCGGGCTGCCGCAGTTGGTACCAGGAAGAGCGAACCGGAGAGAGTGCGGCGATATGGCCGGCCTCGGTAGTGGCGTACCAAAGGCGAACACGCTCCGGGTCGGCGAACGACTATGTCTTCACCTCTTCGCGGTCAGCCGGGCAGCCCGCTGAACCTGCTGCAGCGCCGCGCGCGTGAGCTGTATGTAGGGGTGGCCGGGCGGCAGCAACTCTTTTCTCACCGAGAGAGCTTTTCGGTAAAATTCCGCCGCTTCCCCGAGTCTCCCCTCGCTCTGGAAGATGGCTGCAAGATTGTGCAGGGCCGTGGCGTAGTGCACGCCGGCGTCGGGGCCGATAGCGACAGCCCGCATCGCGATCGGACGAGCTTGGGTAAACCGGGACTGCGCCGCGTATGCTTCCGTGAGCACGTTCAAGGCCGGCACAAGGCTCACATCCTCCGGGCCGAACTTGGCTTCCAGGATGGCGAGCGCGCGCTGAGCGTAATACTCGGCGTAATTGGGATAGCCGCCTTGTTCGAAGGCGAGCGCCAGGTTGCGAAGCATGAAGGCGGTTGCGGGATGATCGGCGCCGAATGCCGCCGTGGATTCGCGCACCGCTTCGCGGGCGGCATCGATTTCCGCACTTCCGCCGCCCGGCGCCAGGGAATCGGATACCAGAGGCCGGATGTCAGTGGCCAGTACGCCTTGTGCCAGCAACACCCACGCCGCCAGCATCCATGCACGTGGCCAAGTCATGCAAAGAGCGTAACCGCCGCCCCCGCGTGCAATCCAGCAGAATCGTACGAACGCGGAAATCCGGGGGCGAGTGCGGAACGGCCGCACAGGTGGATCTGCGCGCTCAACCCGGTCTGCTCCGCGGCCGAGCGGAAAAATCCGCGTTGCCGGCCAGTATTCTGGCGCTTCGACACCAGGAACGGTATAAGAGATTAAAATAAGCACGATGAGGGGAGGGCCATGAAGCCATCGATGCCCGACTACCTGCTGATCGCCGAGCTTCTCGGTTTCGGCACGGGAACGGTTCTCTCCATCCTCCTGGTCCTGCTGATCCGCCGGACGGCGTACCGAAGCCCCGGCACTACTCTGCTGGGTTTCAGTGCGCTGCTGTGGAACGTCTTCGGCCTGGTGTCGAACCTGCTGCTCGTCTACGGCATGCCGCTACGCTCATCGCCGGTGGTTCTGGCCCGTGCGATGTATCTCTCCGGAGGCGCATTCTTCCCCGTCAGCTTCCTCCAGCTTTGGTCCAATCCGGCAGCGCGACAGAAGTGGCATGGCAAGGTAAACCGCTGGCTGCTGCGCGCGGCGGCCTGCAACGCAATTGGTATCGTCGCTCTGCTGTTCGCTTGCCCTTTCCTGGCGCGCCCCTGGCTGCTGCGCTTCTCCAGTCATGCCGTTGCGTGGAACGCCTCGATCTTGATGACGCTCGGGGCCTTCCTGCTGGTTAGAGGGCGGCTCAAGGCTGCCGCGGACCGGATCTATCTCACTCTGACGCTGGTTGGCGCCTGGGGATCGACCATCTCCATATTACTGCTGGAGAATGCCCGGGTGTCGCCGCGCCTGGAAAGCGTGCTGGCGATCGCCCGGGAACAGTCTCCCTTCCTGGCTGTGCTCGGCGCCATGTTCTTCTTCGCCAACTTCCGTTCTTCGGACGTGCTGATCAAATACAGCCTGCGCGTAGTGGCAGCGGTCGCGATTGGCGTGTGGGCCTGGTTCTTGCTCGTGGAAACGCTGCCCCGGCTGGCGATGCGCCTGGGCGAATTTTCCAATGTTGCGCTGGACGGGCTCGCGGACGGTCTGATCGCTGCGCTTCTGCTGCTGTTTTACGCCATGGCCCGGATGATTGGCCGCTTCGTGGACGGCTGGATCCTCCGCCAACCCGATTTTACCGACGCCCTGCGGGCGCTCTGGGAGAGGATGGCTCAAATCGACGCCGAGCCCGAACTGTTCACCACCGTCGAGGACATGGTGTGTCAGGTGCTGGATGTCAGCGCCGCACGCGTGCTGCGGCGCAACGAGGTTCCAGCTATCGAAACTCTCGCCGGAGCCAACGCCGGACGTTCCTGGGAGCTATCCTGCAACGATCCCAGCCGGCGGCTATTGCCCGGCCTTGAGGTGGATGTGCTGCTTCCCATCCGGGTGCACGGCGAGATTACTCACGTCATGGCCGTCGCCCCCGGCCGCTGCCGGCGCTGCCTATTGAATAGCGACCTCGGTTTTCTGCGGAATGCCGCCGGGCAGATCGGTAGCCGCCTCGAGACGCTCGCGCACGAACGCGAGAAGATGGAAAGGCAGAGCCGCGAAACCATGCTGCGCGAACTGGCGGCGCAGGCGGAATTGAAGGCGCTGCGGGCGCAAGTCAATCCGCATTTCCTCTTCAATTCCTTGAACACCATCGCCGACCTGATCGTGACGGATCCGGCCAAGGCCGAAGCTATGACGGTGCTGCTGGCGAAGGTCTTCCGGCATGTTCTGATGCACAGCGACCAGCAACTGACGCGTGTGTCTGAAGAGATGGAGTTTCTGCGGACCTATCTGGGCATAGAGCAGGTGCGATTCGGGTCGCGGTTGCGGGTCAGTGTGGACGTAGATCCCGCCGTCTCCAGTGAGCCGATTCCATCGCTCATTTTGCAGCCGGTGGTGGAGAATGCCATCAAACACGGGCTCGCGCCAAAAATTGGGAACGGGCATATCCGGATTACGGCTGGGCGCCAAGGCGAGTTCGTCCGGCTTGCCGTGGAGGACGATGGCGTCGGGGCCGAGGCCGCCATCCCAGCTACTCATTCGGCGGGCAGCGGGCTCGGGTTGAAGATCATTGCCGAGCGCCTGCGAACGCTCTACCAGGGCCGCGCCAGCCTCGACTTCCAACCCGCCGAATCCTTGGGAAGCCGCGTGACCATCCTCATCCCGCGAAATGAGGCCGCCCTATGAACCGGATGAACAGCCTCATTGTGGATGACGAGACGGCCGCACGTTCGCGCCTCACCCGCCTGCTTTCCGCGCACCCGCAGGTTCGAATCGTGGGTGAGGCGGCGAATGGCTTGGAGGCGATCGAGGGAATCGAGCGGCTGCATCCCGATCTCGTGTTTCTGGATATCCAGATGCCGGGCCTCGATGGTTTCCAGGTGATCCGCTCCCTCAGGCCGGCGGTGCCGAGCCCGCTGATCGTTTTTGTCACCGGCTTCGACCGGCATGCGCTGCAAGCGTTCGAGGCCAACGCGCTGGCTTACCTTCTCAAACCGGTCGAGACCGAGCGGCTGGCCGCAGTGCTCGAACGTGCTGCCAAGCTATGCGAATTCGAGCGGCTGCGCACCGAACAGGAACGGCTGGTGGCCGATATGGCCCGCACGCGGGCGCCGGTCCTGCAGCAGGTTGTGGGGCGCAAGCGCGACCGGTTCATTCTGCTGAATCCCGATGACATCCTGTACTTCTGTGCCGAGAACGGTCTGCTCAAAGCCAAGACCGCTACCGATTCATACCTGGTCAACTATCAACTCGCCGAACTGGAAGCAGCTCTGCCCCCATCGTTTTTTCGCGCGCGCCGGTCGGTCCTGGTAAACCTGGGCCGCGTGAAGGAGATTCGTGGGTACTTCAAGAGCAGCTTTCTGCTGGCCATGCCCGATGCGGCCGAGATCGCCGTGAGCGAACGTCAGGCCAAACTGCTGCGGCAGCGCATTCCGGGGCTATAGGAATCGGATTCCACAGAAGCCGGAGAGGTCGAGTGATTAGCTTTTTCGGGAAACAGGGTCTGCCTAGACTTTTTGTACTACTATCCGTCAGAATTACTCGCAGGCTGCGTCGGTTTTTTGAGCCGAGCCCGCAAGTGCTTGCGGGAGGTTGTAAACGTTGTAAACCTGCGGCGGATGTAGTCTCCCCCGCCTCTTCGTAGTAGGAGGCGAGCCGCAGGAAGTCGCGACTCTGTTTCACGCTCTGCCTCGTCTCGAGCGCCTCGTCGGTCTTGGCGGCTTCGCCGATGCGGCAGTAACAGCTTCGGAGAAGCTGAAGGATTTCAAGGTCGACGTCTTCGGGATTCCCTTCGTCCATCAGGTTTCGCGAGTCCTCCAGCGCTTGGATGGCGCCCGGCACGTCCACAGGCTCATTTTTCAGCAGAGCTTCGGCGCTGGCCGCTGCTGCTTGTGTGGTGCCGGCATGCTCCGAACTGCTCACTGCCAAAGAAACTTTGGGAGTACGTGGTCCGCATCTTTCCTGACGTCCCTTCATTCGGGCTACGAAGCCTGGGTGCCGGCCAACGAGGCCAGCAGAGTGAGACTCTGCAAAGTCTCGTACCGGTCGTGCTGCTCGCGGAAATATTCGTAGGCGAATTCCAAGGTTGGAACCCCTGCACCAGTTTGCCTTCTCTTGGCAGTACCCGGCCTTCTATCGAACGCGCTTTGTTCAACCACCTCCGCCGAACCGCGGAATTGTTTTCTGATCGCATCGCAATGCGCCAGCGAGTGTCTTCGGCTCTCCTTGGCTGGGCCGCCGGGAAGGCGGTCCGCCTTCCTGGTGTTTAGCTCCGCCAGCCACCAGTGGCAGGTTACCCGCTCGACAGCCACGTTACCGGTTCCGCCGGTCTCCTGTCGACCAGCGGAATACTCTTCACTCAACGCACTGAAGTCCTGCGCAAGAGCAACTTCACGTCTTGCAGGGTGCCGTATGCTTTAGTTTGCGCGACGGTGGCAAAGCATCAATCTCACTCACTCAGCGGGTGGCTACCGTCAACGTTTGCGACCACTGCCGGCCGCCGGCATCGGCGCCGGTGAAGACGAAAACCAAACTCGGCGGCACAGGCGCCATCACCGTGAAGTTTGTCGTGAGCGTCCCTTTCGCCGGTATTTGGGCCGTCCCGAAAAAAGCGCTGATGGCGTTCGTGAAACTGCTGCCATTGATGGTGAAGCCTGTGACGGTGGTTGGCACGCCCCCGGTCTCCTGAAGTTGAACGCTCATGGGAAGGCCCTGTGACGTGGCCGTTTTCACGGTTGCCGTGGCAACCACGATGGAGGCCCCCGCGGGAATGACCGTGACGGTAGCGGCGCCAACCGAGCCGTTGGCACCGTTCAGGCCGGCATAGGTTGCGGTGACCGTATTCGCGCCCGCTGCCAGGCTGCTCCCTTTGACCGTCAGTGTGGCGGTCGCCGTGGCGGCGCCGGCGGCGGAGAGCGGAGCGGTCCCAAGCGATAGGTTCCCCAGGGCAAACGTCACGCTACCCGTTGGCGCGGCGCTCCCGCCCGCGAACTTGACGGTCGCGAGCAACTGCGTTGTGGCGGTGGCCGCAATGCTGGCCGGGGTTGCCGCCAACGTAGTAGTGGTGATTGCCGCTGGCGGAGTGAGAGTCACAGTAACCGAAGCGGTGGAATTGGCGAAGTTACCCGATGGCATGTAATTGGCGGCGATGGTATTACTGCCGGCCGTGAGGCTGCTGCCTTTGACGGTGACCGTCGCGGTGGAATTCCCCCCGGAGGCCGCTAGCGCGGCCGTGCCGAGGGATGCGCCACCCAACGTAAAGGTCACGCTGCCGGTGGGCGCGGCGGCGCCACTTGCCGGTTTGACGGTGGCGGTCAACTGAGTCGTAGCCGTGGACGAAATGCTGGCCGGGTTCGCCACGGCCGTCATGGTGGTGGCTACGGGCGGTGTCGTCAAGGTTACGACTACTGTGCCCGTTGACGGTCCAAAGTTGCCCGCCGGAACATAGGTCGCCGTGATGGTGTTGGCGCCGGAGGCGAGGCTGCTACCCTTCACCGCCAGCGTCGCGCTGCCGTTCGCACCGGAAGCCGTAAGTGGGGACGTCCCGAGCACGGTGGTTCCTGCCGCGAACGTCACGCTCCCCGTGGGCGCTGCTGTACCGCTCGCTGGCTTGACGGTGGCGGTCAACTGCGTCGTAGCCGTGGACGAAATGCTGGCCGGGTTCGCCAACACCGCGGTCGTCGTAGCAACCGGCGGCGGCGTCACCGTCACGCTCACCGTTGCCGTCGAACCCGTAAAGCTACCGGTTGGGGTGTAAGTCGCGGTGATGGTATTGCTGCCGATGCTGAGGCTGCTGCCCTTCACAGCCAGAGTCGCGCCCGCGTTCGCGGCCGAGGCCGCCAACGAGGCTGTTCCGAGAACCGTGCTGCCCACAGCGAAGGTTACGCTCCCCGTAGGCGCGGCACTGCCGCTGGCCGGTTTGACGGTCGCGGTCACCTGCGTAGTGTCGGTGGCCCGAATGCTGGCCGGATTCGCGGCAACGGTCATGGTAGTGGCTACCGGCGGCCCGGTAACGGTCACGGTCGTCGTAGCGGTCGAGTTTGCGAAATTGCCGGTTGCCGTGTAGGCCGCGGTGATGGCGTTGGCGCCCGCTGCCAGGCTGCTGCCCTTTACTGTGAGGGTGGCGGTAGCCGTGACGCCCGAAGCCACCGCCGCCACCGTACCGAGCGACGTACTTCCCAAAGCGAATGCCACGCTTCCGGACGGCGCATTGGAGCCGCTCACCGGAGTGATGGTGGCCGTCAACGTGGTGGTGCCCGTTGCCGCCATACTGGCCGGGTTGGCCGCCAGCGTCATAGTGGTGCCGACCCCCGCCGGCACGCTGCTCCACCGGGTGACCAGGTTGTACGCGTCCACCGACCCCAGCCCTGTAACCAGGTCGTATCCCACACCGGCCCGGTAACCGAACGAGCCACTGGAAGGGCAACCGCTGCTGCCGCTCGCGCAGGGAACGATGTTGTCGCCGGCCGTAATATCGTGGATGATCCCCGTCGTAGTCTGCGCCAAATTGTAGAGGTTCGGATTGATGTTGCCGAGCCCCGGCTTGGCCTGCGCGCCCTTAGTTACCACGTACTGGTTAATCAGGGCGACGATGCCTGCAAATGCCGGCGACGATGCCGAAGTGCCGCCCACCGCCCCAAGCCCGCCGTTGGCGTAGATCACGTAACCATCGTGGGCTCCCGAAGCGGTCAGCGAGATATCCGGAACGTCGCGGGCGCCGTCGTTCGGCACACCCGGGCCCGCCTGCCACCACGGCTTCGGAAACGCTTTGCTCGCTCCGCCTCCGCTCGCCCAGATACCGCCTCCCAGCGCCGTATCGTTCCAGGCCTTTTCCGGCAGGTAACCGGTGGCGGAACTCAGGGTAGCGCTGTTCTGGCCGCTCCAGCCGGTGTTGCCGGATTCGGCGAACTCGGTGCCGCCGACGGCCGTCACTTCCGGCACGTCTACCGGGAAGGTGACCGCTGGGCCGTGGCTGGCGACCGAAACCTGGTAGTCGCAGCCGGCCGCTCCCGAATCCCCGGATGCATTCATCCACGTAATGCCCTGCGCGTTCGCCTGCTGCGCGATGGTTCGGAGCGAGGCTAGGTTCCCCGATTCGCAACCGCCGTAGCTCATGCTGATCACCGGCGCCAGGTTCTGATCGATGGCGTACTGGAGAGAACTGATCACGTTCTGCGAGTACACGTACACGATCGTGGCGTTGCGTGCCACGGCTCCGGCCCACTCCAGGTCAAGGTCGGCTTCGATCTGATCGCCCTGGCTGACACCAGGATTTGTGCCGTACAGGACCAGTTGTGGGTCCTTCGCCGGGAGACCGAAGGTGCTGCGAAAGCCGCGCATGTCGGCAAGGTTGATGGCGGTCTGGCCCACGATGGCCAACTTCTGCCCCGTACCATCGAACCCGGCCTTGTACAGCGGCGCGATGTTGTAGATCGTGGCCAGGTCGTCCGGCGCCAGGTAGTGGTTGCCATTCGAAGCGTTGAAGTCCGGTTGGATCTGCCGTGTCCGGGACGGCTTCAGACGAAAGTCGTCCAGGCCGCGAACAGTTCCGATCACCGCAGCGAGGACCGCCGGCACCGAGGGTTCCGTCGCGTTGGCGAAATGCATTTCGCCATCGGCCTCGTAGCGGCGCAGTTCTGTGCCGAAGGCAGCCCCGACCTGCGCGGCCGTGCCGCTGAAGGCGATCCAGTTCCGCCCCCGAGCAACCTGCTCCACCGTGAGCGACTCGGCTTCGAGCCACGCGGCCAGACGCGCCACATCGTTCGGGCTAGCGCCGAAGCGCTCTCCGTATTCCTCCGGCGTCAACCAGCGCTGGTAGTCCGGCGACGACGGGTTGCGCTGCTCCTCCAGGAAGCGTTCCAGGGCCGCGGCCTGCTCCTCGGTTGGTCGCAGTTCCAGGGTGATCTGATGGATGCGGACCGAAGGATCCAGCACACCCCGGTCGTTCTCGGGCTTTACCCGGGAATGGAGGTTGCCCTTTAGTAGGACGGTTCTATTTCTATCGATCGGGCCGTGGATACGATCTTGCGCGGACAACGCCGCGAGGGGAAAAGCGAGCAACGCGCCAATGAGCACGGGCAACGACTGCCCGGCCCCGAAGCGGATAGCCGGCAATGCGGGACCTCCGAACGGTATTCTGTTTCGTAGGTCTCATCGGCCGGGTTGGCGCGGTTTTTAGAAAAAAATTGCAGGAAGCCGCGTGGCGTATCATGAAATCGTTCGGGGCCATGAAAGCGGCAGCTCAAATCCCGATGCTCTTGTGGCTGTTCGCCGGCGCCGTTCATGCTGCCGGACCGGTCTTTGCGGCCCTCCTGGGCGGCAACGGCCAGGACTACGCCACTTCGGTAACGTCCGACGCGCAAGGCAACGTGTACGTGGTTGGCCTGACCTATTCTCCCGACTTCCCGGTCACGGCGGGCGTTGCGCAGACCAAGTTTGGCGGCACCTGCGACGCCTTCGTCGCCAAGCTTGGGCCGGATGGCAAACGGATCTGGGCCACTTATCTCGGCGGTATTCTCGACGATTGGGCCACTGGTGTGGCCCTGGATAGCGCCGGCAATGTGCTGGTCACCGGATGGACGCGCTCTGGGAACTTCCCGCTGGTCAACCCGGTCAAGAGCACGCTGAACAGTGTCAATGCGGACGATTTCGATGCCTTCGTGGCCAAGCTCGACCCCAACGGCGCCAAGCTTCTGTATTCCACGTTTCTGGGCGGTCCCCGCGACGATGGGGCCGCCGGCATCTCGGTG
>Ga0209067_10001276_pt1 | contig 15643 bp, 14 predicted proteins | sample ColStrG_CSR_2013_FD_187199 | JGI IMG/M metagenome (GOLD analysis project Ga0209067, IMG submission 187199) | Freshwater sediment microbial communities in response to fracking from Pennsylvania, USA - Cold Stream Run_MetaG_CSR_2013 (SPAdes)... | ecosystem: Environmental > Aquatic > Freshwater >...
CTAAGAAGTAGGGCTGGACGTTTCAGGAAGCGAGTGGGAGGGGGGAGCCATTCTCCACTCAACTCTCAACCAAACCGAAGTCTTCCGAAGTTGGAACCGGGGTTAAGCGGTCGTGTCGCAGGCGGGGGAATCTGGAGCGGAACGGTCTGCGGCGTTCACCCCTTCGGACTCCTGATTGTGCGTCCGAAGTCGCCGATAGAGAGGTGCAAGAATACTGCTTCCAAGGACTTCTGACTCGGCCTGAAGCCAATCCTTTAGGTCCTGCCCTTCTTCCTGGCCGCGGGTCTCATAGATTTGCTTGGCCCGAGAACGTACCTTCCTCTCGACCAGGCTCGCCATAAGCGCCCGCTGCTTCTTTCTGCGTGTTTCGATATCCAATTGCTGCTCCATTCTGTGTCTTTTCTACCACTTCTATAATACAGGAACGCTGTTAACGGAGTATTACAGAGTAAGCAGGCAGCGGTTACTAAAGTTATAATCCCATTGGCTGACATGGCCTGTGCTACAACTCTATTAATGTCAGCTACTTAAGACAGATCCGCGACTCAGCGACGGATCTGAACTAGGTATACGGGATTCCCAGCGTAAGAGCCCTGCAGCGCAATTTCGGCATGATCTTCGAGCATCCGTTGAATCAGCCAGCCCGGACTGTTGCCTCGTTGAATTACGTAAAACTCCGGGTGAGCGATTAGGAAGGTAGACAGCTCAGGGATTGGGAGTTTTGTCCACTGCTGGAGCCCCTCGGTCATCAGGAAATTGGTGTTTTGCCGAAGCAGGCGGACGAAGCTTGGGTCGGTTGGGAACATGCACCGCTCGCGCACCGATGCTGGACCGTGCGCCTCCAGGCGCAAGAAAAGATCGTTATCTCCAGGGATTACGGGCAAGTCCGGGCGGGCTGAGAGGGCGCTCGCGTCGGCAAACGCTGCGGTGTCGCCACCTGCAGGCATTCCTGACAGCTCGCGGTACCGCGAAAACGATGCATAACCGCAAAGAGTCAAGAGAGCCACCGCCATCCAGACGGCACTCCGGCGCCCAAAATCACGAATCGCCAGACTCACAACAATGAGCAGGCCGATCGTACAAAGCAAGACATAACGTGGCTGGAAGGCGTGGGTCAGTAGTCTGCCGACGACAAATCCGGCAAATGGTATGAGTGCGAAAGTCGCGACGCAAATGAACACCGGCTTCGGGATCAGCGATCCCTTTAGCCGGGGCGCTGGCAGACCGAACAAGAAACGCGCTACCGCCAGCGAAACTAGTAACAACGCCAACGGGTACAGACAGGGCTCGAGGACAAAGCGGAAACTCTCGGAAATATCCCCCACGGCGACACCCTTCCAGGGGAGTGCTTTGTACTTCGAGGCAGCCGGCAGCAACGGCAGGTAGGCAATCGCCGTAGCCGTGCCGGCCGCCATCGAGATCCACACGGTGGCGTCGATTCTGCGCTTTTGCCATGTCCGAACCCCTTCCCCAAATGCCAGGGGGACCAGCACCAGGAATCCGAACCAATGGCTTCCCACCGCAAGCGCAATGCCCAGGAACAAACCAGCCAGCGCGACGCTCCGCCTTTGCCTCTCCTCGACGAGGCTTGCCCAACTGACCAGCGCCATCGCGTCCGCGGCCAACACTAGAGTGTAGGGGCGCGCTTCATAGGCAAGGGAAAACGCCCCGTCCTGCAGGCAAAGAGCCACGAGAGCCAATCCCGTGAAAACGTCTGTATGTCGTCGGACGAAGCGGTACAGAAAAAAAGCCATCAACGTGTAAGCCAGCACGGACAGCAGGCGAGTGGAGAATTCCGACGGTCCGAACAGCCGAAGGCAGTAGGCGTTCAGGAAATGATAGAGAGGCGGATCAACGGCAAGTGGAGCCATCTTCAGGATATGCCACACCGCAGCCGGCGAGCCGGCAAGTGCGGTCACACGCGAGAGATACTCATCCACCGAGAAAGGTTCGCGCCAGGCAAAAAGCAACGAGAATGCCGTGAGGACTGCCAGGGCTACAGCTACAGCTATGTTTTCGTACCGCCCGATTCGCGAATTGTCAGTCCCCGTTTCCGTGCCCAGCCCCATCAGACCTGAGTCCTTCGCTCGCGTCTCACAGCGGTCACGGCGCATATCCCACAGACGAGATAGAACAGCGCCACCCATCGTTCTTGCCAGTTCGGCAGGATCACAAAATGCAGGATCACATAGGCTAGTGCCACTCCAAACAGCGCCCTCAGCTCTTTTTCCATCAGTCCGATCAGCCCGAGCAAGAAGAACGGGATGAAAAAGCTGTTGGCGGCGAGCGTAATCCCCGACCGGAAGGCAGATAGATAGTCGTGAAAGGAGAATTGAACCGTCATCTCCGCCGGAGCGATCGGAACGCCGATGAAGTTTCGGTAGTAGAGCATCTTAATGCCGTAGTCTCCGGCGAAGTGGTTGATGGCCAGCACCGACCCCACCCCCAGCAGGGCTAACACACTCGCCTTCCAGAAATCGATTCGCTTCTCCACCCAGCAAGCCAGGATCACCGGCCCAGCCAGCACCACGAAATCAGTTCGGAAAAAGATGGACGCGAGCAGCAGAGCCAGACCGGAGGCGAGCCGCCGTCTCTCGAAAATCAGGAACAGGGAAGCGAACACAATCAGACTCGCCTGGGCATCGGAGGTAAGCTCTCTGCCCAGCTCGGTTAAAGGAGGGCTGATCATCATCAGCAATGCCATCGCGGAGCCAAACCAAGCTCCCACGTAGCGATCGAGCCAGACCAGCAGAAGAATCCCGATCGCGAAATACGAGGCCACTGAAATCAGAATCGCCGATCGCACCAGGCCCAGGCCGGTCTTGCTCAACAGCCAAAGGCTCTGATTGTAGAGAGGGCGAATCGCAAACAATGGAAGGAACTGGGCGTAACGCTGAGGGCTTCTGGCGCGCTCCCGGCGCGATTCATTTTGATCTTGGGGAGCGCCCGGTTCATTCCCGAGCAACCCACGGCGCGCTCCTTCCGGCACCCAGCGGGTCAGCTCCGCGTAGACGCGGCGATGAACACTGACGATATCCGTGTCCTCCATGAGCAAGGCATTGCCCATGTATTGCACAGCATCCATCGCGTAGATTGGCGTGCGGTAAAGGTGTATGGAGGCGATACCGAGCGCAAGTGCGTACAGGAAAAAAATAGCCCAGTCTGTCGCCGCGATCCGTTGCATGTGGACGAGAAGTCTACCACTGCACAGATCTGCCTAGTCGAAGATCAGGACCGCCGAGGCGATGACCGTGGTCCACAGCCCGCGCTTGTCGCCCACCGCCGACTGCGTGACGTTGGCGGTGCGCACGATTTTGTTGGACAGACGGTAAATCTGCTTCTTTTCGTCCCAGGAGCGGTCGGGATCGAACTCGACGTTGAGCGTCGTAGCCAGCATCTCGGCGGCGAGTTCTTCGGCGTACTCGCCAGCCGCGTCTTCGGTCTCGCCGAAGGAATGATGCTCGCTCAGATAACCGTAGGTGTTCCGATCGGCCGGAATCGCCACCCCGATCGAGGAGGCCAGCAGGCGGTGGGGTTCTCGGGTGGAGTTTTCGGCGACGACGGCAAAGACGACTTCTCCCGGATGCAGATACTTCACCCCTTCTTTGCGTGCCAGCAGCTTGCAGTTGGGAGGGAAGATGGAGGAAACCCGCACCAGATTCTGGGCCGCGATGCCGGCATCGCGCAAGGCCAGCTCGAAAGAAGTCAGCCGCTCACGGTGCTTCCCGACTCCCTTGGTGAAGAAAATCCTCTTCGGAACCATGTCTTTGCCCAATTCCGTGATCCTCCGGCAAGCAAATATTCACATTGAGAAAGCACAATCTAACACAACGCTTTGTAAAGGAAATATGAATTTGAAGGGGAAACGCACAAAAATTGCGGGCAGCCGCCGCCGCGTGCCTGCCCGCCCGCAACCGAACCGTGCGATCAAACCTGGGAAGGAGAGCGCCGCCTACTGCGCCGCTTTTACCGAACTCACCGTGATGGTATTGTCTTTTTCGGTTCCCATCACTTGGACCTTAGCTCCAGCCTGCTTGTCGAGGGTGGCGAGAGCTGCCTTGTCGCTGGTTTCGAGCGTGTACACTTTGTCGCCCGCGACCAGGGCATACTTCGAGCCCTTGGACACGCAGGCCCGTGTACAACTGGCATCGTCGCCCGCCATGGCGTGTTTGGCGCCGCACATCGCATCGCTGACCGTCCCGGTGAAAGCCTTGCCTCCTGCAGCAAAAGCCGAGGCGGTCAGGCCTGCAGCTAAGACCAGCGCAAATCCGAGTTTCTCTGTGCGAGATTTCATTCAGCAATTCTCCTTTTGAATTAGCCGGGCGACGAACCTCGTCTTCTACCCGTAGGAGGACCAGTCCTCCAGCGTCCATGATGCTTAAGCCCACAGAAAGTTTCAAATCGCAGAAAAATGCGGGGAGGCGCTGGCGCGCCCCCCCGCTTGATGCCCGGTGATACTTCAGGGGGAGGGCCCGGGCAAAAACTGTTTTGCAGCCGCATAGACTAACGCGTCAAGCCAATATCAGGAAGAAAAATCTGCAGTTGTTTCAAAATCCGGAAAAACCGCTCCGGCGGCGTCCTCCGCGTTTACTTTGGCGCCTTCACCGAGTACACCAGATCCACGTCCACCGTCTTGTCGCGGACGTTGGCGGTTACGTGCGACGCGACCTCCCAATCCAGGCTGGCCGGCAGCAACTTCTGGGCGGCGGGAAGGTATTGGTCCATGTACGACGCATCGTAAACATCGCCCGGGCGAAGCTTCCACGCATTGCGCAGCTTGGCCGTCAAACTGTTGTCCAGTCCGCGAAATTCGAGCTCGCCCATGTGAAATTCGGGGCCCTCCTTCACCTCGAGACCTATGGCGACCGCGCTGGCCGCATCGTCAAATTCGGCCTGCGCTTTCACGGTAGCCGTAACAAATCCCTGCGATCCGTACAGCTTTTGGACTTCTTTCAGCTCTTCGTTAAGGCGCACGGTGTTAGCGGGCTGTCCGATTTCCAGATGGACCATCTTTTCGAGCGTCGCAGTGGGAATTTCGTGGTTGCCCAACCAGGCCAGGCTTTTCAGCTTGTACTTCTGCCCGGGTGTGACCGCAAATGTGACGTCGACTACGGTCTGATTGCGCGGTCCCTCCGCCAAGGCCTCAGCGCTGGGCTGCTGCACGGCTTTAGGTTCAGGGACTCCAAAGGATGCCTTCAGATACCCGCGCGCGTGGTAGATGGGCAGAAGATCACGCTGCACGAGCAGGTTGAGCCGGCTGCGGGAGAATTCGCGATCCTGAAACCTTTGCGCGGCCCCTTCGAGCGCCGGCTTTTCCTCCTCGCCTGCGCCGTTAAATTCGATATTACGCACCCGAATCAGCACCTCCGAAACCTTGTAGCTGATCCATTCGACTGGGCCGTCCGGCTTGCCCTCGCGCACATAGTCGACATGGCCCGGAATCGCCCTTTCGACCAACATGGCCTGCAGCACGTCGCCCACCTCGTCGGGCATGCGGCCCGAGAGCGGAAGCTCCCCGTTGAACAGCGGAACGTGCTCCTTGATGCGGCTGCTAAGTTCGGTATCTGTGAACCAGACGAAGTCCTCAAAGCGCGCCGGCACGAATTTATCGGCCTCGGTAACCTTAAGCTCGAGCTTGAGGCCGGCGGAAGAGTACGTATAGCTGTAGCCGATGTCGGTGAAGCATCCAGTGTCAGCCAGGTTGCGCGCGGCTTTCTTGAAGTCATCCTCGCCGACCGATGTGCCTAACTGCAGGCCGGTCGAGGCTGCGATCGCGTCTTCTGGAAACCGCTTGCTGCCGGTGACTTTGATGGCGACCAGTTGCCGGGCCGCGGCGGGCATCTGGGTCAGCGGCTTCTGGGAAGAGGAAGCTTGTCCCTCGCCGGGTAAAGCCAAGACGGGCAGGAGCAGAACAAGCAGGAATCTGGAGCCGGCTTTCGTCATCGGCTGGGAGTGTGCGCCAATTCCTGGGTGGATTTGTGCTTCACGGCGATTTCGATGAAGGCCAACGCGGCGCGACTGAGCGCCTTGTCCTTGCGAAACACCAGCGCCAGGTCGCGCCGCACCTGGGCATCGGCGATCGAGACCGCCGCCAGAGCTTTCGCCCGCACGTCCTCCTCGACATTGGAGCGCGCAACAAAGCCGATCCCGACATCGGCGGCCACAAAGCGCTTCAAGAGTTCGCTCGAGTCCAGTTCCATGCTGAAATTGGGCTTCAGGCGGCGCTCATGGAACAATTGCTCGATGGCATCGCGGGTGTGCCCCGCCTTGGGAACAATCAGCGGATACTTGGCGACTTCGGCTACCGTAGCCGACTTCACCTTGCCCAGCGGATGTTGCGGCGGCGCAATAATCGTCAACTCATCCCGATGGATGAGCACCACCGTCAGACGGTTGTCTGTGACAGGAAGAGAAACGACGCCGAAGTCGACCGAGTTGTCGATCACCGACTCCAGAATCTTGGCGTAATCCGACCGCTTGATGTTCACCGAAACGTCCGGATACTGCTTCTTGAAATCGGCAAAAACGTAGGGCAGGATGTGCAGGCAGGTGCCTTCGTTGGCTCCGACGATGATTTCACCGCGCGGAACGCGCTCCATCTCGGCGATTGCGACCATCATGGCCTTGCGCGCATCGAGCGTTTCCTCCACGTACTTCAGGAAGGCCTTGCCAGCGGCGGTCAGCGAGACTTTGCCCCCCGAGCGGTCGAACAGCTTGGCCCCGACCTCTTCCTCAACCCCGCGAATCTGCGACGAGATCGCCGGCTGGGTGCGGAAACGCTTCTCCGCCGCCCGCGAAAACGAGGCGTGCCGCGCCACTTCGAGAAACGTTTCGAGCTGATCAAAATCCATAGAGCAGTTTTGGGTAGGGCACGGCTTTTAGCCGTGCCGCCATAAAGTGCCGTTATCGCCGCTATAAGAACAATCGAATTGCCAGCGCCAACAAACTGGCTTTACACTCTCCGGTCCTGCACATCGCGACCGATTGTAGCAGCCGGGTGCCCCATCCTAGCCGCGTCTTTTGCGGCTTGGGTGGGTGTTTTTTGCAAGGAGTCCTATGGCTGACGCCAAGACCGTCCTCGAATTTGCCAAGCAGCACGACGCGAAGGTCCTCGACCTGCGCTTCACCGATCTTCCCGGGCTGTGGCACCACGTTTCCTATCCCATCGACCAATTAACCGAAGCCTCTTTTGACAACGGCTTTGGCATAGACGGTTCGTCGATCCGGGGATGGGCGGCCATCCAGGAAAGCGACATGCTGCTCAAGCCCGACCCGAATTCCCACCTGCTCGATCCCTTCACCGAAGTGCCCACGCTGGTGTTGATTTGCGACATCGTCGATCCGGTGACCACGCAATGCTACGACCGCGACCCCCGCTACATCGCGCGCAAAGCCGAGGAGCATCTGACTTCCACCGGCATTGCCGACACCGCGTATTTCGGCGCCGAGGCCGAGTTCTTCATCTTCGACAACGTGCGCTTCGATCAGCGCGAACAATACGGCTTTTACTACATTGACGCCGAGGAGGGCCGCTGGAATTCGGGCAGGGAAGAGAACAATCTGGGATACCGCCCGCGCTACCGGGAAGGCTACTTTCCCGTCCCGCCCACCGACCACTATCAGGACCTGCGCTCCGAGATGGTCCTGACCATGCAGAGTTGCGGCCTCGAGGTCGAATGCCACCACCACGAAGTGGCCACCGCCGGCCAGACCGAAATCGACCTGAAGTTCGATTCCCTGGTCCGCTCCGCCGACAAGATGCTGTTGTATAAGTACGTCGTAAAGAACGTGGCCAACCACTACGGCAAGACGGTCACCTTCATGCCGAAGCCCATCTTTGGCGACAACGGCAGTGGCATGCACACGCACCAGTCGCTGTGGAAGGCCGGGGAACCGCTGTTTGCCGGCGATGGCTACGCCGGCATGTCGCAGCTGGCGCTATGGTATGTCGGCGGACTGCTGAAGCACGGCCCGGCTTTGTCGGCGATCATTGCCCCGACCACAAATTCCTATAAGCGGCTGGTGCCGGGATTTGAGGCGCCGGTCAACCTGGCCTATTCGCGGCGCAATCGCTCGGCGGCTTGCCGCATCCCCATGTATTCGACTTCTCCGAAGGTGAAGCGCGTGGAGTTCCGGCCCCCGGACCCAAGCTGCAATCCCTATATGGCCTTTGCCGCCATGCTGATGGCCGGCCTCGACGGCATCGAAAACAAAATGGACCCGGGCCCCCCGCTCGACAAAGACATCTACGAACTCGACCCGGAGGAACTGGCGAGCGTGCCCTCGATGCCCGGTTCGCTGGAAGACGCGCTGGACGCCCTGCAGCGCGACCACGCCTTCCTGCTGAAGGGCGACGTGTTCACCGAAGAAGTCCTGCGAACCTACGTCGACTACAAACGTTCAAAAGAAGTGGACGCGATCCGCCTGCGCCCCCACCCGTACGAGTTCGCGCTGTATTACGATATTTGAGGCCGCGAAGACAAGAGCCCGGTGATGAGTGTAAAGGCGCTGACTTCGACAGTTGACCGACTCTATGACAGAACATGCTCCGGGACGGAGGCCGCCGTGCGAAATATCGCCGTACCTTCGGCCCCATACGAAGGGTTGATTTCAAGCCCTGAGAGACCCTGCTCTTTCGCTTTGCGGAGGAGTTGCCGCGCCATCTCGACATCGCCACTTTTCAAGTCGTAAGCCTGTTCGATGTTTTCCATAGTTAGGTTGTCTGGCGCGATAAGCACAAGCTCGAAAATGATATTTCCAGCCTTGAGACCTCAGATGTTCAGAGCGTCAAGGTCCGTCAAAATAATTGTGGAACGCTCTCCTGTCACCGTGCGAACGAAGAAACGAGCGCATTTGTCTGCCGAAAGCCACACACCATCAAAGAAACCGTCGTGCAGGTTAGGAAGAGTCGTCATTCCCGTATTTTCTTACACGAAATTGCCACCTGGCGATAAATCGCCATATCGCTCATTGACCCTTGTTTGAACGTTGTGCGCTGGGCTGCCTTTGGCATATACTTATGTATATGCCAAATCAAGATAGGCGCCCGAAAGCCGGAACCGCACAGCGCAAAGCGAAAATCTTCATGAACAACCGCAGTCAAGCCGTCCGGCTGCCCAAGGATTTTCAGTTCAATACCCAAGAGGTATTCATACGGAAAGAGGGCAGCGACGTAGTCCTCTCGCCACGGCCGTCGGATTGGTCGTCCTATCTGGCCGAAGCGCCCGTTGCTTCGGCGGCTTTCATGGAAGGTGTCGAGGACCTCCCCGTGCAGGAACGTGAGCCGTAATGCCGCGCTACATGCTGGACACCGACACCTGTTCCTACATTATGAAACGCTCGAGTGACGCCCTGCTGAGGCGGCTGCGAAAGGTCCCGGTTAGCGACGTGTGCGTTTCCGTCATTACCAAGTCGGAGCTTTTGTTTGGGGTCGAAGTATCGCCACGACGACAGCAGGATGAAGCGGCGCTCAGTGCTTTTCTGGGCTATGTCGAGGTTCTGGATTTTCCCGACAAGGCGTCTCTTTTCTACGCCAAGATCCGCGCAGACCTGAAGGCGCTTGGCCGAATGATCGGTGCCAACGATCTCTTCATTGCTGCTCATGCGCGCAGCCTGGGCTTGACGCTGGTAACAAACAACACCCGAGAGTTTCAGAGAGTCCGCGGTCTGGCCGTCGAAAACTGGACCGTCGCGGGCTGAACTGTATTATCGCCCGCCTAGAGCCTGCCGCGGCCAAGCCCTGTCATCCTGAGCCGCGGTTCTTGCGGCGAAGGACCTATGCACTACCCGCCAGTTGCACAGATCCTTCGGCGGGCAAAAAGCGCCCGCCTCAGGATGACAACAGTGGCTGGCGGGCCACAGCATCTCGGAAGCCGCTCTAGAAGATCACTCCGTCACCGAGCAGGCGCAGTCCGCGGGCACGACGTGCGCCAGCAAAAAATCCGCCACGCGCTTGTAAGCGTCAATCTGATTCTCGACGCGCGCGAATCCGTGGCCTTCGTTCTCGTAAATCTTGGAGTCGACCGTCCCGCCACGTTTCTTGATGGCATCCACTACCTGCTGCGTCTCCGATTTCGGACACCGCGGATCGTGCCCACCCGCCAGCAGCAATAGCGGCGCCTTGATCTGGTCAATAAAGTTGATCGGCGAGCGCTCCTCGTAGAGCGCTTTGTTCTTGGCCGGATCGCCCATGGTCGCCAGGTCGGACTGCTGCAGCACCGGATCTTCGTTTTCGATTTCCGTAAACCAGTTCACAAAAGGCACGATGGGCACGCCCGCCGCCCACACCTCCGGAGCCTTGGTCACTGCCATCATGCTGAGGTAGCCGCCGTAACTTCCTCCCATCACGGCAATTTTTTTCGGATCGAGATGCCCGGTCTGCTTGATCCAGTCGACCCCGGCGAGCACGTCCTGCAAATCGCCGCCGCCCATGTCGAAAAGGTTCGCCTGCTGAAATTCTTTCCCGTATCCGGTCGACCCGCGGTAGTTCGGAGCCAGCACCATGTATCCCTGATTCACCGCGTACTGAATAAAACGGTTGAACGAGTTCATGGTCTGCGCCGTCGGCCCGCCGTGAATGTAGACCAGCGCGGCGTTCTGCCCATTGCGTGCCATGTTGAACGGCACATAAAGAAACGCGGAGATCGTCCACTTGCCGTCGCGGCTGGGATAGTGCACCAGGTACGGCTCGACCATGTCCTCGGAGCGCACGCCAGCGACCAGCGAGTGCGTAATCTGTTGCGACTTGCCCGTGGGCAAGTGGTAGACCCATAGATCGCCCGGCGCCGTGGGCCCGTTGTGGTAGTAAAGCAGACGCGTTCCGTCCGGAGTGAACGCGGAATGCCCTCCCGCCGGCTCATTCACACCCTTTGGGATGGGAAGGGCCGTCGATCTTCCTGTCGCGAGATCGTGGAGATAAATGTCTTCATTGCCGTCCACATTGGCGCTGAACGTGACGTGTTTGCCTTCCGGAGAGAACTCGTGTCCTCGAATTTCCCACTTGTCCTTGGTAAGCCACGAGATCTTCTTAGTCGCAATATCGAGCAGCCCGATGTTGTCATACCCATTCGCCGCATTCGACGTCAGCAAAACCTTCTTCCCATCAGGCGAAATGTCATTGGCAGCAAAGAGTTGCTCGCCCTCGTGTGGCGTGAGCAGCGTGCTCGCAGCCGTCGCCACTTCCACAATGAAGATGTTGGAGTCCGTCCCCTTCGCCTGTTCCTGTGAGTAGACGATGAACTTCCCTTCTTTCGACCATATGGGATTGGAATTGCGTTTGTCCTGCGGCGTGCTCGTCGTAATGTGCCTCACTTCGCGCATCACCATGTCGTAGATGTCAATCTCATAGGCCGCCGAAGTTCTTGGCTTTACTTCATACGCCAGATACCGCCCATCAGGCGACCACGTCGGGTTAAGCTCCGCGATCTCTCGCGTCTGGGTGAGGTTCACGACCTTGCCGGTTTTGGGGGAGACCAGAAAAATGTCCCACTGCTCGTCGCCGTCGTAGTCCGACTGGTAGGCGATCCACTTGCCATCCGGCGACCACGCCGGCGCAGACTGCCTCTGATCGCTGATCGTGAGTTGCACCGGCCATCCGCCGTCGGCCGGGACGACCCAAATATTATTCCTCCCGCTCATGTTCGAAATGAAGGCGATGCTCTTGCCGTCCGGCGACCACGTGGGCCGCCCTATCTGCCGCGTCATGTACAACTTCTCGATAGTGAGACTGCGCGGCTCAACCTGCGCGTTCGGCTTAGACGCGATTTGTTTCGGATCGGTGACGGCGTGCGGTTCGGGCAAAGTCTGGGCTGAAGATTCGATCACGACGGTGCTCATGATTATGACGATAACAAACAGCGCGCGAAGGCGCATGGCGCGGAACCTCACAGTAATGTAAAAAGGAGAGTCTAGCAGAGGCCGTTTCGGCTCTGTCGGCCCATCTCGCGTCCTATGACCTCTCCTGTATTTCGTCTTGTCCTCGCAATGGCTCTTTCCGTCCCCAGTTCGGTCCGAGCCCAGGACGCTCCTCAGCCCGCCCATCACCTCGGCATCCAGGGCGATCGCTTTGTCCTCGATGGACAGTCGCTGCAGATCATTTCCGGCGAGATTCACTACGCCCGCGTCCCGCGCGAGTACTGGCGCGATCGCCTCAAAAAGGCGCGCGCCATGGGCCTGAACACCATCTCCACTTACGTTTTCTGGAACATGCATGAGCCGAAGCCGGGAGTGTACGACTTCACCGGATCGCTGGATGTGGCGGCATTCATTCGTATGGCGCAGGAGGAAGGCTTGTACGTCATCCTGCGCCCCGGCCCGTATGCCTGCGCCGAATGGGATTTGGGAGGCTTGCCCGCGTGGCTTCTGGCTGATCCCAACATTGTGCTGCGCAGCGGCGACGAGAAATACATGCGCCCGGCCGAACGCTGGCTGCGGCGGCTGGGGCAGGAGTTGGCCCCACTGCAGATCACGCGCCGAGGACCCATCCTCGCGGTGCAGGTCGAGAACGAGTACGGCTCTTTCGGCGGCTTATCCAAAAACGACAAGGAATACCTGCAGCGCATTCTCGCCGCGATTCGGAACGCAGGCCTCGGAGAAGTTCTGCTCTACACCGCCGACGGTGGCGACCAACTGCCCGCCGGGACCCTGCCGGAGCTCCACGCGGTCGTGAACTTTGGCCCGGGCGAGGCCCGCACGGAGTTTGCCAAGTTGCAGAAGTTTCGCCCCGGCCGTCCGGTCATGAGCGGCGAGTACTGGGACGGATGGTTCGATCACTGGGGCGTCGAACATGAGGTCACCAACGCTGAGCAGCAAGCGAAAGAATTGGATTGGACCTTAGGTCAGGGATACTCGATCAACCTGTACATGTTCCACGGAGGAACCAGTTTCGGATTCATGAGTGGCGCGAACTTCGACAACGGCACCTACGAACCTGATGTAACCAGCTACGACTACGACGCTCCGGTGAGCGAGTCCGGGGCGCTGACCAAGAAGTATTACGCGTTCCGGGAGGTCATCGCGAAACATCGTCCGGGAGTGAAGATTCCTGAACCGCCAGCACCTTTGCCGGTCATGGAAGTTCCCGAATTTGAGGCAGAGAAGATTGCGCCTCTGTGGTCGAACCTGCCCGATCCTTCCACCGTGGAGCAGCCGCGCAGCATGGAGGCGTTCGGCCAGTCCTACGGGTACATCCTTTATCAAACGACGTTGAGGTCGGCGGCGGCGAGAGGCGATTTGGTCTTGTCCGGTCTGCGCAGCTATGCCCGGATCTATCTCAATCGGAAACTGGTTGGCACGGTTGATCGAAGAAAAAGACAGGATCGCATAAAAATCGACGCCAGCGCTGGCGATACCTTCGACATTCTGGTCGAAGGTACCGGCCGCATCAATTTTAAAACTGAACTGCGTTCTGAGCGTCAGGGGATCAGCGGGCCGGTCACGCTGGCTGGGCACGAACTCACCGGCTGGCAGGTCTTTCCGTTGCCAATGGACGATCTGTCAACCCTGCACTTTTCATTTCTCGAACCCGTCAAAGGGGCGATTGGGCCGGCGTTTTACCAGGGCCATTTTGATCTGCAAACTCTGGGCGATACTTTTCTGGACACGCGTGGATGGGGCAAAGGAGCCGTCTGGATCAACGGTCACGCCTTGGGCCGCTTCTGGAATCTGGGCCCGCAACAAGCGCTTTACGTTCCCGCTCCGTGGCTGAAGACAGGAACGAACGAAGTTGTTATTTTCACCCTAGCGGGACACACGCTGCGTCTCCGCGGACTGCGCGAACCAATATTAGGCGAACTCGGCGAGAGTCAGTAAATATGCAGATTACGCTTTCGCGCCCGTGTGCATTTCCACCGTGCTCCACGTCTTGTCGGCCGCATGGCAAAGATTCTCCAGCGGACAATCCGCGCACTTGGGCTTCCGGGCATAGCACAGCTTGCGGCCATGCCAGATGATCTGGTGCGAGAACAGGATCCACTTCTCGCGTGGAATCACCCGCATCAGGTCCTGCTCGATTTTGGGTGGATCCTCCTGCGTGGTGAGTTCCAACCGCCCTGATATTCGATGCACATGCGTATCCACAACCACGCCCTCGGCCTTCTTGAACCAGCTACCCAACACGACGTTGGCCGTTTTGCGCGCGACGCCGGGCAGAGTCAGCAACTTCTCCATTTCGTCAGGAACCTGCCCGCCGAAGTCGGCAACCACTTTCTTCGCCGCTCCCACCACCGATTTTGACTTGTTGCGGAAGAACCCAGTGGACCGCACGTCGGGCTCAAGTTGCTCGGGTGTGAGCGCGGCAAATGCCTGCACCGTCGGATATTTGCGGAAGAGTTCCGGCGTCACCCGGTTCACGTTCACGTCCGTCGACTGCGCGGAAAGAATTGTCGCGACCAGTAGTTCCCATGCGCTCGAGTGAGTAAGAGCGCAGGTCACGTCAGGGTACAGTTGATCCAGCCGCTTCAGAATTCCCGCGATCCGCTCGGGCGCCACAGGGTTGTAGCCTTTTCCCTTGTTGGCCCGAGCCGGCGTAGGCTTGGCAGAAGCCTTCTGGCGCGGCTTCGCCGATGCCGGAACGTTCGCGGGCGGAGCACTTGAGACGCGAACCTTCTGAACGCGATCTTGTCGCCCGCTTCGGGCGGGCCGACGAGGAACAACTCCGCGTGCCATGACGATCCTTTCCTGCTGCGGACGGTGCCGCTCATCATAGCAAGAGCCGACTGCTCGTTTCCAATCGCGATCCCTCCTGATTGAATCTCTGGATAGCTGCCTGTGCAGTGCCGACTACTTTGAAGTGGAAGAGCGGGCGCTTCAGCGCCGCGTCAAAAGGCAGGAGAGTCCCGCGCTTTAGCGCCCGTGGTATCCGACGCCGACTTCTTTCTAATCTCGATGACTCACAATCGGAACTGCAGCCGCCTGTCCCTCGGTAACCTACCTGGGAATTGACGCCCCCCAAAACGCCCGGTAGTCTGAAGGTACTCCAGCTAGAGTCAGGAAGAATGCCGTGGCAGTAAATTCCATCCAGCTCGGGCAAGTGTGGCGCAGCGAAGCCGACGGCCAGGACTACCTGGTCACCAAGGTCTATAACGAAGTCTTCACCCAGTACGCCATGCTGCGTCCGGCGGGCATCACCGCCCCCGAAGCTCCCACGGTGCGGGTGAAAGTCTCCAAGAGTCCGCAAGGCGCGACCCTGCCCGGTTATGCCTTTACCCAGGAAGGCTCGTTCTAAGCGCGTCGCTTCCGCCCGCAAATTTCCGCTACACTGGAATGCAAGTTTTCGCATCTGAGCCGGAGTGCTCCCGGTCTTAACTGAGAACTGGCAACTGAAAACTAATCTTTCATGACTGAAAGAATTCTTGCTGTCATCTTCGTTTTTATCAAGTCCGTGATCGCCGTGACCGGATACGGCGGCATCGCGCTGCTCATGGCGATCGAGTCGGCGTGCATTCCGCTGCCCTCAGAACTGATCATGCCCTTCGCCGGCTACCTGGTCTTCGAGGGTACGTTCAAACTGCTTTGGGTGGCCACGGCCGGCGCGATCGGCTGCAATTTAGGTTCGCTGGTAGCCTACGAGATCGGCTTCTACGGCGGGCGCCCGCTGGTGGAGCGCTTCGGCCACTGGATTCTGATGAGCCGCCGCGAGTTGGAC
>Ga0209067_10001277_pt1 | contig 15641 bp, 8 predicted proteins | sample ColStrG_CSR_2013_FD_187199 | JGI IMG/M metagenome (GOLD analysis project Ga0209067, IMG submission 187199) | Freshwater sediment microbial communities in response to fracking from Pennsylvania, USA - Cold Stream Run_MetaG_CSR_2013 (SPAdes)... | ecosystem: Environmental > Aquatic > Freshwater >...
TCTATGATGTTCTGGGTATAATATAAATTAAAAAGTTTATAGATAACTTTTATAAGATGAATGTTAATGACGATTTAGAAAAATTAATTGAAAATTTACCTTTTTTTCTTCAAGAGCATCTCAATCAACATCCTAATAAGGATAAACTTATTGAAATTGTATTAGATTTAGGAAGACGTCCTGAAGCTCGATTTGTTACTGGTACCGAATATTTGTCACAAAAAATTATTTCATGGCAAGATATAGATTATATGACAAAGCGAATTAGTAAATTTAGTAATGAAAATAGAGCTGGAATTGAAAGAACTCTTCATCGTATAAGTTGTATTCGAAATCGCCAATTTTTGATAAATGGATTAACATGTCGAGTTGGTCGAGCAGTCTTTGGAACAATTTCTGTTGTTCGTGATTTATTAGAATCCGAAAAATCAATTCTAATATTAGGAAAACCTGGGGTTGGTAAAACTACAATAATTCGCGAAATTGCTCGTGTATTGGCTGATGAAATGGAAAAACGAGTAGTTATAATTGATACATCAAATGAAATTGCTGGTGATAGTGACATTCCTCATTCTGGTATTGGTCGAGCAAGACGGATGCAAGTAGCTAAAACTGAATATCAGCATCAGGTTATGATTGAAGCAGTTGAAAATCATATGCCCCAAGTTATAATAATTGATGAAATCGGAACAGAGCTTGAAGTTTTAGCTGCAAGAACAATTGCAGAAAAAGGTGTACAACTTGTTGGAACTACACATGGTAATTGTTTAGAAAATTTGATAAAAAATCCTCCTTTATCAGATTTGATTGGTGGAATTCAATATGTTACGTTGAGTGATGATGAGGCTAAACGAAGAGGAACACAAAAAAGTATTCTAGAACGTAAAGCATATCCAGCTTTTGAGATTATTATTGAAATTAATCATCAAAATTCTTGGACAATTCATGAAGATGTTAAAAATTCAGTAGATTTATTTTTACGAGGTAATTTTACAATAAGTCAAATAAGACAATTTTCTTTAGTAGAAAAAGTTAAAATTAAATCTAAAAAGTTGCATAGTCATAATAGTTCATTGTTAAATATTCAGAATAATTTGAACAATTCATCTTCGTTTTCTTATAATAATTGGATTTCACTTAATCAGGCAAAAGATGAGAAATCATTAAAATTGAAATCAAAAAAATTGGTAATTTATCCGTATTCATTATCAAATAATTTACTTAAAGAAGTCTTAGGGAAAATGGGATTTAATTTTTTGTTAACAAATGAAATTCGAAAAGCTAGTTTAGTTATTGGGTTAAAAAAACATTTAAAACAAAATTTTAAATTAAAGAATTTAGCTCGACAACGTCAAATCCCAATGTATACGTTAAATCAAGTTAGCGTTTATCAAATTAGCAAATTAATTGAATATATAAACTAAAAAAAATTTAAAAATAATTGTAATTTTTTCCATTTTTGTGTTATAATACAAGTGTGTGCGTTTATAAAGTCTTTAGCTTATTAATCTAACCTTATTTAAATTAACAAAAAGGATTATTTCAAAATGTCAGACAATATTTATTTAATTGTTCGAGAAATTATTGCTGAGTACTTAGGAATTGATCCTAAGCGAGTTGTTCCTTCTGCAAATTTTATTAAAGATTTAGATGCAGATTCATTAGATGTTGTAGAATTAGTCATGGCTATTGAAGACCGATTTGAAATTGAAATTGAAGATTTTGTTGCTGCAGAAATTACTATAGTTCAAGACGTTTTAGATTACCTGGAGTTTGAAATAAACAGCTTTGGTTAAAAAAATATAAGTATTTTTAATATGTTACTATAATTAATAACATATTAAAAATACTTTCAATTATTGGATAAACTGATATAAAAAATTCTATGAAAATTAAAAAATCAGCCTATTTGCCTACTGAAGAAGGTGGGCCTACGTTTCAAGCTTTTATAGATGGTCCTGATGTTATGGATACATATGTTATGGGACCACCAGAACCTGAAGAAATAGTTCTGGAACCTGGTCAATATCTTATTCAAGATCCTATTTTTGGAAGATTAATTGTCGGTGAAATTGGAAGAAGAATATATACCAAAGAGTATATTCGTGAAATGTACTATCCGAATCATAATTATACTAAAGAGCAAATAATGGCTCAGATAGCAGCGTACAAGAAAAAAAGCGAAGAATACGTTGAGAAAAAGTTTGAGAGAGTTCAGATTTTCACGGATATGGTAAGTACGTTAGCACAAGTTCGTTGGGTTTTACATTTTAGATTTAATTTTCCTTATAATTCAATAAGACCAGAAGTAGACTTTGTTCAGGAATTTGCTATAGATTCTTTAGAAATGCATTATATGCTTGTTGAATTTGAACATTATTTTGGTATCCCAATTGACGAGAGTATTTTGGAGTATATTGAAGAAGAGAAAATTCGTACAATTCAGGATCTGATGGACTATTTAGATGTAAAACGAGGTAAAAAACCAGGTAAAAATTTATATCCTAACGGAATATTGTATCCTGCATACCCTGGATTTTCTCCTGTTTATCCTAGTAAAAATTTATTTCGTGATTCTCTTGTCTAATTTTTAAAAATATCATATACTTTTTTAGTTATAGCAGATTTATAGTCTAAGGTTAAATAGTTCGATTCGGGATATAGCTCAGCTTGGTAGAGCACCTGCTTTGGGAGCAGGGGGTCGTAGGTTCAAATCCTACTATCCCGAACGCTCTTATTTAACTGAATAAATCTGTAAAGTTAGAATTAAAGAAATAAAAATAATTTTAACGTATAATATTTATTTATAATAATATTAAACATAAACAAAATATCAAAATGGCTTTAACTGATAAACTTATAAATATACGTCAAGCATTTTTTGATAAAGTCGAAGAATTGGCAATCAATTTTGCTACCAAATTTGGATACCCAGAAAACCCAGGCATGCCATTAATTCCACCAAGAGTTGGTGTCGATGGAGAACCTTACTTAGGTTTTAAAATATATGACAGTGATATATTAACAGTACGGACTGTACCATTTCCTCCCCAACCCACTGCGGAGAATTGGATTGAGCTATTATTTGGTAATTTACCCAAGCTACAGCCTTTAAATAGACTTTTTTACGAAAGCAAAACAGATGGATTTTACAGTTTTTACATTGAGAATTATAAAAATTTAATCTTTTTGCCAAATTGGTTTTCAGAGTTTCTTCAGATACATTTAAACTTCTGTCTTGATATTACATTTTTAGAAGTCCTTAGGGAAGTTTTATTTCTTTCAATTATGGGATATGGGGAAATTGTTTCTTTCCGAATTCTATTGGCTTGGATAATAAGTATAAATCCATATACTTTTCCTTGGAACTATTTTGTTGCATTAGTTGATTGGACTGAGGAAACTCTTTTGGGATTAGTACCAAGTATACTTGCAGTAAATTTTAGTGGACCGATTTTACTTCTAATTATTGGTAGGTGTGCTGACAGTTTAAATAATGTAGTCTTTACTATGCCATATTTACCAAGTGAAGGTGAACCTCTAAAAATTTTTATTGATGGAAATGTACGTAATGTATTAGCTTTTCGATATTTACCAATTCTTTGGTACAAATATCCAATTCCTAATGAAATACGTCAATATTGGTATACAGAACGACCAGATATTTTAAAGTATATGCAAAAAGCATATAAAGATGTTGATATTCAATTTTTACCTGACGAAGTCATTCAACATAATAATTCTACTTTAATTGAAGAAATCGGGTCTACTAATGAAATTCAACCTTTATCAAACAAAGATATTGACTTAAATTCAAGTGAATCAATGGACTTCAATTCAATGGAATTAAAAGAACAAATAGTGCCTGAAAAATTAGAAGAATTAAGTCCAGAAAAAATAATTTTAAAACAACTCGACCCAAACATTCTTAGACAACGTGTAATAGACAGAAATGAAATAGAGGCTAGTTTCGATGCATCCAATGATTTTTTTAATCTTGATTCTAGTTTATCTTTAGATGATACTAATATTAATAACTTTTTAGATTTCTCAGATCATTTAATTCATTTTCCTGAAACTATATCAGATTTTTTAGATACTTTTATTTGATAAAAATAATTGTTTAAATTTATAGATTTAATTAAGTTTTTAAAAGTTTAATTCCTAGAACTCGAAACTGTTAGAGTAGTTTAGTAATGTGTATCTCATCTTTCTAGACAGATTTCGAAGAAAACGATTAATAAAATATTAAATTCAAGGAAATTTTAAGAGAGTTTGATCCTGGCTCAGGATGAACGCTGGCGGTATGCCTTATACATGCAAGTTGTACGGGAGTTTTTAACTCAAGTAGCGGACGGGTGAGTAACACGTAAGAATTTGCCTTTAGGAGGGGGATAACAACTGGAAACGGTTGCTAATACCCCATATGCTTTCGAGTGAAATGGATTTCCGCCTAAAGAGAAGCTTGCGGCTGATTAGCTTGTTGGTGAGGTAATGGCTCACCAAGGCGACGATCAGTATCTGGTTTGAGAGGACGATCAGACACACTGGAACTGAGACACGGTCCAGACTCCTACGGGAGGCAGCAGTAGGGAATTTTCCGCAATGGGCGAAAGCCTGACGGAGCAATACCGCGTGAGAGAAGAAGGCCTATGGGTTGTAAACCTCTTTTTTCAGGGAGGAACATAAATGACGTGTACCTGAAGAATAAGCATCGGCTAACTCCGTGCCAGCAGCCGCGGTAAGACGGAGGATGCAAGTGTTATCCGGAATCACTGGGCGTAAAGCGTCTGTAGGTGGTTTAATAAGTCAACTGTTAAATCTTGAGGCTCAACCTCAAAATCGCAGTCGAAACTATTAGACTAGAGTATAGTAGGGGTAAAGGGAATTTCCAGTGGAGCGGTGAAATGCGTAGAGATTGGAAAGAACACCGATGGCGAAGGCACTTTACTGGGCTATTACTAACACTCAGAGACGAAAGCTAGGGTAGCAAATGGGATTAGATACCCCAGTAGTCCTAGCTGTAAACAATGGATACTAGATGTTGAACAGATCGACCTGTGCAGTATCAAAGCTAACGCGTTAAGTATCCCGCCTGGGAAGTATGCTCGCAAGAGTGAAACTCAAAGGAATTGACGGGGGCCCGCACAAGCGGTGGAGCATGTGGTTTAATTCGATGCAACGCGAAGAACCTTACCAGGGTTTGACATGATACGAATTTCTTTGAAAGAAGAAAGTGCCGTTTGGAACGTATACACAGGTGGTGCATGGCTGTCGTCAGCTCGTGTCGTGAGATGTTGGGTTAAGTCCCGCAACGAGCGCAACCCTCATTTTTAGTTGCCTTATGGAACTCTAAAAAGACTGCCGGTTATAAACCGGAGGAAGGCGGGGATGACGTCAAGTCAGCATGCCCCTTACACCCTGGGCTACACACGTGCTACAATGGACGAGACAATGAGATGCAACTCTGCGAAGATTAGCTAATCTATAAACTCGTTCTAAGTTCGGATTGTAGGCTGCAACTCGCCTGCATGAAGTTGGAATCGCTAGTAATCGCTGGTCAGCTATACAGCGGTGAATTCGTTCCCGGGCCTTGTACACACCGCCCGTCACACCATGGAAGCTGGTTATGCCCGAAGTCGTTACTCTAACCATTTGGAGGAGGATGCCTAAGGTAGAATTAGTGACTGGGGTGAAGTCGTAACAAGGTAACCGTACTGGAAGGTGCGGTTGGATCACCTCCTTTAAAAATTACATGAACTGTCGATTAATTCTTTAAAATAAAAAGGGCTATTAGCTCAGTTGGTTAGAGCGCGCCCCTGATAAGGGCGAGGTCTCTGGTTCAAATCCAGAATGGCCCAACGGGGGTATAGCTCAGTTGGTAGAGCACCGCCTTTGCACGGCGGTTGTCAGCGGTTCGAATCCGCTTACCTCCACACTAAAAAATGAATTTACTTTAGATAAGTAAACCTTAAATTCAAGGAACTAAGAGTTTATGGGGGATACCTTGGCATTCAGAAGCGATGAAGGACGTGGTTATCCGACGAAAGTCTTCGGGGAGCTGGTGACAAGCTACGATCCGGAGGTGTCCGAATGAGGCAACTCTTAAACTACTTATTGAATACATAAATAAGAAAGAGCAAACCTAGGGAATTGAAACATCTTAGTACCTAGAGGAATAGAAAGTAAAAACGATTCCCTGAGTAGCGGCGAGCGAAACGGGAGAAGCCTAAACTTAATTTTAAGGGTAGCGGGACAATTGAAAATGATTAAATGGAACAATTAGACGAATAGGTTGGAATCCCTAACCATAGAAAGTGATAGTCTTGTAGTCAAAAATTGAAACAATCAAATTGAATCCCAAGTAGCATGGGGCACGTGAAATCCCGTGTGAATCCGCGAGGACCACCTCGTAAGGCTAAATATTCCTGAATGACCGATAGTGAATTAGTACCGTGAGGGAAAGGTGAAAAGAACCCCGGGAGGGGAGTGAAAAGAACATGAAACCATAAACTTACAATCAGTAGAAGGACCACTAAAAGGTCTGACTGCGTGCCTGTTGAAGAATGAGCCGGCGACTTATAGGTAGTGGCAGGTTAAAGCAGAGAATGCTGGAGCCATAGTGAAAGCGAGCTTGAATAGAGCGTATGTCACTGGTTATAGACCCGAACCCGGATGATCTAACCATGGTCAGGTTGAAGCTTAGGTAATACTAAGTGGAGGACCGAACCGACTGATGTTGAAAAATCAGCGGATGAATTGTGGTTAGGGGTGAAATGCCAATCGAATTCGGAGCTAGCTGGTTCTCCCCGAAATGCGTTTAGGCGCAGCGGTGAATGTTATAGCTTAGGGGTAAAGCACTGTTACGTATGCGGGCTGGTAATTCGGTACCAAATCGTTGCAAACTAAGAATACTAAGTGTACAGTTCATCAGTGAGACTGTGGGGGATAAGCTCCATTGTCAAGAGGGAAACAGCCCAGAGCACCAGTTAAGGCCCCTAAATAATTGCTAAGTGATAAAGGAGGTGGGAGTGCAGAAACAATCAGGAGGTTTGCTTAGAAGCAGCAATCCTTTAAAGAGTGCGTAATAGCTCACTGATCGAGTAAACCTGCGCCGAAAATGTACGGGACTAAGTAATTTGCCGAAACTGTGCGATATATGAAATATATCGGTAGGGGAGCGTTCTGTTGTAGGTTGAAGTATTAGCGTAAGCGGGTATGGACGAAGCAGAAGTGAGAATGTCGGCTTGAGTAACGAAAATATAGGTGAGAATCCTATACCCCGAAAACCCAAGGTTTCCTCTGGAAGGCTCGTCCGCAGAGGGTAAGTCAGGACCTAAGGCGAGGCTGAAGAGCGTAGTCGATGGATAACGGGTTAATATTCCCGTACCATTATTTATTGATATCGAGGGACGGAGAAGGCTAAGCTGGCCGGATGCTGGTTACCGGTTTAAATGTTAAAGGGTGATGATAGACGGTGAAACCGTTTGGAGCCTAAGGCATGACGACGAGATGCTACTGCATCGAAGCAGCCGATGTCATACTTCCAAGAAAAGCTCGCACTGTCATAAATAAATAATGCCTGTACCATAACCGACACAGGTGGGTAGGTAGAGTATACTAAGGGGCGCGAGATAACTCTCTCTAAGGAACTCGGCAAAATAGCTCCGTAACTTCGGGAGAAGGAGTACCTTTTTATTAAGGTTGCAATAACAAGATCCAAGCAACTGTTTATCAAAAACACAGGTCTCCGCTAAGTCGTAAGACGATGTATGGGGGCTGACGCCTGCCCAGTGCCAGAAGGTTAAAGAAGTTGGTTAGCATTCGCGAAGCTGGTAACTGAAGCCCTGGTGAACGGCGGCCGTAACTATAACGGTCCTAAGGTAGCGAAATTCCTTGTCGGGTAAGTTCCGACCCGCACGAAAGGCGTAATGATTTGGATGCTGTCTCAGAGAGGGGCTCGGTGAAATAGACTTGTCTGTGAAGATGCGGACTACCTGCACCAGGACAGAAAGACCCTATGAAGCTTTACTGTAACTTGAAATTGAGATTGGACTTTATTTGCGCAGTATAGGTGGGAGGCGCTGAAAGTATTCTTGTGGGAAGACCGGAGCCATCAGTGAGATACCACTCCTATAATGTTAGATTTCTAACTTTGTATCATTATCTGGTCAAAGAACAGTTTCAGGCGGGCAGTTTGACTGGGGCGGTCGCCTCCTAAATGGTAACGGAGGCGCACAAAGGTTTCCTCTGAACGGGTAGAAATCGTATCTAGAGTGTAAAGGCAAAAGGAAGCTTGACTGTGAGACCTACAAGTCGAGCAGGGACGAAAGTCGGTCTTAGTGATCTGACGGTGCTGAGTGGAAAGGCCGTCACTCAACGGATAAAAGTTACTCTAGGGATAACAGGCTGATCTCCCCCAAGAGTTCACATCGACGGGGAGGTTTGGCACCTCGATGTCGGCTCATCGCATCCTGGGGCGGTAGTACGTCCCAAGGGTTGGGCTGTTCGCCCATGAAAGCGGTACGCGAGCTGGGTTCAGAACGTCGTGAGACAGTTCGGTCCATATCCGGTGTAGGCGTTAGAATATTGAGAGGAGCCTTCTTTAGTACGAGAGGACCGAGAAGGACATACCTCTGGTGTACCAGTTATCGTGCCAACGGTAAACGCTGGGTAGCTATGTATGGAGTGGATAACCGCTGAAAGCATCTAAGTGGGAAGCCCACCTCAAGATGAGTATTCTCATCACGTAAGTGAGTAAGGTCACGGTAAGACTAACCGTTTGCTAGGCATCAAGTATAAATGTAGTAATATATGAGCTGAGATGTGCTAACAGACCGAGGACTTGAATTTGTTAATAAATTTTTATGATTTAGCCAATAATCGCTAAATCATAAAAATTTTTGCTTTGGTGTTTTTAGTGTACTCGCGGAACCACACTGATCCATACCGAACTCAGTTGTGAAACGTTATAGACCGGCGACAATACTTGGAGGGGGACCTCCTGGGAAGATAGTTCAATGCCAAAGTTTTAGAACCCAAAGGTCTGCCATAGAAATCTACTGATTTTTCTATTCCTTAAAAATTAAGGAGGCGGGTCAAAGTAAAAAATTGATCTAATAAGCTATTTAATAAAATTATACTAGACACTTAGAACTTTTGCTATTTCTCAAATTGAAAATCTAATTAAAAAATGATCGCTAAGCAAGATTAAGGTGGGCTAGGCATTAAATACAAAAAATAAGATGGGAAATATAAGAAATTCCAATCATCTCATCTTTTTTCTATAACATATTAAGGTTAATTTGGGAGTTAAATCAAATTTTGCTTTTAACTAATTACTTTTTCCAACTCCAAATTCTTTTTCGAGAAGATTTTTGGAGGAGGACAATTTTTTAGTTATTTAATATTAATAAGCTAACCCTAAACTACGGGTTGTTTCAGAACCTAAATATACTCGAACTGATAGAAAATCAGTCGGGCAAGCAGTTTCACATCTTTTACAGCCTACACAATCCTCTACCCGAGGTGATGAAGCAATTTGACCTGATTTACAACCATCCCAAGCTACCATTTCTAATACATCTGTTGGACAAGCGCGAACACATTGTGTACAACCAATGCAAGTATCGTAAATTTTAACAGTATGTGACATAATTTTCTTCTAAAATTAAATAAATGAATCCTGTCGAAAGTTTTTTTTCTATTTCTAATATATCGTAAAGAGTTAAAATAGAAAAGATACTTAATCCAAGATAGTGAAATTTCAAATTAACGTGATAAACGTTGAATTTGTTGAATCAATAAACGACCAATGTTAAATAAAGCCCATGATGCTGCTACTAAAATGGGAGCAGCGATTACTAATAAACGAGTATCCATAAGATATATGATAATCTTTTAAAAATATTCAATAATTTATATTGTTGAGTAGAGAAATGAATTAGATTAATAAAGTCGGTCACCCCTGCTACTTCTATCACTGGTTTTAATACTCTTTATAGTTTTGCTTTTTAAACGATTAAAAGTAAAATTTGGATAAGTATTTTTAGAATTCTAAAATATAATATTATATTGTATTCTAAGTTTTGTTATTTTCATTACTCATTCAATTAAAGATTGAATGAGTAATGAAAATAAATAAAATCTGACAAATAAACTAACTCATTCCCTCTCTAATCCTTTGATTGGGAACGGAGGGACTTGAACCCTCACGCCTATCACTAGGCAACGGATTTTAAGTCCGTCGTGTCTACCAATTCCACCACATTCCCTTATTTTTCATAAGTCTACTCAACTTATAATAAATTTATTCCCTTAAGATTACAATATTATAGCATATTTAGGTTAGGCGGCACCCAGATTCGAACTGGGGGTCGAGGATTTGCAATCCACTGCCTTACCACTTGGCCATACCGCCTTGACTTTATTATCTTTCTGAGCTATTATATTTTATTTGAATTCTTAAAAACTTATTGAAAAAAACTTTGTTAATTTATTTTATTTTTGAGTATAATGTAAATTTAGTACTCCAATGTCTTATCTCTTAATATCTTCTTGAAAACAAATTTAATAAATACTTTACAAAACTAAGAATTATGTATTATTATGTTTCTATTTTTAAAAATAAAAACTGTTTTATTTATGGTGGTTCTTCAAAAGAATATGTTTATATTTAATAGTAAAAGAAAGTCTCTCGTATTAATTGAGCCAAAAGTTTTTAAACTCACAAGTTTCTCCAATTTATTAACCTTTTCACAGATAAGGAGGTATTCGAATCATGTTTGAGAAATTTACTGAGGGAGCTATCAAAGTAATTATGCTCTCTCAGGAAGAATCCCGTCGTATGGCACATAATTTTGTGGGTACTGAACAAATTTTATTGGGGGTATTAGGGCAAAAATACGGTATTGGAGCAAGGGCATTAAAAGAATATAGAATTACTTTAAGAAAAATCAGGAAAGAAGTTGAAAATTTTGTCGGTCGCGGACGTGGCTTTGTTGCTTCTGAAATTCCTTTTACACCACGGGCAAAACGTGTTTTAGAAATGTCTATCTATGAAGGGAGAGACATTGGGCACAATTTTGTCGGTACTGAGCATATTTTATTAGCTATTAGTGCCGAAACCGATGGTGTAGCCATGAGAATCTTAAGGAAATTTGGTATTGATGATTATGAATTACGTCACACAATATATTCCATAATAGAAGAAACACAAGAAGAAGTTATACGCCCACTGACACAATCAGAAAGATTTTTAATGGAGCGTGAGAGGAGAGGTAGTCCAACTCCTACACTTGACGAATTTGCTGAAAACATAACTAAAGCAGCAATGGATGGCTTTCTAGATCCAATAATTGGTCGAAAAAAAGAAATTGAAGATGTTGTTGCTATCTTAGCTCGACGAACAAAAAATAACCCAGTTTTAGTAGGAGAAGCTGGTGTTGGTAAAACCGCAGTAGCAGAAGGATTGGCTCAATTAATTGTATCGGAAGCGGTCCCAGATTTTTTAGAAGGGAGTGTAGTTATGGCTTTAGATTTAGGTTCAATTCTGGCGGGTACCAAATATCGAGGTGAATTTGAAGAAAGATTAAAACGAATTGTAGAAGAATCGCAAAATGATCATTCAATTATTCTTGTAATCGATGAAATTCATACCTTAGTAGGAGCTGGAGCAGCAGAAGGTGCTGTTGATGCTGCAAACATTTTAAAACCTGCTTTAGCAAGGGGCAAATTACGTTGTGTTGGTGCAACAACAAATGACGAATATACCAAATATATTGAAAGAGATCCCGCTTTGGAACGTCGCTTTCAACCTGTAAATGTTCCAGAACCAAGTATTGGGACAACGATTGAAATTCTTCGAGGCTTAAGATCGAAATTTGAATACCATCACGCTTTAAGTTATGAAGATGCTGCTATTGAACAAGCCGCAATTCTTTCAAGTAAATATATCGGAGATCGTTTTTTACCTGATAAAGCAATTGATGTTTTAGATGAATCCGGTGCACGTGTAAGATTAGAAAACCGTCGTTTACCTGGAGGTTTTCGGAGTCTACTGGGAGAATTACAAGATGCCATTCGATCTAAAGAAGAAGCTATTAAAGTACATGATTTTATTAATGCACAAGAATTTTTAGATCATGAATTAGAAGTTAGAACACACATAAGAATTATGAAACAATCTTCATTAACTAAGGAACTGAAAGGAGTTACTTTTCGTATTGCAGATACAGTTACAGAAAATGATGTCGCAAAGGTTGTTTCGAACTGGACAGGAATTCCAGTAGCAAAAATTTCAGGTTCAGAAACTGAAAGGTTACTTAACATGGAAAATATTTTACATGAAAGAATTATTGGTCAGGAAAATGCTGTTAGTGCAGTTTCAAAAGCTATTCGTCGTTCTCGAGTTGGGTTAAGAAACCCAAACCGTCCTATTGCAAGTTTTATGTTTGCCGGACCAACTGGGGTTGGAAAAACGGAATTGACGAAAGCACTTTCAGAGTATATGTTTGGTAGTGAAAACAATATGATTCGGTTAGATATGTCGGAATTTATGGAAAAGCATACTGTGGCGAAACTAATTGGTTCACCCCCTGGTTATGTAGGTTATAATGAAGGTGGACAATTAACAGAAGCAGTTCGTTCAAAACCTTATTCAGTTATCTTATTTGATGAAGTTGAAAAAGCACACCCAGATGTCTTTAATTTACTATTACAAATTTTAGATGATGGAAGATTAACTGATTCAAAAGGCCGATTAATTGATTTTACGAATGCACTTATTGTTATGACTACCAATTTAGGATCAAAAATTATTGAACAAGAAAGCGGTATTGCGTATAAAAAAAAAACTGAGAAATCGGGTTTAAAACTAACGTTTACCGAAGATATATTTAATTGGGAACCTGCTCCAGAAGAAGTACAAGACATAAAAATACAACAAAAAGTCAAAAAACTAGTAAATGATGAATTAAAAAATTTTTTCCGTCCAGAATTTTTAAATCGGATTGATGAAATTATTGTTTTTAATCATTTAACCCGACGTGATCTTTGGAGGATTTGCGGATTAATGATCAAGTCACTAAAAACTCGATTAAAAGACAAGCAAATAGTATTAGAGGTTACACAACCTGCACAAGCTTTATTAACTGATGAAGGCTATGACCCATTATATGGTGCTCGACCATTACGTCGTGCAATCATGAGTTTATTAGAAGATGAATTAGCTAACGTAGCTTTACGGAATACACTTCATCCTGGCACGTTGATTACTGTGGACAGGGAAACACTTCGAGAAAACTTGAATAAGAAAAGTGCTTCTACTTCGTCCACTGAAGATATTTATTCAGAATTGGCTGACTATAATCGCTCTGAACTTAATGCTTATATTGATAGTTTGATTGTAAGTCTAGATAGCCAATTCGTTGATCCTAAACTTTTAAATGCAGCGCCAATAATGGAGACAAGTAATTCTACGCTTATACTCGCAGGAAATTCTTCGAATTTAGAAGGAAATGAGGTTTCAATTTCTAGTTTAGAAGAAAATGAGGTTTCAATTTCTAGTTTAGAAGAAAATGAGGTTTCAATTTCTAGTTTAGAAGAAAATGAGGTTTCAATTTCTAGTTTAGAAGAAAATGAGGTTTTAACTTCTAATTTAGAAGAAAATGAGGTTTCAACTTCTAATTTCTTATCTAGAAGAATTCCTTCAACTTCATTGGTAAGTCTTCAAGCGTTATTATCACTGCAGGAACCATGGCCTGAGAAGATAAAACCTTATGATAAATCCAAAAATAACTTAGAAGTTTCAACTTCTAAAGAACAGCCAATTGTTGAAGAACCTAAGGAAGAAAGTCTTCCTAATGTTCCAGGACTTGTAGTTTTTAGAATTTTTGGAAGTTTAGGAAATAAAATTAAAACGAGTAAAATCAAAAATCTTACAAATAAAATCAATTTTAAAAGTATTAGAAATAGTTTTAAAACTATTAGAAATAGCAGGACTTTTAAAGTTATTAAAAATGTTATTTGTTGGGTGTTAAGAATCAATCCAAAAAATAATCAAACAGATAAAAATAAAAAGGAGGACAATGGTAAAAATAATTAAACAATTCTTAATAATATTTAATTAAATATTATTAAGAATTGTTTAATTATTTTAATCTTTCATTATTTTATCATTATTTTAATTTTTTCATTATAATATTAACTATATTATTTAATTAACTGTTCACCATGAAAGAATCCTTATTCCAACAAATTAAGGTCAGTTTAGAAGAGTGCCTTGAACTTATTTCCTCAATTTTCACAAAACTATTGAACAACAAACCGGAGGAGGATTCTGAAGAGAAGCCGATTCCGCTGAACGACAAACCGGAGGAGGATTCTGAAGAGAAGCCGATTCCGTCGAACAACAAACCGGAGGAGGATTCTGAAGAGAAGCCGATTCCGTCGAACAACAAACCGGAGGAGGATTCTGAAGAGAAGCCGATTCCGTCGAACAACAAACCGGAGGAGGATTCTAAAAAGAAGCCGATTCCGTCGAACGACAAACCGGAGGAGGATTCTAAAAAGAAGCCGATTCCGTCGAACCAAGAAGATGGAGGTATGGAATATGATCCAGATCCAAGACCAAAAAAGGAAAAAAAACCTAATTTATTTAAAAGGATTCTAAATTTGATAAAAAAAATTCTTAGAAAATTATAAAAAATTGTTAGATAGAGAAAGACTAAAATTAATATTTAGTCTTTTTCTATCTAACAATTAAAAATATATTATGAAAACCAACCATAACTATGTAATCCTTTCCCTAAGAAATTTACGCCTAAATAACAAATCCAGATAACAAAAAAACCTAACCCACCTAAAAGAGCTGTTTTTTTACCTTCCCATCCTTTTGTAATCCGAGCATGTAAATAAGTTGCAAAAACAAGCCATGTAACCAGTGCCCATGTTTCTTTTGGATCCCAACTCCAATAAGAACCCCATGCTTCATTTGCCCAAACACCACCTGAAATAATTCCAATTGTCAAAAAAGGAAAACCTAAACCTATAATTCGATAGCTCCAGTTATCTAAACTTTGTAATAATTTTAATTTACTTACTTCTGATATATTAATAGAAGATGGTAAAATCTGTATTTGATAATAATCTAACATAATATTATAAAGTGGAAGAGAAGATTGATCTGTAACCTTTAAATCAATCTCTTCAGACTTCGAAATTACCAAAAATAATATACAGAGTAACGATCCTAAAATTAGAGTTCCATAACTTAATAACATCATGCTAACGTGCATCATTAACCAATTAGATTGCAAAGCAGGAACTAATGGACTTGATTTTTGCATTTCTGGTGAAAGAGTTAAATTTGCAAAACCATTAATAAATAGCGCGATTGGTATTAAGATGGCTCCGATAATTTTACTTTTTGTTTTTGATTCAATATATAAATAAAGAGTTAATAAAGTCCAATCTAAAAATAATAAGGATTCATATAAATTGCTTAATGGAAAGTATCCTGCTACAACCCAACGTGAACAAAGGACAAAAAATAATAAACTACTAGCTATTATAGTACTAAATTTTCCTAGTTTAATTAAGAAATTTGTTTGATTAAAAAAAGATAATTTTACCCAATATAA
>Ga0209067_10001278_pt1 | contig 15640 bp, 17 predicted proteins | sample ColStrG_CSR_2013_FD_187199 | JGI IMG/M metagenome (GOLD analysis project Ga0209067, IMG submission 187199) | Freshwater sediment microbial communities in response to fracking from Pennsylvania, USA - Cold Stream Run_MetaG_CSR_2013 (SPAdes)... | ecosystem: Environmental > Aquatic > Freshwater >...
ACCTGATTTCGTATACACGACTAAATTCCCAGGGTGCGTAGAGAGCGGTCGAATGGTTAGATCTTTTCCAAGAAAATTAATTTCAAGAGCCTCGGGCGATCCAGGAACAACTTTTTCAGGACGAGAGGTAAAAGAGAGAATCGTGGCTCGCTTAAGTGCAAGCCTTGCCACTCCCGATTTCTCAGGAGTCACTTCGATTTTTCTGATTACTCCTGCATGACTTCTGTTTGATACTGATAAAAATAGCATCATAGAAAGAATGAGAGCAGGATACAAAATGAACAAAAACCGCTTGATACCTCTCATTCATGACCACCTTTGGTGGCCATGTCACTGACTTCTACTTCTTCAATCCCAGTGATTTGCAATCCATAAGGATTAACCTCACTGATTCCAGTCTCACGATAGAGGAGTCTCACTACAAGCGGAGTGCTAGCAGCGATTGCACCCATTCTTAAGACTCTTGTGATATGCGCTTCGATTTTCTTATCTGAATTTGAAAATCCATATCCTTCAAAAACGTAGAAGCATTTTGCTTTTTGGTTTTGAGCCAAGATTTTGAATGAAGAGAGTGAGTCCTTTAGTTTCTTAAAGACGGTTTCGTCAGTGTATGATTTAAGCAAGCCCTCTTTTTGTTGAAAATTCTCCTGTGTCCATTCAAAACGGTTCGATAGGTATTGCTTTGTGAACGATTCGATTCGCGAAACAGAAACCTCCCACGGTTTTGATTTAAGCATTCTGTGAACGGAGTCATCGTCAACAATGACATACGGTCCACTCGTAAAAAGTGCAGGTACAAAAACTATAGACATGCCAAGAACAGCACAAAGTGCATAAACGATTTTTTGGTACCTGCGTATTGAATCCTGTAGGGTTTCAATAGGTCTGAGATATTCCATGTTGAATTCCTTTCTTTATTTTTTATGTTTTGATTGTGGTGGTTTTCGAGATTGAAAACGGTTGGTGATGGCCTTTGCTGCTGCTCCTGCACCAGCGGTCATCATATTTTTAGTCCCCTGGTAAGCTGATTGCATGCCCTTCATTGGGATGCGCGCCATTGTAGTTCCTATGCCTGAGGTCATTGTTTGTAAGGCGCTGCCACCTACAGACCCAAGTTGTCCGTTTAAAAATGAGTGAACGAGCATTGGAGTGCTTGCCATAAGCCCAGCAATCGCAAAATTGAGAACAGCGGTATCAAACCACTGAGACAAATTGGCAGGAGCTTCTGAGAAACCAATGCCGAGAAGGACTCTAGCTAAAATGACCCAAATAGGCTTCCATAAGGAAAGCTCAAGCATCCCCATAAAGATTCCTTTTGGAATCGTTGTGTAAGAAGGCGAGAGGCAACCTAACAATGCAATAGGACCAAGGATGTGCATGATGTTCCAAAGCGATAAGTGCAAAATATCCAAAAATCTTTTCACTACTGCTAAAACCAGAAACGATAAGGTAGAAATGATGGATAGGCCGATTTGCCCTAATTTGAACCAATTTCCTGAACTTGAATCTTTAATTTCTGTCGCTTTATCCCCGATTTTAGAAAATACTTGCACGAGAGCATCATCACCACCAAAAGTGCTGATGAGGTAGGTCTCAAGACTCTGAATGGAGGATGAGATCTGCATGAATCCTACTAAAAGAATGATTGAGATGATCAGTCTACGAATTAGTCCTTCAATCTTGGCTCCAGAAATTTCACCGCTGAAATAAATTGAACCCATACAAAGTAAAAACATCACAGGTAGACTAGCCCAGTAAATTCCTGAGCTTGCTTGAAATAATTGAAGCGTGGTCATGTTAAGGTCATTCATTGCTGACCTCCGATAGAGTTGAGTGAACTTAGTCCTTTTTTCTTCATGTCGTTATTAATGAGCGAATGTGTTTCTACGAACGACTCGTACTCTGCGTTTTCACGACTAGCTTCTTGAAGTTTATGGGTGGATGAGATCTCAAGCTGCTTGGCTTCAAGCCTGTTGGTGTGGCTAACCGCATGGAGTAAAACACCCATGGTCTCAGCAGTGAGCCTCGTTGCGCTTGCTTGACTAGCAGTAAGTGCCGACGTTTTTACCTTGTTTCCCTTGTCGTCGAGCATGGTCGAATAATCGAGAGCATCTTGACTTAAAAATAGTCCCTCAACCCCCGAACGGTAGTTATTTTTCGTTGCTCTAGGTGCGTGGTCTCCAATATCACCGTAACTTCGTCTTGCTTCCCAAACCGCGCCATCAATCTGCCTAGCGCTTTCATAGACTTGTCTGGGAAGCGGAATATGCGCGGTCTCTGCCAGATTGAGCACTTCTTTCACGCCACGGTTCATTTCTTCTAGAATGCTCACGGTCTCGCGGGCTTTACCCAATACCTGGGTGATCGCTTGCACTTGTGTAATGGTTTGCGTGAGAATGTTGATTAAAATGGGGATGTCGGCACCAAATAAATCGGCATTAACTACTCTTGGTTTGGCTAAAAAAGAACCTAGTAGAGTACATGCTATGCAAATCCAAGTGATGATTTTCTTTTTCATTTTTGAACCTCCTCTGCACCATGTGGGTAATGAGTTGACATATGGTTCATTAAATCTTCGAGATTCATGTTTGGGTCTTTCTCAGATTCTCGATTGAGTAAGGCGTTATCAGGTGGATGCGTGGTTGATAACCAATACTCAAGCGGTGTGGGCCTGTAGATCAGAGTTCCTTTGATGGACTCTGATTGGAGATAAAATTCTGAGTACGAGCCACGAACTTGCGACAGTAAAAAAGTATCTTTGATTTCGGTCTCATTGAGTTTGAGATCGTCTTTTAGGTTTTTCTCATTGCCTCGCTGTCTTAAAATAAAGCGATTGGGTGCATTGGCTAAAATCCCATCACCAATTTCATCATTTTTCAAATCTTTTGCAGTTTGTGAAATTGCAATAGCTGCGCTTGAGAATTTTCTCATTTGTCTAAAGCAATCTTCAACCCAACGGGCAGAAGAGTTGGCTCGCCCATCGCCTGACGGCCTTATAATGGTATGGGCCTCATCAACCACAATGAGTGAGCGTCTTGGAAACCTTGTTTTGACCTCTCTCCAGATACTGTCCATTACGACAAGCATCGCTACACGAAGTAAGTCTGGGTACCTCTGGCACTCCTTCAATTCAAAGTGCAGGTGGGGTCCATCAAGCTTCACATTCGTATCCCCATCAAAGAGGAGTCCGTAGGGATGAGGCCTACACCAGAGAGATAATAGCTTTGAGAGTCTCTGCATCTCGGATTGAGCATTTTTTGCAAGATAGTCACGAAAATTAGATAAATGCTTGGGCTCAGAGCCATCGTAAAAACTTAAAATCTCAGTTTCAAGGAGCGATTTTTCTAGTTTGGTTAAAACTCCACGATCACCCATGATTTCTTCAAAGAGTGCCGTCAGGAATTTGATCTTTTCTGGATCAGGTCTTTGCTCACCTGGAGCTAGATCAAACGGATTGATCAGTGCTCCGCTATCAGGCGACAGATCAAGACTGGTACCACCCAAATAGTCGATGGTTCTCTTAAAGCTGTTACCTACGTCGATGACAAAGGCCGAAGGGCGATCCGAATTATTTCCAGCACTCATGCCCAGTATCAGTCCGCAGGCAAGCGTACTTTTCCCAGATCCAGTAGAACCAATCAAAATAGCATTGGCACTAGGGCTTTTTTCAAAGAGAGAAAAACCCAAGATGCTCTGAAAAGGAGTCTCAAAAACAATCTCAGCCTTTTCATGGCCATAACCAATACCAAAAAGAGGTAAAAAATCACTGAGATGACTTGCAAGAATTCTTTTAGGTCGAGTGATAAAAGTGGGTGCAAAGGGTAGGATTCCAAAAAATACTGGAAATGCACCCACCGTCTCTTCAAACCACTGGCACCCTGGTCCCATTTTTGAAGTCTCATCGAGTAATTGCTCAAATGATTGCTTCACGCAGCCTCCAGTTCACATGTGATGAGATGAAAGGACGCAGCTAGTAATTTATCACCCGACGAGATCATGGCACCTAGAGTATCTTCAATGTCTTGAAGTTGATTTTCGGCATAGAGATTTCTTACGTTGTTACCTGATGCCATACCTTGAGCGAGCCGTTGTTTTCTAGATAGTCGCTCTCGCTCAGCAGTCTGAGGTAAAACCAAAATGGTCATAACCATTGAAAAAGACTTATCTAGGGTAGCGAGACGATTCATCAGGCATGGAAATGAACTTTCGGGCAAAGTTTTGAGAGTTCCCACTTTGATTTCAGTTCTACCGAGCTTTAAACCATTTCTAGCCTCGACTAACTCTGATAGAGCTAGAGCTTCAGATAAAAACTGGTTGGATTTTTCAATGATGGCTGTGTTTTCATTTCTATCTGGATTTAAAAAATGAAATAAAACACTGAGTAATTCACTTTTACTTACATCATGAGTTTCAAATCCAATTCCATCTAAACCAAGTTTAATAGCACTGCACGTCTGCTCAGTCTCATCTTGGATTTGATGAGAGTTTTTGAGTTTTCCTTTTTGATTCCTATGGAAAATAAGATGAGAGAATGGCCCAAGTTGTCCGCCAGTGCTAGTACGCTCATAGGGTGAGACTCTGACGCTAACATATATTTTTGTTTGAAATAATAGCTGCTCAGTCCAAAGCTTTTTAAGTTCACTTAGCTTTGCATCAAAAAGATTTTTAGAATGGTAATTATCTAAATTTTCTTTCTCTAAATGAGTTTTGATCCAATTTTGAGAGGCTTGATCTGTAGCAGAGTTTGTTTTTTCTCTACTCAGATAAAATTGAATTAACGTGCCTTCTGGTACTTGCCCGAGTACTGATAACAGACCTGACCTTAAAACTTCAAAATCGTCATCAGTAAAGGACATACAATTTCTAGGTGTAACGGCAAAGGTTTGAGTGGCACTCCCATCCTTAAGCCAAAGTAGGCCAGTGTTTTCTTCGTAGTGCGTGTAAGGCAGAAGATCATGAAGTAATTTTTCTCCTGGTCTTTTGTCGATAACGTTCATTCTTTTCCTCCATTCCAAACGGTGTGATTAAAGTGATTCTGGGTCGTAGCCATTGCAGTAGGTACAAGAGCCCATGTTGAGGTGGCTTCGTTCTATTTAAGATGAGAAGTGAAATCCCCACACCTAGCGCAAGCCCGAGTGAAAGGAGTGCCGAAAACGGCACTCCTCGCAATACAGGACTGATAATGGCGTAAGCTAGTGCACACGCTGCTAACTCAATCGGTGTTAAACCCAGAATCCTAGCTGGCTCCTCAAGACTCCTAGGAATTCTTTGCTGTAAACTCATTAAGCAGCTACTCGATGTTGCAAGAACGATAGAATGCTAGGTGCAGTGAATGAGATCACGGTACCTACACAGCTCCAAAAAAGCATTCGCTTGGCACTCTCGTCACCCATGGCCAGTTTAAAACCTGCAAAGATGATCCCACCGATGCAGAACGTGGGTGCTAGTACATCCAAGATCGCTGATTGCAGGTTTCCCATCATCGACTCAACACTCGCAAGTGCCGACATGGGTGTGAGCAAGCTTGCTCCTGTGAGTGCGATGATGTTTTTAATTTTATTTTTCATATTTTGTCTCCATTAGTTTTTCGATTCTGATTTCTCGAATCCAATCTTTGATGGGCTGATCGAGCTCATCGTCTTCCGAGTCGTTTAATTCTTGCGTCATCGGATTCGCACCACTCACAGTGAAAGCAGAGTCTGACGTCGTTGCATGCTTCATGAAGCCTCCATCCACAGTGCGGACATTTCTTTTTGATCCGATGAACCCAGTTAAAATTAAGGTAGGGATTATGCGGCTGCATCTGACGACCTCAGTTGTTTTAGCTTTGATGCAGACTCTTTGATCGCATCGATGGCCCACTTAGGTATGCAGCGTACATCTCGGTTTTCAATGGTTGGGCTGTAGTTACAGTCTGCGCAGTAACTATGCGTCTTTAACGCTTCAAACGCACTCGATCCGCAGCGCGGACAGTCTTGAAAATAATTCATTTTTAACTCACATTCTGAGGGATTGTTTTCGTGCCCCTCAGTATTAGAGATTGCAATTCCATGCCAAGCGGTCTTGAGACTGCTGAGACTTGTAAGTGGGTGGAATGTTTGAAATTGAAAAATACTGATTAGTCTCAATGCTGAGACTGAGACTTTTTGAGTCTCAGCAAAGTCTCAAGAGACAGAGTTAGTCTCATGAAAGTCTCAAATGCTAAGACAGACATTATTTGATGAGAAAATATGTGAGATTAGGCTGAGATAAAGATGAGATGGATGCGAGAATTAATCTCAGATTCACCCTGCGCTATAGGCTTTATTTTCATTAGGAATCATTTTGTAGAAGAAGAGCTTGAGGAAGTCGTTCAATCCCAACGATAAAAATAGTGATCCTAAAAATGCAATTAAAATTCCTGATAGCCTTAACGCAGGTAAATCACTCACGCCTCTCCAACCGACGAAAAGTCCAATCAATCCATCTAGGCTAAGAGCTATTGTTAACGCCGTGCTAGGGCGTGACTTCCAAAAGGCACCTCGTTCGCGGATGCAGAGAATTGAAAACAAGGCCATGAATAGTAGTATAGTAAATGAAAAAGTATGGAGTTCATGAGACTCAAGTTTGATACCGAAGAAGTACACGCCAGTCCAAAGAAGTCCTAACGCTTCAAATATCATACAGACCCCGAGTGCTAATGAGACCCAAGTGAAAGATTTAATTTCCCAGGTATCAGGTGTCTTTGAGGGTCGGACGCGATCGGTTGCAAGTGTGATCTTCACAAAATCCGTCATGAAAGTGAGCAGTAGCATTCCTAACGCTGATATTAGTAGATGTCCGGTTACAATAAAAGTGATCCCAACAAAACCAGTCTTAAGAACAGTACGGCTGACTTTGTTGATTACCCAGGTGAGAATTCTTTGATAAACAGACCTTCCATTTTCAACTAGATCAACTATCCCTGATAAGCCACTCTCGGTGAGTACTACACTAGCAGCGGCTCGAGCTGCATCGGTTGCTCCTTTGACCGCGATTCCTACTTCTGCTGCTTGGAGAGCTGGAGCATCATTGACTCCATCCCCTGTCATGCCTGTGATTGTCTTTTTATCTTGAAGTGCTTTGATGACTTTGTATTTATCTTCAGGGAATACTCCTGCAATCCCATCATTATCTTTGAGCCAATCTAGATTTGCTAATTGGAGCGTACCCATGGGGATGACTTTTCCTAGGCCCACTTCAGTAGCAATTTGTTGCGCGACTGGGACTTCATCGCCAGTTAACATCTTTACCTGAACACCTAAGGCATGGAGTCGTGTGATCAGTTCTTTTGAATCAGACCTGGGAGGATCATAAAGAGCTACTAAACCTAGGAACTGTATCTTGCCATCTATTGTCCTTGCGACACCCAAAATGCGATACCCTTTTTTGGCAAGTAGATCTGCTGAGTCCTCAAGGCGTTGAACTAAGTCGGCGGATAACTTTGCATCTGAGACTATCGTCTTGAGTGCGCCTTTCATGACACAAAATGAACCTTTTACACCCTCAATATGAGCCTCTGTTTTTCGTGTTTGAGGTGAAAATGGAACAAACTGAACTTGTTGATAACCTTCTAACGATAAATTTTGTTTTTTAGCATGGTCAAGAACGGCTGCATCAATCGTATCTCGGTTTGATCCATTCGAAGACAAAGCCGCACATAAAAGTAAATCTTCTGGAGTGATTCCATTTTCTGGATACAGTCCTGAAACTACTAACTGATTTAATGTCAGAGTACCCGTCTTATCAGCACACAAGACCTGCATCGTGGCAGCGTCTTCTGTTGCGCTGAGCCTTGTGACCAGCACTCCATTCTTTCCTAAATCACGTGCACCGATTGCTGTACTCACTGTAAACATCACGGGTAATGCAATAGGAACAGCGCTCATCATAAGAACTAATCCCAATGGCAGTACTTCAGTCATGGGTGTTCCACGAAAAAATCCAACCACAATCACTATGAGTACAACTGCACCGACAATAGCAAAAAGCCATCTAACTAGTTTTGAGACAACTTCTTCCATATGAAGCTTGGGTTGTGATTTTTGAATAAGCTCAATAGTGCGTCCATAAAAAGTCTTAGCACCAGTGAAAGTAACTAACCCCTGGAATTCTCCTTGGCGCACGATCGATGCTGAGTAAACCTCATCGCCCGCTTTACATACTTTTTCTTTACTTTCACCTGTCAGTGAAGATTGATCAATACTAATATCGCCTGAAATTACCTTGAGGTCTGCAGGAACAAAATCTCCCATTCGAAGCCGAACAATGTCTCCAGGCACCAGCTCGCGTGCGGGCAAATCACTCCATTTTCCGTCGCGGAGAACGCGAGTTTGTATCTGGAGCTTTGATTGAAGCATTTTTATGACTTTTTGTGCGCGACTCTCTTGAAAAAATCCAATAATAGCGTTGATGAGCAATAAACCGCTTGCAACATAAACATCAGCTTGTTTGTGCATGAGTAATGAGAGTATGGCTATGGCCTCGATCATCCATGCTGAAGGTCCCCATAGTTTTTTAAAGAAAGCTAAGAGAGCGTTTTTTCGTTTCTCTGCTACCTCATTAAAACCAAAGTCGTTTACCCTAGTTTTTGCATCAACCGACGTTAAGCCAGTTTTCTCGCTTGCAGCTAAGAGCGAGAAAAGTTTGCTCATCGGCATTGTCTTTGCTTGCTCTTGAGTAGGGAGAGTGATCATTTGAGCAATGTCTTTAATTTTTTTAATTTACTTTTTTCATTGCGACTTAGCTCGGGGTATTTCAGTTTCATTTTTTCAAAGCGATCGACTAGAATCTGAGAAATGATGAGTCTTGCACTTTCTTTGTCATCACCAGGGACAATACACCATGGACTGCTTTTAGAGACCGTATGACGGATACATTCTTCGTAGGCCGTCTGGTAGTCCTTCCAGTAGCTACGTTCATGAACATCACCTTCAGATATTTTCCAAAGTTTTTTTGGATTATTAAAACGATCTAAAAGACGCCTTTTTTGTTCATTCTTAGATATATGAATAAAAATTTTGACGATTTCATAGCCCTGACGGTGGAGATATTTTTCATAATGTACAATATCCCGATATCTAAACTTCCAGAACGAGCGGTCTTGTTTGGGTAATTTTTCTTTTTCAAGTAGCTCAGGGTGCACTCTCGTGATCAGCGCTTCTTCGTAATAAGAACGGTTAAATATGCCGATCTGTCCTCGTGCAGGCAAAACGCGATTCGCTCTCCAGAGAAAGTCATGAGCTAGTTCTTGTGAGGTCGGTTGCTTAAAACTAATAACCGAGCACCCCTGTGGATTGACTCCAGACATGACATGCTTGATAGCCCCATCTTTCCCGGCTGAATCCATGCCTTGAAAAATAATGAGCATGGCTTGTCCATGATTTGCGTAAAGCAGAGTTTGGTATTCTTCGAGCCTAACGTGGTTGGAGCGTAGTAATGTCTTATATTCATTATCCAATAAGCATTTCGATTTTGGATGAGTAGAAACCGATGCAAGCTTTAGTCGCCTTGAAGATGTTATTTCTAAGTAATTTTTTTTCTCCATGGGTACTCATCAACTTGTAACAGAGTTCAATATACAGCGCAATGAAACCTGACAATCAAGCCAAGCTCTTGCGGGACGTATCAGCACTCTTTTTAGGTCGATCTTTCACCACAGAGTTATCAATAGATATCTCGGATTTTATAAGATTATATTCATCACGATTGATTTCTCCTCGTGCATATCTTTCTTTTAAAAAATCGAGAGCTTCCTTCTCTGCGCGTCCTTCAAATTTTCGATGTGCTCGGTAGGTGTAACCCCAATTGCCAATGCTTGAAAACATTAGAAAAAGAATTCCGAACCAAAGAAACCAACCCCAACCTGAATACCAATCGTTCCAGTAATATGTGCCCATTTGTGCTCCTTCAGAAAATTGTTAGCCTTTGTTTATTTTACTTTCTGCTTTTTTAACTTTGCTAATGAACGAGTGCTTAGGATTTCTAGTACAGTCCTCAACTATGACTGGAACCAGACGGTCATTATCAACGAAATCAAAAATCTCGTCTGCAGCATCACCATTTCGATTAAAGCCTTCCGCCCAATAAACAACTTTAGGTCTAGATACCTCATCAAGCTCGATGAACTCCTTACAAGTCATTTTGGCAGGATGCTTGGCAGCCTGAGCGGTCATTGAAAATATGGCGCTTGATAAAACTAAAACTCCGGCGAATAATTTGTGCGATTGATACTTCATTGAATCTCCTTGGATTTGTAGTTATGTTCTACATTCAAGGTGCAAGTTTTAGACCAATACAAGAATCACACTAAACGTGCTCAGATCCAGTTAGACTAAAAAGCATCGATATCATGGTAACTTATGTGCTCTTGGTGGGGCAATTTGTCGCGAATAATATCAGCTATTTAGACTTAGTGATTGAGCCCTTCAGTATTTCGTTTCCAACCCGCATTCTGTAGTTCACCCTTTTTATCCTAAAATGGTATGTGATTTCGTCACAATCCACCCCATGAGATCCACAGACTTCAATTACCTCATCCCATTTCTTAACGAGTAGTGAGCGCGCTAGATCAAGGCATTCATTGATAGTTATGTTTTCAACTTTGTGCCGATTGCGTGATGTTGTTGTGTGAAATAAAAACGGCTTTGACGTTTCATGCTCAACAAGCTCACACACGCCTCGATCTTCGACTGAAGTTTCGTTGGCTGTTGCAAGTGATGAAACTATTAAGAATAGAGTCGATAAAATTTTTATCATTGGTTATTCTTTCTTTAGATTTATTTAGCAAGGAGCGTAACACCAGATCCAAGGATCTCGTGTTGAACGTCGTCGATTGTAAATGGATTTTTCGCGGATTTCCCTAACTTCATGCATTCCACTCTCAGAGTTTCTCCGTTCACTAGAAGCGCTTTTATGGCAAGTTTTCTATTTCTTCTCTGAAAAACTCCTCGTCCACCCTCTGATACATCAATGCTAAATATTCTAGCCTCTTCTAAAGAGGCTTGTGGGGCATGAGCATCAATTCCAGGAGCATAGCCCAAAGAGACTTTGCAGTTAAAACCATTTTTAGAAATAGAAAAACCAGACTCACTCAAAAGTGGTAAATTTATTTTAGATAAAAGCCTGGTTTTGATGAGTGATCTCACATCTGGGTCAAGTGCGTTTCCTGATTGTTTAACTTTCATTTTGCTTATAATTCGATTGTAGTGAGAGATTTCCTCTTGGTAACGTTCATTGAAACCGTTCACGCATGAAGCATCGATAATATTAATCTCTGGAAAACCCACCGCATATAAATCGACTCGAGTCTGACTCATTCGAGCATCTTTTAGGCAAGCAGTAACTTCTTTCTGATAACGACCAGTAATAGAAGCAGTTGCTATATTAGGAGAAGCCCAGGTTTTTAAAATTCCATCTACATATTGGGAATGACTATTCCATTCCCAGCTATGATATTTTAAATTTGTAGTCGAAAAATCGACAACCATCGCGTTTTTAATAAAGCCAGTGAATGAGCTGGCAGATGCATCAGTTAAAAAACAAACAAAAACAGACAAAAGAACTAAAGACAACTTCATATTATTTCCCCTCAATTACTACGTTATATACCAACACTCAACCCCACTAAATAATTAGTTGATCCAAGGTTCACTGGGCTATTTCCAGCGACAATTTGACTTACTTTAACCGTTAAAAAGATTGGTACAGAATTATATCCACCCAAAACGCTTTCTTCTGAGGGGAATATTCCATTGATCCAAAAATCAAATCCAGCGCCTGCAACCATATTCCCAACCAGGCCATTAGCAGATTCGAAATCTGAAGGCCCAGACTGAGTATAAAATGTAAATTGATATCCACCCTCAATAAATGGAACAATAGCTCGCACAGGAAACCACTCCCAGGAATGCCGTAAACGCATATCTAACCCCATCATGAGAAGGTTCAGATTATCGCTTTGGCCAGGTAGTGTTGCATTAAAGGATGAAAAAAAGAGATTTTGTTGAAGGTAAACTGCCCCTAGCAAATGAAAAAGTTTAATACCCCAACCTGGTTCTATTAAATATGAGTTAAGTGAGTTTCCAACATAATCAAACTTCTGCTGCGAGTTTGACAATGAAATGGATGTAGGACGAAAACTTCCAGCCTGTAATGAAAATATTTGACTATAAGGGTGCTGATCGGGCGGAGTAACCCAATGAGAAGTTCCGCTACTGGTTACTATAGGACTAGGTAGTGGAGTAGGCTCAATATGAGCTGGTTCGCTGGGCGGCTGGGTTTCAGCAGCATTGGCTAAAGTAGACAGTAAACATAAAGTGTACACAAGCATGAGTGCGTAAGCTTTTTTCACTGCAGAGTCCGAAACGACTTTTGTGGACAAATATAACTAAACCTACCGTCACTAGATGTAGCGAAGAGACTACGTTTCCATTCTATTCCGTCAAATTGTGCTCGATAGATAGAAAATTGAGAGTTCTGAAAATCTGAAAAATACACAGTGTTTTCGTCAGACCAAATTGGGCATGCAATACCTGGGCTGTTTTCCGTCTGATCTTCAAGGTGGAGAGTTGTAATGATACTGTCAGTGCCTAGGTTGATTTCTATAGTATGTAAATGCGATGAATGATCCTCTTGTACTAGGCTGTAGGATAATTCGTGGCTGCTTTTCCAGCTCAGTTCCAGAATTAAACCAGATTGAGTTGTTATCTGCTGTGACTTGTTTTCAGCCCGATCATATACAAATAATTTGGATTGATTATCATTAGTGATAACAAAAGCAATTTTGCTTTGATCTGGACTTTCTTTTGAGCAGTCTCCTTCCAGAGAAATCTCCGGCGAGTTTAGATTATTGAGTGAAAAAATTAAAAATCGGTTTTGATCTTGAGCTGTCTTACCTGTTACAAGCAATTCGTTTTTATCATTGTTTTTAGATGTAATCAGTTGAACTTGAGCCGCAGATAGGTCATCTAGTTTTACTGGAAGTGGTTTGTCAGCGACTTGCTTTTGATAAAGCCAAGCCCGTCCTTTATTATCTGACCAAGCGATAGTCGTGAGATCATCTGATGCAGTGATACTTTCGATAGTGCTATCAAGAACGCCCAAAAGTGGCCGAGCGATCCCAGTTTTTTCATTGAGAACACTAATCGAATTTTCATTAGAACCCGATCGCCATGCATAGACCACTCCTTTTGGTGTAGGAAAGAATATTCGGGAGCCATTGGCTGAATAGTCTCCCTTAAAATGATACGAAAAAGGTTGAGTAGATTTTGCTGATGTTGTCAAGAAGCCAACTCCATCCGGGCGAGTGAATCTTCCCCTGGGATCGATGAGTACCTTCGAAAAAAAGATATTTTCTGTTGAAACTCTACTCACTTGGGCTAACTCAATATTTTTTATTTCACCCGCCTTATTAGAATCTGAGTTAAGGCTAGTTAATACAACATCCTGTGAGTTGCAGGCGCCTAAGAGTACTAGAAGTAAATAAAGATGGGTTTTTTTAGCTTCCATTTATTTAGCTCCTGCATCAGATTTTGTAGGAGATGGATCAGACACCGGGACAGTGGTTTTCTCCGATGAAGCTACTTGGATTAGATCAAACGTACCGATATTACCTAGCGGCTTTGAAAACCAAGTACCTTTGTAATGGCCTTGAGTGAGTGTGCCGTTAAACTCACCAAAACTATGATCTGCGTATGCAGGAACAGTATAAGGAAGAATCAGCTTCTTATTGCGCGGATTGTAATTTCCGAAGTCAAACATGACCGTCAGATATCCTCCCATTGGAGTTGTTAAAGAAGAATAGGACGAGAGATCTTCCATCTGCACATTTTTTAAAATTGGAAAACGCACGCTCCCACCTAGCTTGGGGACCTCGACAGTTTCGGTTTGATCTTGAGACTGTGTTAAGCGAGTAAACTCAGAGGTGCGTTTCACTTCAATCACGCAGTCAAAGTCTTCATTGCTATCAGTAATGTGTACAACGCCCTGGTAAGTCGCTTCTGCTGGTTGCAGTTCCTTATTTTTGGCCTGTGTAAATGAGTCGTTCTGATTGCTCACAACATCACGATAGGTCTTTTTATCTCCACAAGCCGTTAGCGAAAGTGAAAGAAATAAAATCTGACTCAATAATGCCAACTTTGGATTGAAGAACATAAGATTAAACACCTCAGCAGCAGCGCATAAATACCGCGTTATTGAGGCTCTAATCAAATGATTTCCATAGCATTACAAATTCGTAATCTTGGGTTCATCTTAGCGTTTGACTCGGGTGCTAAAAGACTTCTGCAGAAGGTTAAAATGTAATCAATCCAGATGTCCAAAATGAAAATAGTGAGCCTTGTTATCGGTGTCGCTCTGATCGGAATGAGTAAGATCTCCATTTCGTGTGCTGCCACATCAAAAGAAGTGACTAAGTACAACTGGACTCTCGAAGACGTTATCAAAATTGCTTTAGAAAATAACCCAGATTTAAAAAGTGCCAAAGCAAACTATCTGGCTGCTTCGAAAGGAGTAGGAATTGCAGTTAGTGGCTACCTTCCTCATGTAGACATCTATTCAAAGTTTGAACAGACCTCTCTACCCAATCCTAACGCAGGAGCCACAGCCCAATTGGGCGTTTCGTTACCCTATCAAATGATAACGGCAAGTTTGAGTCAGACCATTTTTGACTTTGGAAAAGTTTTAGGCCGTATATCATCTAGTCGTGCAAAAAATAATGCCTCTGAGCAAGAGGCGATCAGTGTTCGTAATGCTGTTGAGCTTGCAGTACAAAGAGCTTTTTATGATGTCGAATCTACTGAGCAACTCATCCAAGTCGCTAAAAAAGGACTAGGAAAATATAATGAGACCCTCAGACGAACTCAAGTTTTAGTCAAAACAGGAACTAAACCTAGCTTTGATTTAAGCCAGGCTCGTGTGGAGGCGGCAAAAGCTGAGCTGATAGTCATTAATGCACAAAATAGTTATGATTATGCACAGATCGCGCTTCTCAACCTGATGGGCATTCAAGAACAAATTTCATTTACACTGATCGACCAAGGCACACCAAAAGAATTCCTTGGAGTATCATCTGATAAACTCATCCTGGATAAGTTGATTGAGGAAGCCTTGGTTTATCGACCGGAAATGAAAAAGCAGCAGTTTTCTCTAGAATCAGTTCGTAGTGAGCTTTCAACGGAAATTAAAAATTATTTCCCAACCTTTTCACTGCAAGCGTGGGCTGGAAAGTTTTTGCCCAATTACCCACCCCCTATATCCGACACTTGGGGCGTAGCTGTGGTAGGTACTTGGCATATTTTTGAAGGGCTAGAGACTACATTTAGAGCCGGGGAAATTTCAGCACGAGTGGTAAGTCAAGAAGCCATGGTAGATAAGGATAGGCTCGCAATTTTATCTGAAGTAACCCGAAGTTATAAAGATCTAATTCGTAGCGAAAACAATTTAAAAGTAGCTATAGATGCACTTGATAATTCAAAAGAAAACTTACGATTAGCTGAAAAAAGATACGCTTCTAATATAGCAACCATTTTGGAACTACTGACTGCAGAAAATGCTCTCTTAAATTTTGAAGCCAGTAGTGTAACAGCTCGATTTGATCATGAAATTGCCCTTGCAACATTAC
>Ga0209067_10001280_pt1 | contig 15628 bp, 25 predicted proteins | sample ColStrG_CSR_2013_FD_187199 | JGI IMG/M metagenome (GOLD analysis project Ga0209067, IMG submission 187199) | Freshwater sediment microbial communities in response to fracking from Pennsylvania, USA - Cold Stream Run_MetaG_CSR_2013 (SPAdes)... | ecosystem: Environmental > Aquatic > Freshwater >...
CTCGACGCCTTGACGCCGGAGCCAGCCAATTTTGTCAACAACCTCAACGCCTCCGACAGCGCCCAGATGGCTGCAATTGAGGCTGATCTGGACGCTGGACGAGAATTGACTTTCGACCAGGTGACCGCGGGCATGAATGCCATTGATCAGAGGGTCGATGCCTTTCGGACGGAGGTCGAAAATGACCTTCTCGGCCTCCAAAGCGCAGAAACGGACAATGTGCGGCCATTACGCAGCGAAGCCACTCCTCAGCAGAAAAGCGCCCGCGCCCGCCAGATCGAAGAGCTTATTCGCCTGGGCAAAGACGTCGACACGGCCGAAGCGGTCTGGCTCGGCGCTTATCAGCGCAATGCCGAATACATCAATTTTCTGGGCGGTGGCTCACAGCGTTTTCGCCATGCGCTTCGCCTGAGCGAAATCAGGGCAAGCGGGGAGCCGCTTTGGCCCCACGAGGAGCTCTGGCTCAAAAACTACAAGGCAGGCGCGGAATATCAGTCGTTGCAGGCCGTCTATGAGGATTTTGGGGAGGCCGCGTTGCGTTAGCCGACCTAAGCGGGCTTGCCCGCGCGTTGCGTAAAAAATTGAAGCTCTGGTTGCCGCCAGAGCTTCGGATACCAAACAAGAGAGTGACAAAATGTCGAATGAACCGTCTCCCGTCAAGCCCCAGAGTTTGGCCGCACTCAAAAATGTCGCGGCCTGCATGGGTCTGGTGACCAGATTGCAAACCCGAGGGCCGCATTTGCCCGGACTCGGCGTATTCCACGGCCCCTCAGGCTATGGCAAATCCTATGCCTCGATCTATGCGCAAAATAAGACGCGGGCAATCCGCGTCGAGGTTGGCGATAGCTGGACACGCGCCTCCTTCCTCAAGGCGATCCTGCGGGAGGGCGGAGTCCAGGAGCCTCGCGGCACCGTGGCCAATCTGGCCGAACAGGCCATCATGATCTTGGGCGAAGAGCCCAACCGGCCCCTGATGATCGATGAAGCTGACCGGCTCGTCACCAAAAACATGATCGAATTGGTGCGCGAGCTGCACGAGCACAGTCAGGCGCCAATCGTGTTGATTGGGGAGGAGCAACTGCCGGGCAAGTTGATCGCTTCCGAGCGCACGCATAACCGCGTGCTTGAATGGACTGCGGCGCAGCCCTGCGATCTCGAAGACACACGAAAGCTGGCGGCGATTTTTCTCGGTGGCCTCGGGGTTCATGACGAATTCTTGGACAAAGTCCGCAGGGAGAGCGACGGCCGCGCCCGCCGTATCGTCGTCAATCTCTCTCGCATTGCCGAATGGGCCCGCAACAAGGGCTGCAAGTCTGTCGATGGCTATGACGCCGATCTCTACACAGGCACGCCTCCGGCTCGCCGTCATGCAAACCAGCGGAGGGGGGCATGAACATCTCGAAACGAAACTGGCAGGCTGAATGGGATGCCATTCGGCACCTGGGCAGCTTAGGCAATTTTACGGCTGACGCCATCATCGCTCATGTGCCGCAGTCTCCAGTCGTGGCACTCCATACGTGGCTGAACGCGTTGGTTAAATTGGGCCATTTGAAGGGTCTCTATCTGGGCAAAGACGCTCACAGCCATCATCGGTTCGCCTTTCATTTACTGAGCGCCGATGCGAAGGCTCCGGCCATTCCGCGCATGCAAATGGATCACAGTGACCGTGCCCGCGCTAGGGATCAGCTGTGGACCACGATGCGAGTTCTATCGACGTTTTCGCTGGCCGAATTGGCAGCGGTTGCATCAACAGATGAAATTCCGATCAGCGTGAATATGGCCAAGCACTATGTCTCGGTGCTCGCCCGTATCGATATGATCCGGTTCGTCGGCGCAAAGTCGGCCGGCATCATGCGCCTGAAACCATCGGCAAATAGCGGCCCTTTCGCTCCGATAGTCCGGAAAAACGGCGTGTTTGACCGGAACCGCGACGTGTTCTTCGCCTTCGCCATGGAGGTCGCGGCATGACCCAGCCGGTTAACCTTAACCCCGCTTTAAAAGGGCCTTCAAAGGGCAAGCCTGACTTCGCCGTGATTGCCACAGCGTCTTGGGGCACCGTGCCCGACTGGATTTTGATCTTGGCCGAAGAGGCCAATCGCACCACGCAAACGGCTGCGGCTGCCCGGATCGGCTATTCCGGCGGGGCGATCTCCTCGGTGCTGCGCAACTCCTACCAAGGGGACATGGGGGCGGTCGAACAGAAAGTCAGGGGCGCACTGATGGGCGCAACCATCGAATGCCCTGTGATCGGAGAGATCGGCCGCGATCGCTGCCTTGACGAACAGAAAAAACCCTTTGCCGCCACGTCCGCCCTGCGCACGCGGCTGTTTCATGCCTGCAAAACCTGCACCCACAATCGCCAGATGAAGGATCGTTCCCATGCTGAATAAGAGCCCGCTCGCCCTTTCTGAATGCCTGACCGAAATGAAAAACAGCCTCAAAACCTATCGGGACACCGGCGTCATGCTGGCCCCGAAGGCAGTGGAAACATTGCTCGAAGGTCTCGGCTATTATGCCGCAATGGCCCACGTCCTCGAACAGGGCCGCTCGCAAGCAACTGCCGTTGAGGCCCGCGCCTGTGCCGCCGATATGGAGCGTTATGTTGCCGATCTGCGGCGCGGTCGCCGGTTCATTGATCCCGACGAAGAGCCGAGCCGCGAACAGGACGAGGCCACCGTCGAGGGATTGCTTTCAGGCAAAGTGGTGCTGCACCCGCGCAGCCTTTACGCCGACAAGATCGCCGCTGATGGGACCGCCGCCTGATGTCCGGCAAAGTTCCCCTCTCCGTGATCACGCAGACCTGCGCGGACGTTTTCGGCCTCCCGAAATACGAGTTGCTGGCGCACCGGCGTGTTGAAACCAATGTGCAGGCGCGTTGGGCGTTCATTCTGCTGGCCTATGAACTGACCGATCACAGTTCGGTCGCCATCGGCCTGCACCTGGGCGGGCGGGATCATTCGACGATCCTGCATGCCCGTCGGCGCGCAGCTGAACATCTAGCCGCCAGTGCCGAGTTTTCCGCACAGGTCGATTTGGCGCGCGAGCTAATCCCGCGCCTGATCGTGGCCAAATTGGCGCGGCCCGCCAAGGAACCGGATGCCGCGGCTATCGCCAGCTTGGTGCTGACCGAACCGCGCTTCGCGACCTCGGTCAGCGTCGAGCAAACCGAAGCCATAGCCCGCGCGCTGATCGATACGCGCAGCCAGTTGGAGACCGCCGAAACCATCATTGAGCGGCTTGAGCAAATCGAGCGCTGCGCAATGGCCGTGCAACTGGCTGAACTCGAACTGGCCACGGCCAAATACACGGTCTTTGAAGCCCTCAAACGGGCCGAACTCCGCGATGCAAAAGCCGTCCTGAAATTCGCACTTACCCAAACCGCATTTACCCAAAAGGAGGCCGCAAATGGCCAAATCACCCACGCGTTCAAAAACCTCGGCGTCGAGTTTTCCGGTGCCGCAAAATCGCAATGATGCGGCAGAATTTATCAAATTGATCGGCGAATTGAACCGCTCGGTCGGCCGCATTGAAGCCGACATGAACGACAAGATCGCGCTGATCAAGGAGCGCTACGAAAAGCAGGCCATACCCATGGCGGAACGGGCGCGCGAACTGACCGGCGGGCTGCAATTGTGGTGCGCGGCGAACCGCGAAGCCCTAACCGGCGGCAAGGTGAAAAGCGCCAACCTCGGCACTGGCGAGGTCGAATGGCGCAACCTTCCGCCGAAAGTGACCATCCGGGACGCGGAAAATGTGCTGGCCCAGATTGAGAAACTCGGTTTGACCGCCTTCGCCCGCGTCAAAACCGAGATCAACAAGGAAGCCATGCTGGCCGACGCTGACAAGGCGCGCCTGCTCAAGGGCGTCACCATTGGCTCCGCTGGCGAGCAGTTTGTAGTGAAGCCATTCGAGGTCGAACTGGACGGGGGGAAGGCATGAGCAAGCACCCTCCGAAAACGCAAGAATTGCTAATTGTCTACTGGGAATGGGACGAGAAATCCCCTCATGCAGGCGGAAAATTTTGGGCGGCCCACGCGATCAGGGACGATGGCAGGCTCGAAGATTGGTGGAAACTTGGCTTGCGCCCGTTAGGAGCTTCGCGAGTTGTTGTTACCGAAGGAATTGGCCTCGAATTGCTGCCGCCCAAAATTCGGGAGGGCGCGTGATGAGCAATCCAGCAATTGAATATTTGGTTCGTGTTTTTCTCACCTCCGAGATCGCGAATTGCGGCGTGCACATCACGGTAAAAAGTCCAGTTCCGCTGCCTGCAGTGTCTGAAACCATTGACGGCACCAAGCTGCTCGAAGCGTCAGGCGTCGCCTATGAGGGTCTTCTGAAAATGGCGACCGATTGGCGTCTCATGACTGCCGAAGAAGTTGCCGAATATAAAGAAGAGGAGGACGATTGATGGCCAATGTCCACCTCAAGCACTCGAACCAAAATCCGGCCGATTACACCGATGAAACGGGCACAGTTCATCCCGTTGAAATTCTGAAATTCATGGGTGATCAGGCTCTCATTGCGATTGTGCGGCCAAATATAACGCGTGAACAGGCCGAAAAACGCACTGTGTCGGTTGAGCGATTGAAACAGGTTCGGAGGCGGTCATGAACCACGGCCCCCTCCTGCTGGCCTCGGTCACCTACGCCGCTGCGGCTGCCATCGCGTTCTTCGTCTTTCATGACTGGTTCGCTTATGTGTGCGCCTGCATTTGCGCCGGACTTAGCTTCGGCACCTTCGTCGCCTATCGCCGGTTCACCAAAGCCGACCGCGCGAAAACTGACATTGAAATCCAGCGCGACGAAGCGCTGGAGCAGTTCATTCGGGAGTGGTGAGCCATGACAAACCCCGCCCAACTCAAAATGATCCACACCCTTCGCCGTCAGGTGGAGGGCATGGACGATGATGCCTATCGCGGCCTGCTGCAGACAAAATATCGGGTCGTCTCGTCAAAAGACCTCACCGACGATCAGGCTAAAACTCTGATCGATGACCTCAAGCGTCGGGGTGGCCGCTCGGCTGCCCAAACCGCGACGGGCAAATATGCGCCGATCCTGAAAGCCCTGTGGCTCACTGGCTGGAACCTCGGCATTGTCTGGTCAAAGGACGATACGGCGCTGATGAAGTTTGTCGAACGGCAGACCAAAATCAGCCACACGCGGTTTCTGACCGATCCGGACGCAGCAAAGCGGGCGATTGAAGCCCTCAAAAAATGGTTGGCACGCGATGGCGGCGTGGTTTGGCCATCAGGCGGACTCGACGGTGTCGAGATCAAAAAGGAAGTCATCCGCGCGATCGGCACCAAGATGATCGCGGTGGGCGCATTTCAGCCTTACATGCGCGACGGAATATTCCGGTTTTCTGACTTCGAAAATTACGGCTATGGCAACCAGCGGGACCGGCTTCCGGCCAGCTTTTTTCGCTATGAGCTGGCCGATTACGACCGGCTGGCGGCTCTCATGGGCGCGCGCCTGCGGGCGACGCTGGCAAAGCAGGCAGCGGCAAAGAGGGACGTATGAGCGATATGTCCCTTGCAGCAAAGCTCCGTGAGCGCGTGGATGAACTGGAGGAGGAAGTGCGCCAGCTTCGAGATATGCTGGTGCCGCCAGTTGCGTTCGATCCTGAATTTCAGTTGACGGCGAGTGCGACGGCTATCCTGTCCTTTTTGCTTGCCCGATCGCCGATGCCCGTAAAAAGAGAGAGCATTTTCGACGCGATCTATCTTTCCGAGAATGGGCAAGACGTCAAAATCATTGATGTCTACATTTGCAAATTGCGCGCGAAATTGCCCTCAGGCATCAAAATATCCACCCAATGGGGCGTCGGGTTTTATCTGGATAGGGAAAGCGCCCGGCGCTTACGCAGCCACATCATCACACCGGATCATGTTCCGTCATTGCCGAAGGTTAAGGCAAATGTCTGAACACGCACCATTGCCCGGAATTCTCGGTGACATCGAAGCCGCGGCTGGACGCGAAGCCGCGATCAAGCTGGCGCGCGCTCGCGGCGGCAGCCGGGTTCATATTCCGGGCAAGGCGTTGGACGGCCATTGGCTGACCGAACTGGTCGGTATGGAGGCGGCAATCAAGATTTGCTGGCTGTTTCGCAACGCCGGACAAGGCGGTTCCTATGTCAAGATTTCGCGCGGGCACCACGCCATAGCACGTCAGGAAATACCGGTTTTGCTGGCAAAAGGCTGGTCGAATGATCGGATCGCCCTGCATCTGGGCGTCGATTTGTCCACGGTGCAAAGAGAGCGCGCCAAGCTGCGCGGCACGGCTCAATTGAGCATGTTTTAGCGGCTTTAAATTCATCTGCCGGTCGCGGCGCGGCCGGTAAAATCCCGCAATAAATCCTCAAGATGATCGTCAAGGTGGCTGATTTTTTCAAGTCGCGCAAGACGGGGTCATGAATGTTTGAGGTTAAAAATCATCTTCTCGAGATTGGCGGCCAACTCGTCAGTCAAATTTCCAGCCCCAACCATGGCGGCGAGATGCATCCCAGTTTGCTGGTGATGCATTATACCGGTTCACCCTCTACCTCCGGCGCAATTCACACGCTGACCGATGGTGCTGCACAGAACCGTGTTTCGGCACATCTGGTCATTTCGCCCGAGGGCAAGATCACCCAACTGGTGCCATTCAACCTTGAGGCGTGGCACGCCGGGATTTCCAGCTGGCGTTATCATCAGGGCTGCAACCGGTTCTCAATCGGTATCGAGATGGTCAATTCTGGCCTGTTGGGGCGCGCGGCAGCTGGCGGATTTTATGACCGCCTGACCCATAAGCCGATTGATACGCATCAGGTGGCGCTGGCCGAACACAAGCACGGCGGCGGCGTGCAGCCGTGGGAAATCTATCCGCCCGCCCAGATCGAGGCGGCGATCGGCGCAGCAACCGCCATCATCAAGGCTTACGGCATCAAGGACATTGCCGGCCATGACGATATTTCGCCAGGTCGCAAAATTGATCCCGGTCCGGCATGGCCGATGGTGAGTTTTCAGTCGCGCGTATTCGGGCGGCAATAAAGCGAAGAGGCCGTCATGTCGGCGGCCAAAATAGGCGAAACAGGAGATTGTCATGAATTTTACGAATATTATCGGCAACGGTAAAACCTTCACCGGCGCTATTCTGCTCGCTTTGGCTGGCATCGCCAACCAGTTTGGCTGGTTGCCAGCAGGCCTGCATGTTGATGTTTCAGCACCGCAGGCCATTGCCCAGGCACTCATTGCTGTCGGCCTCGGCGCTAAATTGCAGTCGCTGATCGCGTTGCTGCAGCCCAAGACCTGACCATGAAACGGTCTTTTGAAAGCCTCGTTGCCGAGGCCGTCGAAAAGCGGGCCGAAATTCGAGTGAAGCCGGAGCGCGATCCGCGCACCGGCAACCTCGTCTTTATCGCTCATCTGCATGGGCTGGCTTCTGCCTATTCACGTTTCCTGATTACGGGGAGCGTGATCACGCCAATCGAGCGGGAGCCGTCCAATGGGTAGTCTTGCCGGCATCGTCACTCTCGTCATTGAGGCCATCGTCAAATTTATGGGCTTCGAGGCTAGCCGTCAGAGCGGCGCTGATCGGCAGGAAGCCAAAAAAGATGGCGCAACCGCCGCCGAGAATGAAACCCTGATTGTGATTACGGAGACCTCGGATGCTCAGGCGCAAAATAATGTTCGTCCCCGCGATCCTGATGGGGTTGCTCAGCGGCTGCGCGACAGCGCCGCTGCCGCCTCCCGAACCGGCCCTGCAGACGCAGGCGGAAAGCCCGCCCAGCCGAAAGGCTGAAATTCGTGCCAAGCTCGCCCCGCTTTGCGGAACTCCAACCAACTGGACGCCGGATCAGATGCTCAGCGTGGCCGATACAATCGAAAAACATAGCGACGAACCGGGTATGAAACTGCTGCCATCTGAGTGGGAGCGGCTCAACGAGGCCGTCAAAATCTGCCGCGGCAAGAGTGGGGCCAGCCAATGAATTCGACGGATTACGGAAATTTTGCCCAGATCGGTTCGTTAATTTTCACTATCATCACGTTTATTTACATGATCATCGTGTCGCGCTCGAAGGCGTCTGACTTGCGCGTCACCAGCCTCGAAAAGGCCAACGGAGATCAGGACGCCAAGATCGCCAGTATCGAAACCAGAATACAGGTTTTGCCAACGCTCGAACAGTCCAAGACCCATCAGGAAGCCAAAATGGCGCGGATGGAAACGGAGCTTAAAGCTCTGCCCCGGACGGATCAGATGCATGGCATGGAGATGCTGCTGGCGGAGATGCAGGGCGAATTGAAGGTGGTCGTCGAGCGCATCAAACCCATTGGCGCGACGATGGAGCGGCTACAGGAATTTATGACCTCAACCGCCGCCGAAAACCTCAAGAATGGCCGTAGGCCGAGGGCAGACACATGAATTTCGACGACATGATCCGCGAAGAGGCCCGGTTGATCCTGCTTAGGACGCTGGGGGAGGAAACCAACGAAACGCTCAACAGTGAACTGTTGCGTCGCTCGCTGGAGGTTTTTGGCATCACCCGTCCGCGCGACTGGGTGCACGAGGAGCTTGGCTATCTCAAACAAATGGGCGCTGTGACCCTGAATGCAGTGGGTACGGTCATCATTGCCAGCCTGACCGACAAGGGACGCGATCATCTGGCCCGAGCCATCAAAATCACCGGTGTAAAACAGCCCAGCCGATCGGGAGGCTGAAATGGGGCGCGACGGACGTGGGCGGCTGTGCTCGATGGATCTGATCCCGGATGACGGGCAGGACGATATTTTCTGGGCACTGCAGGAACTGAACGCACGCAAGCGCTCGCAAGCCGATATTCTGTTCGAATTGAATGACCGGCTGGCGGTCAAGGGGATCGATCCGATTTCCAAATCGGCCTTCAACCGCAAGGCCGTTCGCTTAGCTCTGCACGGTCGCAAAACCAAGGAACAGCGCGAGCTTTTTGCCGGGATCGCCGACCAGTTCACACCGGACGCCGTTGACCAGGGCAATATCGTACTGGGAGAACTGATCAAGATTTTGATTACCGATATTCTGGATGACGGTTCATCGACAATTTCTTCCAAGGGCGCGATGGAACTCGCCCGCGGCTACCGCGACATCATCATGGGTCAGAACGTCTCGGCTGACCGGCGCTCGAAGCTGGAAAAGCAGTTTGCGGAAAAAACGGCGACGGCCATCGATAGCGTTGGCAAAAAACGCGGCCTGTCGACCGATACAATCGAGACGATCAAGAGCGAAATCCTCGGCATCAAGCGGGAATAGATATGTCTGCACCTGTGCGCCATTCCGGCCTCGCCGCGCGTCTGATCACTGCCGAGGAGTGGAAAGAGCATCGCCTCGAGGCGCTGAAACTTGCACCGGAAATGTTCGCCGGAGCGAAGTCGATCGGCGACGTGCTTTTGTCCTATCAAAAGAAACTGCTGACCACGACCGCCCATAATGCGGTCACGATTGTCGAAAAATCCCGCCGCACCGGCGTGACCTGGGCTGCGGGTGCCGATGCTGTGTTGACCTCGGCAGCTGCGCGCGACGCGCGCGGCATGGATACTCTTTATATTGGCTACAATCTCGACATGGCCCGCGAATTTATCGATACCTGTGCGATGTGGGCGCGGGCCTTTAATCAGGCGACCACAGATGGCGGCGTCGAAGAGTTCATGTTCGATGACGGCGAGATCGATAAAAATATCCGGGCGTTTCGCATTCGCTTTGCCTCCGGCTTTGAAATCGTCGCACTGGCGTCGCGGCCGCGCTCGCTTCGCGGGCGTCAGGGCTATGTGATTATTGATGAGGCGGCGTTCCACGACGATCTTGAAGAGCTGATCAAGGCGGCGATCGCGCTGCTGATCTGGGGCGGCAAGGTGTTGATCATCTCGACCCATAATGGCGAGAGCAACTATTACAACACATTGTTGAACGACGCCCGCGCCGGTCGCAAGCCCTATGCGATTTTACGGGTCGATTTTGATGAGGCTCTGCATCAGGGGCTCTATCAGCGCATTGCCGAGGTCAAGGGCGAGGTCTGGAGCGTTGAAAAGGAGGCCGATTGGCGCTCGGAAATTATCGCCTTCTACGGTGACGGCGCCGATGAAGAACTGTTTTGTATCCCGGCCCAGTCCGGCGGCGCATGGTTGCCGTTGCCGTTGATCGAGGCCCGGTCGCAAAAGGACATTCTGGTATTGCGTCTGCAGCGCCCGGATGAATTCACCCATTGGCCGGAGCACTTGCGGCGTGTCGATATTCGGGACTGGTGCGAGCGCGAGCTGCTGCCGATCCTCAAAAATCTTGACCCGGCCATTGCCCATTATCTGGGCGGCGATATTGCCCGCGTTTCCGACTTGACGGTCTATTGGCCGCTGGCAAGACAACGCACCACCAGAGTGACGACGCCCTTTGTGATTGAACTGCGCAATCTGCCCTTTGACGCTCAGTTTCAAATTCTCTGCTACGTACTCGACCGGTTGCCGCGGCTATCGGGTGCGGGGCTGGATGCAACCGGTCTTGGCTCGGCTATGGCCGAACAGGCTGCACAAAAATACGGTCGCATTGACGAAGAGACCCTGCTGGTCGAGGAGGTCAAGTTTTCGCAAAGCTGGTATTTGCAAAATATGCCGCCGCTGAAGGCTGCTTTCGAAGACAATATGATCGTTATTCCCCTCGACACGGAAATTCAATCCGATCTGCGACTCGTCGAAGTGCGGAACGGCATTGCCCGCGTGCCGGATTTGCGGTCGGGCGAACATAAAAACCGCCACGGTGACGCCACTGTCGCTCTGGCTTTGGCTTTTGCTGCCAGCCGTCGACGCGCGATTGCCTATGATTACACGTCACTGGATGATCTGCGCGAAACACACTTCCATGACGATGATGTTTTGCCCAGGAGAGGTTTATGGTAGCCCAGCTTTTAGGCCCGGATGGGCAACCCATTTCGTCAGGCGTATTGCGCTCGACCATTGCCGAGCCGCAAATTGGCGGCATTCGCAACATCTTTTCCGAATTTATGGCTCCCGGTCTGTCGCCGGAACGGCTTGCTTCGATCTTGCGCAATGCGGCTGAAGGGTTTGGCCGCGATTATCTGACGCTCGCCGAAGAAATGGAAGAGCGCGAGTTGCATTACGCCGCCGTGCTGCGCCAGCGCAAGCTGGCCGTGGCCGGGATCGCGCCAGTGCTCGACGAGGACGACAGTTCGGCAAAAATTCGGGAGAACGTCGGTCAGTTGATCAATGACCCGCAGGTTTACGGCATGGTCGTCGACATGCTGGACGGTTTGGCCAAAGGCTATTCGGTGATCGAAATTGAATGGGGCGAACGTGACGGAATGTGGTGGCCGATGGCCTATCATCATCGTGATCCTCGCCTGTTCGTGTTCGATATTCGCACCAAATCCGAGGTGCGCCTGGCCGTTGACGGATTGATTGAAGGCACCGAATTGCCGCAGGGCAAGTTCATTGTCCATAAGCCCAAGCTGAAAACCGGCATCCCTTTGCGTGGTGGTCTGGCGCGCTCCGCCGCCTTCGCCTTCATGATCAAGAGTTTCACACTCAAGGACTGGCTGGCTTTCTGCGAGGTCTACGGTATGCCGATCCGCCTCGGCAAATATCATGCCGGGGCAAGCGAGACTGATCGCCGTGCTTTATTGCGTGCCGTGGCCTCCATTGGTTCTGACGCCGCCGCCATTATCCCCGAAAGCATGCAGATCGAATTTATCGAGACAAAAATGTCGGGGGCAAGCGATATTGCCTTCGAGAAATTGGCGCGGTTTGTCGACGAACAGGTGAGCAAGCTGGTTCAGGGCCAGACCATGACCTCGGACAATGGCTCGTCCCGCTCGCAGGCGACCGTGCATAACGAGGTCCGTCTCGAATTGACCGAAGCGGATACGCGCGACGCGGCCAAAACGCTCAACCGTGATTTGATCCCGTGGTTTGTCGCGTTGAATTTTGGTCCCCAGAAGAAATACCCGCAGGTGCGACTGCCGGTGGCTAAACCGGAAGACATCAAAGTTTTGACCGAGGCGCTCGACGTATTGGTGCCGATGGGCATGGAAGTTTCAGAGGCCGAAGCGCGTTCAAAACTGGGGTTGCGGGACCCGAAAAAGGGCGAAAAATTACTGGTGGCGGCAAAGCCAGCGCCGACGTTGCCGCTCGATAATCCGGTCACCGCCGAATTGACCAGCGTTCAACCGGGCAAAGTGGGCCTGCCGGTGGCCAAGGGCTTCGTGGCCTTGGCCCGCGCCGACGGACGTCTCGCCGCCGAAATCACCGACGATGAAATCGAGGAAGAAGCCCTGTCGGGCTGGCAAAAGCAGGTTGATCCTTTGCTTGCAGCGGTGCAGGAAGCCGCCGACAAATCCGAGAATTTTCAGGAATTCCTCGCCGCACTGGATCAACTGCAGGCCGGTCTACCAGTGGATGAATTGATGAAAGGCCTGTTTAAAGCTGGTTTAAAGGCACGGATGGGCGGCGCGGCCAATGGCTGATTTTTCGCAAGCACCGGCTGAAGAACAGGGGCATCTGCGCGCAAAAGGCCAGCGCGAGACCTGGTCGTGGAAGGATTTCCAGTTTGACGAGCACGCGGCCTCTTTTACGGTGGCCAAAACAGCCGGTTATGATGTGCTCGGCGACATTCGCAAAGCGGCGCAGGACGCCATAGACAACCGTGTCAGCTTCGATGAATTCCGGGCCAAACTGACGCCAGTTCTGCAGGCCAAGGGCTGGTGGGGTAAAAAGCAGGGTGTTGACCCGACAACCGGCGAAATAACTGACGTGCAACTTGGCTCGCCGCGCCGCCTCAAAACCATTTACTGGGCCAATATCCGCGCGGCGCGCGCCGCTTCCGAATGGGAGCGGGCCCAGCACACCAAGATCGGATTGCCGTTTTTTGAATATCTCCATACGACGGCAGCACATCCTCGAGAACAACATCTGGCATGGGTGGGCATTATCTTGCCGGTGGACGATCAATGGTGGGACGCTCACTTCCCGCCCAGCGCGTGGCTATGTGAATGCCGGGTGCTGCAAATCAGCCGCTCGGAAGCCCGGCGCAAAGGCTACGATCCTGACCGGCGTCCCGCCTATGAAGGCCAAACCAAAATCTGGCGCAATGACCGGACCGGCGAAACCCGCAGCATTCCCGTCGGTGTCGACCCCGGCTGGGACAATAACCCAGGCAAATATCGTTTCGACAATCTGCGCAGGCTCTGGGATGACAAGCTCTCCGGAGCGACACCGGAACAAAAACGCATTGCGGCTGAGGATATGACCCGTCAACCAATTTTTGAAACCATCGCCAAGGGTAAAGCCCCTTACGACAATTCGCCGGCCAATAACGATCCATTGAACCGGGAGCGCGGCCAATTTGCCATTCCGGTGGCCGCATTGCCTGAGGCGGTGGCCAAGGCAATGGAAACCGACGCGGGGATTGTCAAACTCTCGGTCTCCAACGGCGTCAAACAGGCCGACCGGCACCCGGACCTCACTATGGCGGATTACCGCCGGGTGCAACTGGCGCTCGATGCCGCTTCGGCCAAGTGGTTATGGGAACCTGCCAAACGCCAGCTTCATATTGCAGCTGATCTGGTCGACTATTCAGTCAAGGTTCTGTTGCGCCGGACGGCGACGGCCAGGGAAGTCTTCCTGCAAAGTTTTCACATTATCGACAAGGGCAAGGCGTTGGAAAAATTACGGCAGAAAGAGAAGTCGCTGCTGGGGAACAACGAAGCTGCAATCTGGAAGAAAGGGGAGTGACCTCTCGGCGCAGGCAGGACGCTGCGGCGGACAAATGTCCGTAGACCCGTTTTCCGAGAGGCCCGTTTTCTATATCGCAATATGCGCTAAATTGCAATTCGGCGGGCAAATCCAAATTCCGATTTAAAGCCTCGCTGGGCCTTGGTGATGCAGTTGCCCCCGCCACCGTCCTCGCAGCCTAATAAATCCCGCCCATAGCTTTAAATGGGCCTTTAATTTTGATCCATTCAGCAGGGCGTAGGGCACGCCTGCCGGTTCAAAACATTTCGGAATGATTTTGGATTGCCGGTCGCGGAGCGGTCGGGAGAATGCATCACCGACAGGCACAGGATGCGCTCATGACGCATCGCCTGTCCAGCCCCAATCTTTCTCTCGGTCTCTGCCATAGTGCCGACCCTGCTGCCGTTCTGGCGGTGGGCGACATGATCGCCCTGGCCTTTGACGGTGAGGTGCTGCCCGAATGGATCCAGTTGTTTCCTGCAGGTCCTGAAATCGTCGCCCGGGATGGCCGCAAATGGCGGCTCGATTATCCGGATCGGGTTATTGCAGCTTTCGCGGCGCATCGTGCCGACCTGCCTGTCGACATTAATCATTCGACCGAGCTTAAGGTGCCTAAGGGCGAACCCGCTCCGGCGGCGGGCTGGATCAAACAGGTTGCTTTGCGCGACGGCGCGCTTTGCGCCCGCGTTGACTGGACGGTGCTTGGCCGCGAAGGCCTGAGTGCCAAAACCTACCGCTATCTCTCACCGGCCTTTTTATTCGACAAGGACGGTCAGATCGTCTCGCTGCGCTCGGCCGCGCTGGTCACCAGCCCGGCACTGGTGATGCCGGCACTTGCCACCCGACAAAATTCAGACCCCAACCCGGAGACCCCGATGAAATATACGCTCGCGCTATGTGCCGCCCTCGGCCTGCCCACCACGCTGGTCGGCACGGAAATGACTGAGGCGCATCTTCTTGAAGCCATCAATGCCGCGAAAACTCCGGCGCTGGCCGCGTTCGCGCCGCGTGCCGATCTCGATCTGGCTCTGGCCAGCAAGGTCGCTGCCGAGCAGGCTCTGGCGACCCATCTCAAGGCTGGGCGCGATGCAGAAGTGAACGCCCTTCTCGATGGCGCTGTGCGGGACGGCAAAGTCGCCCCGGCTTCCCGCGCTCATTACCAGGCGCTGTGCTCAACCGACGACGGTTTTGCTGAAGTCAAAAAACTGGTCGCGGCTCACCCGTCCTTTTTCAAGCCCGTTGCGAACAACGGCACCGGTGCTGATCAGAACGTCGCGCTCACCGCCGAAGAGCGGACGGTCATTGCCGCGTTGGGCATTTCCGAAGCCGACTTCCTCGCCACCCGTGCCCTGCAGCCCGTCTAGGCACACTCCCCTTTCTCATTTTGAGGTTTTGAAATGTCCCTTACCGCTCCCCGCGCCACCAATGAAATGCTGACTGCCCGTCACCGCTCGTTGCCGATGGCCGCCAATACCAAACTCTGGCAGGGCTCGATTGCCATGCTGGTCAATGGCCTTGTTCAACCCGGCAGCGCGATTGCGGCGGGCATCGCGCTCGGTTGCGCCGATTTCACGGCAGATAATTCGACCGGGGCGGCGGGTGCCATCAACGCCAATGTGAAGCGCGGCGTCTTCAACTACGCCAATGCCGCCGCCGATCCGGTGCTCGCCGCGCAAGTCGGACAGGTTTGCTACGTGCTGGACGATCAGACCGTTGCGGCCACGTCAGCCGCAAACAGCCGACCGGTCGCGGGCAAGGTCTTTAACCTTGATGCCGACGGCAGCGTCTGGGTCGAATTTATCTGACGCGCATCCCTTTTCCGATTTTGGAGACCGAGACATCATGATTATCAATCAGGCCAATCTGACGCTTCTGACATGT
>Ga0209067_10001282_pt1 | contig 15621 bp, 16 predicted proteins | sample ColStrG_CSR_2013_FD_187199 | JGI IMG/M metagenome (GOLD analysis project Ga0209067, IMG submission 187199) | Freshwater sediment microbial communities in response to fracking from Pennsylvania, USA - Cold Stream Run_MetaG_CSR_2013 (SPAdes)... | ecosystem: Environmental > Aquatic > Freshwater >...
TTTCTGCTCCCAAGTTGCCAGTCTCCGTCCTGACCTCAAAGTTTTCACAAGAAAGTTTACCCATGACCGCGAAGAGTCGCTTGACCTTGTGCAAGACACCATTTTAAAAGCCCTTACCTATAAAAACAAATATCGTGAAGACACCAACTTGAAAGGTTGGCTCTTTACGATCATGCGCAACACGTTCATCAATAATTACCGCAAAAATCAACGTGCCAATACCATGCATGATAACACCAAGGATTTGTATCACTTGAATGTAGAAGATCACTACACCTTTAACCGACCCGAAAGCAATGCCGAGTTCAAAGAAATATGGCGTAATGTGATCAGCGTTAAAGACGATTTGTTGATCCCCTTCAAAATGTACACGACCGGATACAAGTATGGAGAGATCGCAAAGCATTTAGGCATTCCCATCGGCACGGTCAAGAACCGCATTTTTCACGCTAGAAAAGAGATTCAAAAGAAATTAGCTGGCTATCATAATTAGTGTTCCTTTCTTTTTTTTTGACAAATTCACGGGATGAAAAAAGTCTGCGTCATCGGATCTGGTTTTGCCGGCCTTTCAGCAGCATGCTGTTTAGGACAAGAGGGGTATGACGTTACGATCTTTGAAAAAAATTCGTCAGCGGGCGGACGGGCGCGAAAACTCGAGACACAGGGCTTTCTGTTCGATATGGGGCCCAGCTGGTATTGGATGCCTGATGTTTTCGAAAATTTCTTCGCTCGCTTCGATAAAAAGTCGTCTGATTTTTACCCATTAACACGGTTGGATCCTTCCTACCGCATTTTCTTTTCTGAAAGCGACCATTGGGATTTGCCCGCCGGAAGTCATGCCCTTGGCGATTTCTTCGAATCCATAGAAAAGGGAAGTCGTGCCAAACTGGCCACGTTTCTGGAAGAAGGAAAATACAAGTACGAAACAGGAATGCAGGATTTGGTGTATAATCCAGGCCTGTCCATATTCGAATTATTAAAATGGAAATTGTTTCAGGGCATTTTCAAACTTAACGTTTTTCAGTCGGTCACCGCACACGTTAAAAAGCATTTCAACGATCCAAGACTCATTCAATTGTTGGAATTTCCAGTCTTGTTTCTGGGGGCGTCGGCCGAAGAAACCCCGGCGCTATACACCTTAATGAACTATGCCGACATGGCGCTTGGCACCTGGTACCCCATGGGCGGCATGCACAAAATTGTAGAAGCGATGGTTCAGGTGGCTGAAAATCACGGGGTAAAATTTGAATTTAATAGTCCAGTCGAAAAAATAAATGTTCTGGGTGATCGAGCCGTAAGCGTTAGCGCTAATGGCATCGAAAGATATTTTGATTTTATCGTGGCTGGGGCCGACTATCACCATGTGGAGCAACAACTTCTCCCCCAAGGTTATCGAAACTATTCGCCCAAATATTGGGAGAGCCGAAAACTGGCGCCCTCCAGTTTGATTTTTTATTTAGGCATAAATAAAAAATTGAAAAACTTGCTGCATCATAATCTTTTTTTCGATCAAGATTTTAAACGACACGCCAAAGAAATTTACAGTAGCCCACAATGGCCTACTGATCCATTGTTTTACCTGTGTGTGCCCTCGATGACGGATCCCGAAGTGGCCCCCGCCGGACATGAAAACCTTTTCATCCTAATGCCTGTCGCTCCGGGATTAACCGATGAAGAATCCATTCGTGAAAAGTATTTCAACCTGATTGTCAATCGCATTGAATCCTTGACGGGAGAATCCTTCCGGGAAAATATCATATTTAAGAAAAGTTACGCGCACAACGACTTTATTGAGGATTATCACTCTTTCAAAGGTAACGCCTATGGCCTAGCAAATACCCTAATGCAAACAGCTAATTTGAAGCCATCGATCGTTAATCCAAAAGTGAAAAACCTTTTTTATACCGGGCAACTTACGGTGCCCGGGCCAGGGGTGCCTCCTTCCCTCATTTCAGGACAAGTGGTAGCCAAAGAAATAACAAAGCGAGATCAAAAATGAGTAAACCAAATGGAGTGATGGTTGTTAGTAATAGTTAGCTTGCAATAGAAATTTATGAGCAAAGAACTTTTTGATTCGGTATCCATCCAGTGCAGTAAGGCCACCACCCATACTTACAGCACTTCTTTTTCTTTGGGGATTCGTTGCCTGGAGAAACAATTGCGCGATCCAATCTATTCCGTGTATGGCTTTGTTCGCTTCGCAGATGAAATTGTTGACACTTTTCATGGCTTCGATAAAAAGAAATTATTGGAGCGTTTCAAAGAGGAGACTCATCGTTCGATCGAAGAAAAAATTAGCCTAAACCCTGTCTTAAACAGCTTTCAATTCACCGTTCACCAATATGGAATTGAACCGGCATTATACAATCAGTTCTTAAAAAGTATGGAACTGGATATTAGCAAAAGCAGTTACAACGATGAAGAAATAAAAGAGTACATTCTGGGTTCGGCAGAAGTGGTGGGCTTAATGTGTTTACGGGTGTTTTGCAAAGGCAATGATGCGATGTACCAAAAATTAAAGCCCTTCGCCATGCGCCTGGGTTCTGCCTTTCAAAAAATAAATTTCTTACGCGACATTAATGCCGATTTCAACCAATTGGGCCGAACTTACTTTCCGGAAGTTGATCTCTCCCAATTCGATGAATTGACTAAAAAGAAAATCGAAGAGGACATTGCCAGTGACTTCCGCGCAGGTTATGAAGGCATAAAGCAATTGCCCCGATCGGCTCGCTTTGGTGTCTACCTTGCCTACTTATATTACCTTGCACTTTTCGAAAAAATAAAAAATACACCGAGTCATAAAGTGTTAAACCATCGGATCCGTGTACGCAACCGGCGTAAGATTTCAATCCTGGCCTACTCCTTCTTCAAGCATCAACTTAATCTGATCTGAGATGGAGCACGTGATTTTAGTCGATCAAGAAGATCAAGCCATCGGTACGATGGAAAAACTGGAGGCACACCAGAAGGGATTGTTACACCGCGCTTTTTCAGTGGTTATTTTTAACTCGAAAGGAGAAATTCTTTTACAAAAAAGAGCACGGTCAAAATACCATAGTGGTGGCCTTTGGACAAATGCTTGTTGCAGTCATCCATTACCGGGTGAGGCGTTGGAAAATGCGACACGAAGAAAATTAAAACAAGAAATGGGCATTGATCTGAGAACAGAATATGCTTATAAATTTTTTTATCGCACCGGTCTTGACGGCGGATTGATTGAGCATGAGTGCGACCATGTTTTTACCGGCATTTTCGATGGTGAACCTGCCATTAATACCCATGAAGTTGAAGATTGGAAGTACATTTCGCTCGATGAATTGCGCAGGGATATCAGTTTGAATCCTGCCCACTACACCTATTGGTTCAAGTTGATTTTGGACCGGCACTTCCTTCAATTGAATAAAATTTAGGATCGACGTCAGAACGCCACCTGATATTGAATTACCCACTCTGCCAGCCTCGAATTCTGTACCAGACTACCACTGGCGTTTGGTGCAAAATAGGGCCTGTTCTGATAGTTGAAGGTGATTTTAGAGTTATTTCCATAAATCAACCAATTTACGCCAATATCAAATACGTACATGGGATCCTTCAGTCTTTCATAGCTGGAGAATTGCAAATCGACAAACGGTTGCAATGTTCCTTGATCGCCCAAAAGTCTATTTCTGAATTTGTAGGCCGTTTGGAGGTAGCCAATGTTTCCAGTACCTAAGTAAGGGAATGCATTTCCATAATTCGATTTCTCAAATGAGGTGGAGGTTTTCGAGGAACCTGTTGCGGGGTTGTCGGGCCCGGTGACTTTTATAAAATTCGTACCATAATTATAGTTAGAGAAACAGGAATACAAACTTAACGCGGTGCCTTTCTCCCTGCTGAGGGGAGCGTCATAGAATACATCGATGGCAAATAATTTAAGGTCTTGCTTGATGGTATCGGTTGTGGCAGGCGCACTGTGTCGAAACATAGCTTTCGACTGGGTGTAAAATCCGGCGCCAATATTGAAAATTCTTTTTTTGCCAAGGTAGCTGCCCGTCATGGCTGGACTGAAATTATTTTCTTGATCCAAAAACTGATACATAAAATAACCTTGGTAAACCAAATTGGGAGGAAGGGTCGAGAACGCCGAGTTCACATTGATCGCTTCGGTGCCGGATCCTGAGGTCGTCTGTATAACAAAAGGTTTACCGACCGAAACTCGATAATCCAACTTTCCTAATTTTCCTTTCGCATACACCCCAAGTCTTCGCACAAATTGATCGTAGGTGTCGTTGGTGACTTCTTGATAGCCGGGGGGGTCTAAAACTAAAATAGTGGACACCGATATATTAGAGAAGCGCGACGGGCCATTCCACCCATTAAGTCCAGCCCCAATGGAAAACTTCTTTTTTACCACAGCATAATCGGCGGTCACATCATGGAAAAAAGTACCGGCCTTCCGAGCGGATAAATAATTCAAATTGTTCTGACCGAACTGCACAAAAAAATTGACTCGATCTGTTAATGCTCCGCTCATGACAAAACGGATTCGCCTGATGCTCATATCCGTAGTATTGCTTTGGGCCACATTTTCAACCGTTGTGTAGGGATTGTTTTGATTGTTTCGGATCCAAAATTGAGCCGTCATGTTCAGGGTGAGGAACCTGGAACTATCATTTTTATCCAAATAATATCGCAACCCATTTTTTAACTTTTCCGGGAACTGGGCAACAGCTTGGTTGGTGAGGATAAATAGAGCAATCAATAAAATGAACGGCGTTTGCTTTGCGTAGGGGCCAATGCGCATAGGAATAGATTATAGTATATTAACTGAATATTTCCGCAATATTAAATTTTTATTGCCTTATTGTTAAATTCTTAATGTTAAGGTAATGTTACCATTCCGATAACTTGGTAACATTGGGTTGTTATTGCCCATGGAAACACACACTTTATTTACAGGCCTTCTAAGGGATGAAATACGCTCTTTTGGTCAAGTCAGGACATTTCCCGCCGGGGCAGTCATTCTCAACGAGAACCATTACATTCAATTAATTCCCATCGTTTTGAAGGGTAGCCTCCGTGTGATGCGCACGGACGAAAACGGACGTGAGATGCTGCTTTATTATATCCAGCCTGGCGAAAGTTGCATTATGTCTTTCTTGGGAGGAATCCATCACGAAACCAGTAAGGTGAGTGCGCTGGTAGAAGAGGACGCGGAAATTCTATTTATCCCCGCGGAGAAAGCCGGAGAATGGGTGAAGGAATTTCCGGAATGGACAGATTTTATTTTTAGGCTCTACCACAAACGATTTGAAGAACTGCTATCGGTGGTCAATGCCGTTGCCTTTCAAAAACTCGATGACCGAATCCTTCACTTACTCCAGCAAAAATCAAAACTGTTCCAATCCAAAGAAATCAACATCACCCATCAACAACTGGCCGATGAACTCGGCTCCACCCGGGAGGTCGTATCACGATTATTAAAACAGATGGAAAACGAAGAGTTGGTGAAATTATCGCGAAATAAAATCAGGCTTGTGTGACTTAAGTCACTGCTTAGGAAAGGCATACCCATTAATTTTGTTCAAAAAAGAGAAAAAACTATGGTAAAGAACATGAGTACGGTCGATCGTACTATCCGGGCGATAGTAGCGGCCATCGTGGTGACACTTTATATGACAAAAATCATAACTGGCACGCTGGGGATTATCTTGATTGTGCTGGCGGCTGTATTTCTACTAACCAGTCTTATCAGCTTTTGTCCACTCTATCTTCCCTTTGGGTTAAGCACGGTGCGAAAAAGGAAAAATGCTTAGTCTGAAGAAACACGCCCTAACCCTTCTGGGAATTGGTTTGGGCACGGTTGGAGGGTTCCTGTATTGGAAACAGATCGGGTGCACGTCAGGAACCTGCCCCATTACTTCCAGCCCAATAAACTCGACAATTTACGGCGCCATAATGGGTGGTTTAATATTAAGCATGTTCAAAAAAGAAAACAACAATTAAAAAATTAGTTATGATGGAAACATTAAAGAAAATGCTCGGATTTGGCCCGTCGACAGACTACGGCCAATTGGTAAAAAATGGTGCCCTGATCCTGGACGTGCGCACGAAAGGAGAGTATGCCGGTGGCCACATCAAGGGCTCGATCAACATTTCAGTTGACCAATTAAAAGCTAACCTTAATCGATTAAACGATAAGCAACAACCCATTATTACCTGTTGTGCCTCGGGCATGCGAAGCGGAACAGCGAAAGGAATTTTAGAATCTAACGGCTATACCAATGTGCACAACGGAGGAAGCTGGATCGGATTGCAACAAAAAATATAAACTTATGGATCCACATATTTATCATGTTGACATCGCCTGGAGCCGTGACCGTAAGGGAATGATGTGCTCCCCAGAGTTGAATTCCGTCGCTCAAAACAGCGGAGGGTGTATTGAAGTGGCTACACCTCCAGAGTTTCCTAAAGGCATGCCTGGCATTTGGTCGCCTGAACATTTATTTACCGCAGCGGTAAGCAGCTGTCTGATGACAACTTTTCTATCAATCGCTGAAAATTCAAAGTTGGATTTTCTATCCTTCTATTGTTCTTCGGAAGGAAAATTAGAACAAGTCGATGGAAAATTTCTAATGACCGAGGTATTACTGAAACCGGTAGTCACCGTAAGAGATGAAAAAGACACGGAGAAAGCCTTGAAAGTTCTCCAAAAGTCAGAAGCAAATTGTCTGATTTCGAACTCCGTGAAAGCCAAAGTGGTTATGCATCCGAAAGTAGAATTGGCGGCCGTAACGGCATAAGGATGGCAAAGTCAAAATTTGGTGACATCATAAAAAGCGAAACGCCAACCTTCGTGGATTTCTCAGCAGAATGGTGCGGGCCTTGCAAAATGATGGCCCCCGTTTTAGAAGATCTAAAATCTAAGTTAGGAGATCAAGTCAAGATCATCAAGATAGACGTCGATAAAAATCCCGGTTTGGCGAGAGCCTATCAGGTACAGAGTGTGCCTACGATGATGTTGTTTAAAAATGGAAATGCTCTTTGGCGCCAATCCGGGGTGATGACATCGGAGCAATTAAAGAAAGTAATGGATCAGCACGCTCAAGCATAATTTCTACTTTAAATACAATCTTGAATTCATTTCGGCCAAAGCATTTTAACCCCCATAAGAATTAACACGACGCCAAATATCTTGCGTAGCAAGTCACTGCTCATTTGATGAGCAATTTTAGCGCCAAACAAACCGCCCACTACAAATCCGAGAGCAATAAAGCCGGCTGCTTTTATATCAACATGACCATTTTGATAATACACATAAGCCGCTAAAATCCCGATGGGAGGAACCATGGCCGCCAGCGTTGTGCCCTCAGCCAGGTGTTGCGAAAAACCCAGCAGAAAAACGAGGGTGGGGATGATCAGTACACCACCACCAATGCCGATCAAGCCGCTAAGAACACCAGCTGTTAAGCCAATGAGAATAAAAACAATAGTCTGTTTCATAAGCTCTTTATTTTAATCTAAGATAACGATCATGCCGTTACAAAGCGAGTTTACGCGCTGATAGGATACCATTATTAAGTATTGACCACGCATTAATAAATTTATTTTACATTTACCCACCCACGCAATCAAATGATTTCATGAGGCCTGTTTTTAAAGTAATTGGATTTACTGTCATGTCATTAATTGCTCTCCTCCTTACAGGACTTGCCTATATTTTCATTTCGGCCAACAGCAAATCCCAGTCAAACCGCTCTCAAGCTGGTGGACTTGCCAGGACGATCACTCTAGATGGATTCTCCTTTCGGGACCTCAATAAGAACGGCAAATTGGACGCCTACGAAGATCAGCGCCAGCCTGTTGAAGCACGTGTAAATAACTTACTTGGTCAAATGACATTGGAAGAAAAGGCGGGGACCATGTTCATCAATGTAATCAAAACTCATAGTAGAGGGGAGTTGGCAGAAGTTCCAGAATTCAGTGATTTAAATTCGTTCGGATTGCCTTCCAACTCAGAATTAATTATTGGCAAGAAGATGAACCACTTCAATTTATTGCAAACTCCTCCTACAAGACAATTAGCAACCTGGCAAAATACAATTCAGCGGCTGGCGGAAAGAACGCGACTTGGTATTCCCATCACCCTTGCAACGGATCCGAGAAATCATTTTATCGCCAATGACTTTGCTAGTTTGTTTGCTGGCTATTTTTCTTTGTGGCCGGAGCCGCTTGGTTTTGGCGCTATCGGTGACTCCGTTGTGATGCAAAAGTTTGGCCACATTGTTGGTCAAGAATACAGGGCCGTTGGAATTCATCTTGCCCTTCACCCGATGGCAGACTTAGCGACCGAACCCCGATGGCCGCGCATTAACGGCACGTTCGGCGAAGATGCAAAGCTTGCCTCAAAATTAGTTTACGCCTACATTAACGGCTTTCAAGGAGACAGCTTGTCTGCAAGGAGTGTTGCCTGTATGACCAAACATTTCTCCGGAGGAGGACCGCAAAAAGAAGGCCTTGATCCTCATTTTCAATTTCAGAAGGGTCAAGTGTACCCCGGAAATAATTTCAGGTATCATCTCATTCCATTCGAAGCGGCCTTCGCAGCAAAGACAGCCCAGATCATGCCGTATTACGGAGTGCCCATGGGGCAGACGTCCGAAGATGTTGGGTTTGGCTTTAATAAAGATATTATCACTGGATTGCTACGCGAGAAATATCATTTTAATGGAGTGGTCTGCAGTGATTGGGGACTTATTTCTGATATTGATTATGTCATTATCAAATTAAAAGCGAAAGCGCACGGGGTAATGAATCTGACACCCCAGGAGCGAATGCTGAAAATCATCCATGCGGGCGTGGATCAGTTTGGAGGCGAAAGTTTGCCCGAAATGCTGGTGAAATTGGTGAAGGAGAGAAAAGTTTCAGAAGACCGAATCAATCTTTCCGTCCGAAGAATCTTAAGAGACAAATTCCGGCTAGGGTTATTTGATAATCCGTACGTCGATGTGGAAAAGGCCGTAAAGATAGTTGGAAATAAAGAATTTATGGAAGCCGGTCTTGATGCGCAGCGCAAATCATTAGTGCTTTTAAAAAACGGAAGGTTAAAAAACGAAAAGGCGCTACCACTCAAATCAAATTTGATAATCTACACACAAGGTTTTGACAAGAATATCGCGTCTCAATATGCCACGGTCGTTGATAACCCCGAAGATGCGGACGTGGCAATCATCCGAATTAATGCACCCTACGAACCACGAAAAGGATACGTCGAAAGCCTTTTCCACCATGGCGACCTCGACTTTAAAGGGGGGCAGAAAAAAAAGATTCTGGATTTGCTGGAGAAAGTACCAACAATCGTAAACATATACCTAGACCGCCCCGCGGTGATTCCTGAGATTGCAGAAAAAAGTGCAGGGCTCCTGGCCAATTTCGGAGCTTCGGATAAAGCTTTGCTGGATGTAATTTTTGGGAAGTATATTCCTTCTGCGAAGTTACCTATTGAACTTCCTTCAAGCATGGAAGCGGTGAGAAATCAAAAGGAAGATCTTCCTTACGATTCGAAAGACCCCCTCTATCATTTTGGCTTCGGGCTGACCTATTAGGCGAATTCAGAGAATCATTGCCATATCCCAATAACTTTACTTAAACAATCAGGGCCGTCGGCTGTTAACCATTTGAATTTGTAAAAAAAAAGTGAAATCACTCCACCTTGCCGGCGCCGAAAACCTTATCGATAAAAACACAACATTGTTTTGGTTCAGGCGTGATCTGCGCTTACCTGACAATGCAGGACTTTACCATGCGCTCAGGGAAAATAAAGAGGTCATCCCTCTATTTATTTTTGATTCAGCAATCTTAGATAAACTCGAAGATAAGAAAGATCGAAGGGTGGAATTCATTCATCAATCGCTTGAATTGATGAAGCGCCAATTGGAAGAAATGGAGAGCTCATTTCTTATACTCGGTGGTAGCCCCATTAAAATTTTTAAGCATTTAAACCCAAAGGCTGTTTACACCAATCATGACTATGAACCTTACGCCCGGAAAAGAGACGAGGAAGTAAGGAAGATTTTAGAAAGCAAAAATGCGGCATTCAAAACATTCAAAGATCAGGTGATTTTTGAGAGCGATGAGGTACTGAAAGATGACAGCAAGCCGTACACCATTTTTACTCCCTACAGTCGCAAATGGAAATCGCTATTAAAACCATTTCACTACAAGGCCTATCCATCGGAAAAATATTTCAATAATTTTAAAAAATTGAAGCCCTTAAGATTCCCCTCCCTTGATGAGATTGGGTTTAAAAAAATAGGTTCGGAATTTCCAGATCGTAAAATCAAACAGGGTGTTATTGATAAATACCATGAGCAACGAAACTTCCCGTCGATCGACGGAACTTCCCAATTAAGTGTTCACTTGCGATTTGGAACGGTAAGCATCCGTACCCTTGTGAAACTCGCCCTAGCCAAAAATGAAACCTGGCTGAATGAATTAATCTGGCGTGATTTCTACCATATGATTTTGTGGCATTTTCCGCAAGTCGAAACCAAATCATTCAAACCCTCCTATGATCGAATCACCTGGCGAAACAATGAAAAAGAATTTCAGGCATGGTGCGATGGAAAGACCGGTTACCCAATTGTTGATGCCGGCATGCGCCAACTCAATGAAACTGGTTTCATGCACAACCGTGCGCGTATGATCGTAGCGAGTTTCCTGACAAAACATTTACTAGTCGACTGGCGATGGGGAGAAGCCTACTTTGCAAAAAAATTATTGGATTTCGATTTAGCGGCGAATAACGGAGGCTGGCAATGGGCGGCAGGATCCGGATGTGATGCGGCACCTTACTTCAGGGTGTTTAATCCGCACCTGCAAACGGAAAAGTTTGATCCTGATTTGACCTACATCAAAAAATGGGTGCCGGAATGGGGAACACCCACTTATCCCAAGCCCATCGTTGACCATGCCTTCGCGCGCAAACGGGTACTTACGGTCTATAAGGAAGCCTTACAGGAAGGGTGAAACATTTCGAACTCCGGTGTGTTATTGAAGAATGAAGATTTACAATTTGGTAAGAAAGCAAATGTTACCAATCCCAATTGAGGAAGCGTGGGAGTTCTTTTCCTCGCCGAAAAATCTTTCAAAGATCACGCCGGCACAGATGGGCTTTGAAATCCTTTATGTTTCAGGTGGGGAAAAGGCTTATGCCGGCCAAATCATCCGGTATAAAATAAAAGTCTTGCCCTGGGTAACCATGCATTGGGTAACGGAGATAACGCACCTGAAAGAACCATTTCATTTTATTGACGAACAGCGTTTTGGTCCCTATGCCTTATGGCACCATCAGCACCACTTTAAAGCAGTTGACGGTGGCGTAGAAATGACCGATGAAGTGAATTATTCGATACCGTTAGGATTTCTTGGAAGGTTGGCACATTGGTTCTTTGTTGGCCGTGAGGTAAACCGTATTTTTGATTTTCGTTTTAAAACATTGGAAAAATTATTTAGCAGAGAAAAATGAGTGGTTGGACAGTTTTCTTTTGTGCCTTAATTGTCGGGACGACTTTTTTGTTTTGGGAATGGGTAGCCTGGGCTTCCCACAAATATATTATGCATGGATTTCTCTGGCGATGGCATCACTCCCATCACACCGTTCATGACCACACGTTAGAAAAAAATGATTGGTTTGCTGTGGTGTTCAGCCTTCCTTCCATTGGCCTATTCTATTACGCAACGGTCGTCACTTATAATCCATACCTCATCTCTATGGGTTTAGGGATTCTGTGCTATGGGATATTTTATATGGTCTTTCATGATATCATCGTGCACCAGCGGATAAAATGGCTTCCCAAAAAACGCAGTCGGTATTTACAACGCATGATTCATGCCCATTACATACATCACAGCAAACACACCAAAGAAGGATGTGAAGCGTTTGGATTTTTGATTGCTCCTAAAAAATACGAACCTAAAAACTTCTCCGTCAAAAAGAGACGTCAGGACACGCAATGATAAACCTGCCTGTTGATGCGACATTACCTGTATCTTTCCATTGATTTTCTATCCTTACTCTTCCCTTTCGCCTTTAGTTTTTATCCGAAAGCCAATTTTTCAAAGAAATGGAAATTCCTAATTCCGGGATTATTTGCGGGTGCCGTTCCTTTTATTATCTGGGATATCTACTTCACAAGCCTTGGTGTCTGGGGGTTTAACCCTACCTATGTTTCAGGGATTTATTTTTTCAACTTACCCATTGAGGAAGTTCTCTTTTTCTTTTGTATCCCGTATGCCTGCGTGTTCACCTACGAGGCCGTTCATTATTTTTCAAAAAGAAAAATGATACCCGACCTGGCTTCCAATTTCATTTCAGATGTTTTGATTTTTGGAGCACTTGTCTTGGGCGCAATCCATCACCACCGGTGGTACACCGGTGTCACCTTCTTTTCACTTGGCGTGGCGTTGATTTTATTAAGGCGGGTGTGGCGCGTGAATTACCTGGGAACATTCTTTTTCTCATTCATCTTCATTCTTATTCCGTTTTTTATCGTGAACGGAATACTCACCGGGACAGGACTTGACGCACCGGTGGTTTGGTACAATAATCAGGAGAACATGGGGATTCGATTAGGTACGATTCCAGCTGAGGATATTTTCTATGGAATGCTGTTGTTGTTAATCAATATATCGGTGTTCGAATACCTGTCGTCCAAAAATAAAAAGACGACTGACTAACGTCAGGCGCCTTCTAATTCCGGTCTTTAAAAGTTTATGCCGACGCCAACTCCACGGTATGTTCCTTTTTTCTTTCTGTCCTTTTCTTCAGTTTACTGATTTGCTTCAGTTCTTTTTTCATTTGCTTGCCTACCAGAGAAGCCAATTTTTTTGAACTTTTCTCAATCAGTTTTTCGGATTTTTTTCCGGCTTTTGAAATGCCTAACGTTTGAATGGTTTGATGCAATGCATCAGCCAAATGCATACGAATTTCCTTCTTGCCTTTAACAACTAATTTTTCCATAAATAAATGATTATACGCTAAAGCTATTATGTTAAGTTTTTATTATCAACTTTTTCCAAAAACTTAACATTGCGACGGTACTTTATTGTCAAACAACTTGATTTTAAGCATGTTGGGCTTTCAACATTCTATTAACATCTTGATGTGCATAAAAAGAAAGGCCGCTACTGCTGCCTTTCCTCTTTATTCCTGTAGACTGAAGATTATTCGTATCGCAACGAATTTACCGGCTTTGAGCGAGCCGCCTTCATGGACTGGTAACTCACCGTGAAAAAGGCAATGACGATGGCGATAAGGGCGCTGCCAATAAATATCATTGGCGAAAGCGTAATCCGATATGGAAAATCAGCTAACCACATGCTGCATAAGTACCATCCCAAAACAATGGCTGGAATAATTGCAATGAGCACAAGTACCATAAACTCTCTGGATAAATAAACGGTAAGCCCTCCAACGGTTGCACCCATTGCCTTTCGGATACCAATCTCTTTGGTGCGCCGCTCGGTAGTGAATGCCGTCAAGGCAAACAAACCAAGACACGCGATGCTAATCGCCAGCACGGAGAAGACGGTAAAAATATCACGCAAGCGTTGTTCAGACCGGAAGAGCTGATCAAAATCCTGGTCCAAAAAAGTGTACTCAAAGGGTTCGCCGGTGGCATTATCCTTCCATAATTTTTCTATGGAGGCAACCAAGGATTGCGGATTACCCTCATAGCGCACCATCAATGTCCGGCCCTCTTTCTTTAAACGCAGGAGTATTGGTCTCACTTTTTGCTTCAGGGTTTCAAAATTGAAGTCCTCCACCACTCCAATGACTTTAATAATCTCCGGTTTTTGACTATTAAAATCAACCACTTCTTGATTTAGCGCATCGCCCCATCCAAATTCCTTTACAAATGCCTGATTGACCACACACGTTGATGAATCTGTTTTAAGATCCCGTGAGAAATAGCGGCCAGCTGCCAATTTGAATTTCATCACTTCGAGGTGATCCCAGTCCGCTGTATACCGCCCCGTAAGGTGATCAAGATCCTTTCCTTTCTCGCGAAAAACAGTAGTATTGTTCATCCCGGGAAAAGAGTTGTCACAAAAGCTAACCGATTGTACGCCTGCCAAATTTTTAACTTCATTGCGAAATGCCAGGCGATTGTCATGCAATCGCCTTGTACTTTGTATAATTAACACATTATGTTTATCTAGACCTAAATCTTTGTCTTCCATGTGTGTGAGCTGCAAGTAAACCACAGATGTTGCCAGAATTAAAAGAATCGAAACAGCAAATTGAAAGACAACAAGAGTGCTTCGAACGCCCTTGTCCTTCAAACCCGCCCTGGCTTTTCCCTTGATCACTTCTACCACATTGAAAGAAGTGAGATAAAATGCCGGATAACTTCCTGCCAGGAGCCCTACAATCAAGGTGAGCAAACATGCCGCCAGGAAGAAGGAAGGTGTACTCAATGCCTTTAGTGTGAGTTGTTTCCCTGCCATGGTATTAAAAAAAGGCAACACTGCATAGCATATCCCGATGGAAATGAGCACGGCAATCAAACTAAAAACAAATGACTCCGATAAGAATTGTCCCATTAACTGAGTGCGGAGAGAACCTAGCGTTTTACGAAGCCCTACTTCTTTAGCACGGCTGGCCGATTGGGCGGTAGCGAGATTCATAAAATTGATACAGGCCAACAACAAGATAAAAATGCCTACTCCTGAAAAAATGTAAACATATTTAATGTCCCCGGAGGGCGCCATGTCATCTTGAGCGAATCCACGCAAGTGGGAGTCTGTCATTGGAAAAATGACATAACTGTAAATGCCCCCCTGCTCCCGGAATTTGTCGAACTTAATCCCAAGACCCTTTTCTAATTCCTTACCGACATATTTTTCAACAAGATCTTCGAGTTTCCTATTGACGTCTTCCACTTTAGTATGAGGGTTTTTGCTGATATAGGTGTAAATTGAATTACCGGTCCAACCAGCATAGACCTGGGTTGAATCATGAACAATGGTATTGTAGGAAAGTATCGCATTGAAAAGGAGGTGCGAATTGGAAGGTGGCTCCTGCGCAATGCCCGTTACTTTAAATGCTTTCTTGTCATTACCAATGACCAACGTCTTTCCCAATGCATCTCCACTAAAGTATTTCTTTGCGAACCCCTCTGTAATGACTACACTATTGGGCTCGTTGAGTGCCGTTTCCCTATCTCCTTCAACCAACTTAAAGCTAAAGAATTTGAAAAAATTGGAATCGGCATAGTGGACATTTTTCTCGATAAATACTTTTTCTTCATTTTTAAATAAAATTCCGGAGCCGCCCGCAATTGGATTTACCCGAGTCATGGCTTCCACCCCTGGTATTTCAGCGGTCATGGTTGGCCCAACCGGTATAGAGGAATTGTTGGTGTAAATTTCTTGGCCAGCAATCTTTCCATGAAGGCCAACGCGGTATATGTTGTTCGAATTGGCATGAAACTGATCATAACTCAGCTCATCACTCACATAAATAAAAATCAACAAACAACTGGTAATACCAACGGTCAAGCCAAAAATATTGATGATCGAAAAGAATTTATGTTTGGTGAGATTACGCAGCGCAATGGTAAAATAATTTTTCAACAT
>Ga0209067_10001283_pt1 | contig 15621 bp, 12 predicted proteins | sample ColStrG_CSR_2013_FD_187199 | JGI IMG/M metagenome (GOLD analysis project Ga0209067, IMG submission 187199) | Freshwater sediment microbial communities in response to fracking from Pennsylvania, USA - Cold Stream Run_MetaG_CSR_2013 (SPAdes)... | ecosystem: Environmental > Aquatic > Freshwater >...
GAATGATATAGGCGCAATTTGGATGTACCTGCATGCCGTCTTCAACTTCATATACGTGCATGCGCGTAAAGCGTTGTATGATTTCGCGCAGCATGCTTTTGTGATCCGGCGCCAGATGCTGAACCAGCACAAACGCCATGCCGGGGTCGACATTCCCCGGCATGCCGGAAAAAAATGCTTCAAATGCGGCCAGACCGCCGGCTGATGCGCCGATGCCGACTATCGGGAACGGCACGCCTTCATTGGCCTGACTCACCTCAGCATGCTGATCAGTTGATGGGGATTTCGCTTTTTTTGTGGATTTAATGATGATCGCTCTCCGTGACGCCCTGCAGGCGAAGTGGCTTTTTGTCTGCGTTTGACTGACAGCGGAACAGGGCAGCAGAGCCAGCGCCTGAACCGGTAGGTTGATAGACCGGCAGATTTTGTTTATTGTAGCCGCAAGCCTTTCTTTTCCAAAGAGAAACAGAATTTTTGCGGTTAGTCATGATGTCATTGAATGCACTCAGCCAGCCCTTACAGGGTTGCGGGTGAGAAGATTGTTTTGTAGTGGATCACCTACACAGAGATAGTGAATTTCACGACAGCGGCATCGCATTTGCTGATATTTGACCGTTCAGCCAAGTTCTATATGCTGGCATTTTATTCCCGGATTTCAGCATGACTGAATTCAGTCAGACCGTGTCGCCGGCACTGTCGTTAACTGGTGTTGAGGGAATCAGTTTCAGCCTGACAGGTCAGGCGCTTGCGAGGGTATCAGTATGGACGACTTCAACCTGGACGCAACGACTCCCGTGCATAACGGACTCGTACCGGCCTCCCGTTCCGACCGGAGCAGATTTGGCTATTTGTTTGACCTGTCACCGCTGGGCGCGATGGTGACCAACGCCGACAATCAGATAGTCTATGTCAATCCGGCTTTTGAAAGACTGACAGGCTATGCCGCCCGTGACGCAGTGGGGCTGAGTCCGTCTGTGCTGGGCTCAGGGCGCCATGGCGAGGACTTTTACTGTTCGATGTGGAATGCGCTCAGCGTCGCCGGCTGCTGGCAGGGCGAAATCTGGAACCGCCGTCGGGATGCGACGCTTTTTGCCGCAGTCCTGACGATTAACCGGCTGGTGGATGCGCAGTCCGGCAGCGTCAGTTATCTCGGACTGTATCTGGACATCACCCAGAAAAAACAGCGCGAAGACCTGCTGGCCTATGAAGCCAGCCACGATTTGCTGACCGGTCTGGCCAACAATACCTGCATGCGGCGGCATCTGGACCGGGTGCTGGTGCAGGCGCGCACGCACTTGCGTTCGATTGCCGTGCTGTACATCGATCTGGACGGATTCAAAATGATCAATGACAGCTGCGGACACCAGGGCGGCGACAGCGTACTCAAATCCTTCGCCAGAAAACTGCAGTCCAGCGTCCGGGAAACCGATTTTGTGGCGCGGGTGGGTGGCGATGAGTTCGTCGTGGTGCTGGATATGATGGGCAAGACCGAAGAGGCGGCATTTGAGGTTGCTGAAAAAATTCTGGCCACGCTCAAGGCACCGCTGGAAGATGAGCTGCCGGTGGCACAGGTCGGATGCAGCATCGGGATCAGCATCTTTCCCTGCAGCGGCGAGTCAGTCAGTGAACTGATCAACGCCGCTGACAAGGCCATGTACAGGATCAAGCGGCAGGGCGGGGGATATCTGTTTAATCTGACCAGCAACTGGTTAAAGAAAGACCCGCGCGGTGATACTTTTTTTGGAAGGGACAATACCGCTGCGCCGCCCAGACTTTATTACATGTAATCGACGCCAGCCATGACCGCAGGGGCGTCGATTCGTGCTCAGGCTGTTGCCATTTCCAGCGGCAGCGACAACGTGACCAGCATGCCGTGCGCCTTGTGGCTGATGGCGACACTGCCGCCCAGATAGCGCGCCCGTTCAGCCATGCCGGCAATGCCCCAGGATGTCAACTGCCGGATTTTTTCCGGATCAATGGCGCCGCCATTGTCTTCAACTTCCATGATGATGCTCTGCTGTTCCAATCTGAGCGAGACGGCGAATTCGGTAGCCCGGGCATGGCTGACAATGTTGGCCAGCGTTTCCTGCAGGATGCGAAACAGGGCATTGCTCAGATCAGGCGCAATCTCAAATTCTTCCAGCGTCGGTTCAATCGAGAAATCGCAGAACATGCCTGTGCGTTTTGCAGTTTGTCCTGCATACCATTCCAGCGCCGGCCAGATACCCAGATTGTCAAGCACGCTGGGACGCAGATCAAACAGGACGTTGCGGACTGTTTCCACTGATAAATCCAGCATGCGGGAGGCTTCGTTCAGCAGCGGGTTTTCACCGGCGCCGCTGCGCTGGTCCTGATCCATCACAACCGACAAATTCGCTTTGATGGCGATCAGTCTGGTGCCAAGTTCGTCATGGATTTCACGAGCCATCCGGATGCGCTCTTCTTCCTTGATGCGATGCTGGTAATCAAGCAGGTCGCGCAGCATGCTCTGTGATTCCTGCAGCGCCTTTTCCGCAGCCTTGGTCGAGCTGACATCGGTGTGCGCGATCACCACGTTGCCGTCCTGCGTGCCCATAGGCGTGACGCTCATCACGAACCAGCGTTCGACGGTATCGGAATGGCAGGGATAAGTCATGCTGAAGCTGGGACTGGTTCCTTCCATCACCGACCGGATGCCTGTGCTGGCCTGTGCGGCAAGCGCGTCGCCATGCGTGCAGGCTGCAAGATAATTCGAGCCTGGCTGACTGTTGGCCGGCAGAGATCCTTCATGGCGGCTGTTCTGCTGCGCAAACCTGCGCCATGCCTGGTTGACGGCGATGATGGTGCCCTCGCTGTCCAGGACGGCAATTTCTGCCACGACCGAATTGAGGATGGCGACGGTGAACGCTTCGCTGTCGCGCAGGGCCTTTTCAATCCGCCTGCGGCTGGTCTGATCACGAACGACGACGGTAAACAGCTTCTTGCCGTTGACGGTAACCTGGGAAATGCTGGCCTCTGCCGGAAATTCAGTCCCGTCGGCGCGCAGGCCGACTATTTCCCGGGCCGACTCCAGATGGCGCGAGGGGATGCCGGACTGGCCAAAACTCTGTACCTGCAGGTTGTGCCGGTGACGATAGCGCTCCGGAATAAACCGTTCTATCGTTCCGGCCAGTGCCTCGGCTTCGGTGATGCCAAACATCCTGCATGCGGCGGGGTTGATCAGCTGCACCTGAAAACTCTCATCGATGGTGATGATGGCATCCATGGCCGAGTTGATCACGCCACGCAGGCGGTTGTCGTATTCCCGGCGCAGGCTTTCTGCATTTCTTCTTTCGGTAATATCTTCAGCCGCAATAATAATGCCGGATATGACACCGGATTCATCCTGCCACGGCTGCATGGACCAGCTGGTCCAGTGCACGCTGCCGTCTGGCTTGGTCCACATGTCATTGTCGTTTTTCAATGTGCTGCCAGACAGGCACTGGCGGTGCTGAATTTTCCATTTTTCCGGCATCGCAGGGTGCAGTGCATAGTGATGCTGTCCATACAGTTGCGTATTGTTCGACTCAAAGTTGGCGCGCCAGCTGTCACTGACTTCCAGGTAATTCATGTCCAGATCAAACATCGCGATACTGACCGGCGCATGTTGAATGAAAGCGCGCAACTGCTCGCGGTTTTTCATTAACAGCAAATGGGACTGCCACAGTTTATGGTTGGACTGTCGCTGCAGGTCGAGCAGGCGCTTTGATTCGACCAGCTGCAGTTTGCTGACGTAATGTCGCGCGCTGCGCTGGATAAAAAAAGCCGTGGCAAGCGACATCAGCAGTGCCATCAGGCTGGTCGCAACAATGCCCTCAAAGAGATGACGCTGATTGGTCCGGGCCTGCTGTCTGGCCTGTTCCAGACGCAGATGCGCTTCCAGAAAAATATTGGTCACGTCGGCATTGAGTGCATCCACCAGCTTTTTGCCGCTGCTGCTGTTCATCAGGGCAATTGCCCCGGCGGTGTCGTCGTGCCGTTTCAATTCGATGGCGCTGGCCAGTTCGGCCATTCTGGCATGGATCACGCGATCGATATCCTGCAGCAGCTTTGCAGAGATGACTTGCGGGGACGCGGCATGCAGGTCCTGAAGGCGCTGCGGCAGGAGGGTGTTGAGGGTGTTGACGGGCGCCAGAAAATGGTCGTCGCCGGTCAGCAGATAATCACGCTGTCCGGTTTCCGCATCTTTTAACGCCGACAGAAGGTCATTGATCTTGCTGATTTCAAGCCGGCTCAGGTGGCGCAGCTGATCCAGGTCGCTGACCTGTTTGAAGGACCAGAACGACAGGGTGATGGCACTGATCACCAGGAGTGTGGTGCAGCACAGCAGGGCGATCATCCTTCTGCCGATGTTGAAGTGCTCGCTGAGCATGCGCCGGCCGGTGAGCAGGGGTCGGAGAAATCCTGCCTCGCGTAGCTTTTTTAACATGATTCGCCCTTGGGTTCGATACGGCACTCATTGAATCGATCTGGCCGGATGTCTGTCTCACACCATAACCAGCTCAACAGCGCAGACTTTTGACCTGCGTCAAATCCGGGCAGACTGCGGATCGGCTCCGGGTTCAAACGTTGCCGGAGCCGGAAAACAGCGGACATTGTCTGATCGGCATACACCTTTGCCGGGACGGGCTTAACGGACCATCACATAGGCCAGACCGGTCAGCGACCATTGCACCAGGTGTCTGACTGATCTGCGCATCGGCACCGGCCTGAGCAGCATTTTTGCCGCCATCGGGAACGGATAATATTTTTTTGCAAAGCGTCTTGCCTGACGCAGATAGTCTTTCCAGTCTGCCTCACGAAAGGTCTGGTGGGGATGGCGCACGGCCCAGACATGTCTGAACGCAATATAGGTATCTTCGCCGCGGATTTCCCGCAGACGGCGCCAGATGGTGGCTGCCACCGCGGTCAATCCGAAGTGTTCGACCGCATTGCAGATACCGAAAAAACGCCGGAAGTGGTTGTAGTGAGCGGTTTCATCGGCGCTGATCAGACCCAGCAGTTCGCGCAATACCGGTTCACGCACATAGTTGCGCAGCGCACGGTAGAAAGTTGACGTGCCGGTTTCGATCACGCAGCGCGCAATCAGCTCCAGTGCCCGGCTGGCTTCGAGCTGTTCGGCTGAACACAGCAATCCGTATTCGCCGGCAAAGCCGCGATGGGCCGTCTCCCAGTCAAATTCGGGCCACACTGTCTGCACATAGGTTTTCAGCGCGCGGCCATGCTGCACTTCTTCGCGCTGCCAGTGAAGGTCCAGCCAGTCGGTGACGTCGGTATTGCCCTGGTAATGCCGGATCAGATTGTCGCTGTAGGTCTGGGCCATGATTTCGACAAACGATGCCGAAGCCAGGGTGACAAAGAGGAATTCATCGTCACGGCTCAAGGCAGTGTCAACCGAAACAAAGTCGATCTGGTCGAGGCTCCACGTACCGGCCTGAACGCTGTTCGCTGGTCTGGTCATGATCGGGCTTTCTGAAAGATGGCGCAGTCAGAACAAGGCGATCTGATCCCGCGCCTGATTCGTGCCGCAGTCTCCGCCCGGATTCAGCAGTCTACGAATCGACAGAGGTAACGGTAAAGGCAAATCGGAAGTGGTTTTTGATGAACGTCAAATCTGGTGGGATGCAGTTTTGTAGGGTGCAATACCATTGCACCATATCGCGGACAATGAGCGGGCGGTGCAATGGAATTGCACCCTACAAAAATATTGAGATGTTTACCTTCTGGATACAGCGAGATGGGATGTGAGTTGCAGGCTTGCCTGACTGGCGCTGTTTGTTTCGATGAACTGTCTGACTACTTCGCTGACCGGTTGCATTTCAAAACGGCAGACCGGGCCGCAGTTTCTGCAATCGCAAATCGACCGTATTGCGAAATCAGGTGCTGATGAATATTGAGTTTTGTTGAATGTTCCCATGCTCGTCTCCCTTTAATTTTATATATGGCTCACCAATCGCCAGCTTAAAAATCAGGCTGGCTAATTTTCAGCTTTGTCAGTGCATGATCAAAATCAGAAATTTTTTTGAAAAAAAGGACACCGAAGTGTCCTTTTTTCTGGGCATCACATTTTTATTGGAATGTAATTGGTCCGGTAAGAGCAATGGTGGTTGGATAGCCAACACTGTTCGCGTTAGTGGTATTGGCACTTGAGGTCAGTGTTCCCTGAACTGGAGTGAGTGCGCTCGCGCCACTGTCGCCCTGGAAATCGATCTGAGCCACTGGACCACCTGTACCAGATGCCAAGGCTGCGATAGCAGAGGCAGGGGTCAATGAACCCAGTCCGCAGTTTTGGGCAACCGAGAAGCTTGAGAACGGCAATGTGTAGGTTGTTGCTGCAATTGATGTCGGGGTAAAGACGACCTGCAGCTGAACCCGGCATGTTCCATACAGATTGCCAAGAGTCAACATGGCCAGAACATTGTGATTGGCTTGTGCATACCATTCAGGGTTTTGATTCAAGGTAAATGTCACGCCACTCTGGCCATTGATTTGAACGCCAGCTGTGGTGCCACTGCCGTTAAGTGCTGTAACGCCTGGCGCCTGGACAAATACACCTACATATTCACCGCTGGCAGCAACCGGAGGCTGATAGTAAAAATAAACCGAGCTTGTGGCCGGTGTGGCATCACTTGATCCACCACCGCACCAGCTCGAAGTTGAGGTGTTGCAGTAGTAGCCATCTTCGTTACTGCCGGCATAGCCGCCAAATTGTCCACCAGACAGTGTTAAACCAGTACCTGACGCCTGAGCAGTAAATCCTGTTGAATAAATCAACTGAGCCGGTCCTGCGCCATTGATACTGATCGTATGGGGTACTGATGCTGCAGCAGCGAAAGTCGAGTTACCGGTCTGGCTGGCTGTGATTGTGCAGGAACCTGAATTGACTGCAGTCAGGGTAGTGCCACTCACAGTACATACCGACGATGGGCTGGCAGCAAATCCGACTGTCAGACCTGATGACGCTGTTGCAGTCAGGCTGGCAGTATTGCCGACTGCTGGCGCTGTTGGTGAAGCGAAGGTAATGGTCTGTGCTTCTCCGTTGACTGAAAAACTCACAGTCACTGGCGTTGCTGCAGGAAAGCTGCTGTCACCGGCCTGGCTGGCAACAACTGTACAGGTTCCGTCAGTCACCGGTGTCAACGTAGCGCCACTTACTGTGCAGACTGCACTCGTGGTTGATGCATACGTTACGGCCAGTCCTGAGGTCGCTGTTGCAGACAGGCTGACGGTCGCGCCCCCTACTGTTGGCGATGATGGCGCACTGAAGCTGATGGTATTGGTTGGTGCACTGACGGTTACGCTGACAGGTGTTGATGTTGCAACCAGATAGCTTGAGTCCGCAGCTTTGGTGGCTGTAACTGAACATGCTCCTGCTGTCATTGGTGCGGTGAGCGTCGTTGCTGAAATGGTGCAGCTGCCTGAAGCAACCGCAAAGCTGACTGCGCCGGTGCCGCTGCCACCGGTAGTGCTCAGCGTGGCAGTCTGGCCTGTAGTGACAGTGGATGGTGAAACAACTGCAACCAGCGTAGCCTGGGCGGCTGGAGCAGGCGGCGTAACGACAGGCGTCACACTATTAGCAGAACTGCCGCAACCGGTAAGAACCATCAGAGCGGGCAGGAGTGATGCAACAAGCGTAGCTTTTTGTAGGTGTTTCATTTTGTCTCCATAAACAGAGTGGCGCCGTAAAGGGGCCGTCTCGGCTAAATTTTTATAATTAAAGGGATTGAAAGTCTTTGAAAGCGCTTTCAAACGCGAATATATTCGATTAGAATGCGGGTGTCAAGGATTGCACAGTGAAAATCGCCTGAAAAAATCTTGTATTGCGGCGCAACACAGCGCTCAAAATTCAATTTTTTTACTATATAAAATAAGCACAATTCGCAGAAATTTTTTTGAAAAAATGTTGCGCTTAAAATGCGACTGTTGCAGCGCCTTTTTTTTGTTCTGAGGCAGCACAAAAAGACACCCAATTTTGAAAGCGATTTCAAAAATAATGTTTAATTTGATCATGTTTCCATCAGTCATTCAAACCAGAGCCAAGGGACCAAGTGTGTTTAAAAATAAATCGCCGTTAATCGTATTCGCCGTCTGCGCGCTCTCAGCATGTGGTGGAGGAAGTGGCAGCAGCAGCGCAGGGCAGGGCAGCGGCGCCGGTGTTACACCACCGGCTAATACCCAGACTTTTACCGTCGGAGGAACCGTCAGCGGACTGGCCGCCGGCACAGTGCTGGCACTGACGGAGAATGGCGCGGATTTGACCAGCATCAGGGCCAACGGCGCCTATCAGTTTGCCTTGCCCATCGCCTACAACGGCAGCTATGCGGTGCTGGTGGCGTCGCAGCCGACCGGACAGAACTGCAGCGTGGCAAATGGTTCCGGTACCAATGTCACCTTCAATGTGGTCAACGTCAACATCAGCTGCGCGACCACTGCAGTGCCGCCGGTAACGATACCGCCGGTCGTGACACCGCCGGTGGTTTCCCCGATTCCAGCCACACCAATGTCTTCGGCGTATCACACCATCGTCTGGCAGGATGATTTTGCGCTCGATACCGCCGGCGCTCCCGACCCGACTTTGTGGGCCGGTCTGACGGGTAATGGCACTGAGTATGGCAACACCGGCTGGGGTAATAATGAAGCGGAATATTATCTGCCGTCGAACGCCACGGTCACGAATGGCGCGCTGCAGATACAGGGGAAGGCAGATGCGTCGGTATCCGGCTATCTTTGCGCCAATGCGCAGACCAGCTGTCAGTTTTCTTCGGCGCGTCTCACGTCACTTAAAACCATCGATCTGAGTCAGCCCGGTTTTCTGGAAGTGCAGGCTGAAATTCCGACTGCCATGGGTTCGTGGCCGGCGATCTGGCTGCTGCCCGGCGTGACGGCAGGTCAGGCTTTTCCGCCCACGGCCGCGCAACTCTCGGGTCAGCCGAGCTGGCCGACTGGTGGTGAAATTGATCTGGTCGAATATATGTGGGTGTATCTGTCGCCCAGCAATGCGCTGGTGCAGACCAGCATCCATCTGCCGGCCGGCGCCAACAGTCCGTATGCCGACAGTTATCAGTACGTGCGTACCACGCTGGCTGGTGGCGCGGGCAGCAGTTTTCATCTGTACCAGCTGGCCTGGACGGCGACGCAGATCGAGTACGCGATCGACAACAGCATCATCATGACCTGTATCAAATCGACGCAGACCTGCACGCCGCGCGATGCGACGTCACCGGGTGTGCCGGGTGTGTCGAACTGGCCGTATGGGGTGGGGTTCAGTCAGTATTATCTGTTGATGAACCTGGCGATCGGCGGCAATGCCGGCATCAGCGGTTCCAACAATGCGCTGGTGCCGGCCAATTACAATCAAAGCATGGTGGTGAATTATGTGCGTTATCTGCGGCCGTGAAGTTGATTGTGCGATAGCATTTACCGACCTCTGATATCCGCGAGATGGTGCAATACCATTGCACCATCTCGTTATGCCGCGGTTATTGCCTGCCGATCAGACTACCCCTGGCATCAAAGTCCAGCACATAATCCAGATCGATATGCATGCCGACCGTATCACCGGCAACCATGTCAATCTGGGCATCGGCCTGTTTGACTTTGAACAGTTCTTCGCAACCCGGCACCTTGATATGCACAATGATGGAATCACCCAGATACTCGACCAGCATGACGCGCGCAGTTATACCCTGCTGCGTGGTCGACAGGCGGATATGTTCAGGCCGGATGCCGACGCTGGCGACGTCGGGATTGCTGCGTTTGAGCTGATCCCACAATAATTGCGCCGCATTGTCAGCAGCCTGCGTGCCACTCGGACGCTCGATAAAGTTGATGGTTGGGGCACCCAGAAAATGTGCCACGAATTTATTCGCCGGACGCCGGTAGATATCCATGGGCCGACCGATCTGTTCCACCAGGCCGCCGTTGAATATCGCAATCCGGTCGCCCATGGTCATGGCTTCAACCTGATCGTGGGTGACATAAATCATGGTGCTGCGGAGTTCCTTGTGCAGGCGCGACAGTTCGATACGCATGTTGACGCGCAACGCTGCATCGAGATTGGAGAGTGGTTCATCAAACAGAAACACCTTGGGTTTTCTGACGATGGCGCGGCCAATCGCCACACGTTGACGCTGGCCGCCGGAGAGTTCCTTCGGATAGCGCTCCAGCAGGTCGGTGATCTTTAAAATGTCGGCGGCGCGCGCCACCTGCTCATCGCGCCGGGCACGTTTTTCACCTGCCATCTTCAGCGAAAATCCCATGTTCTCGCGCACCGTCATATGCGGATACAGCGCGTAACTCTGAAACACCATCGCCGCACCGCGATCGGCCGGATGAATGTCATTTGATTTGACGCCATCGATCAGCAAATCGCCGGAGCTGATCGATTCGAGCCCGGCAATCATGCGCAGCGTGGTCGATTTGCCGCAGCCCGACGGCCCGACAAAGACCATGAATTCGCCATCCTGCACGTCGATGTCTATGCCCTTGATGACATCATTGTCGGCATAATTTTTTCGAATCGCTGTTAGCTGTACGCGGCCCATATCATTTCCGATCTGTACTGGTGTGCTGCAAGAACTGCTGGTACCACAGCGCGCTGTCTTTCATGGTGCGCTGCTGGGTGGCATAGTCAACGTGGACGATTCCGAAACGCTTTTCATAGCCGGAAGCCCATTCAAAATTATCGAGGAAACTCCACACCATGTAGCCGCCCATCTTGACGCCCTGTTGCATGGCCTGATACACGGCGTCGATATGGCGGATGATGTAATCCGTGCGCTCGGCGTCATGGATTTTTCCGTCTTCGAGCCGGTCCTGAAAGGCACCGCCATTTTCGGTGACGAACAGTGCCGGAACCGGATAATCGGTGTGGATGCGCAGCAGCAGTTCGGTCAGTCCCTCGGGATAAATTTCCCAGCCCATGTCGGAGACGGCCTTGCCATTGCTTTTTGCATCCCACGGCTGCGCAGCGCTGACGACCGAGCGTGAGTAATAATTGATGCCCAAAAAATCCATGGGGGTGGCGATAATCTCCAGATCACCGGCTGCAACGACAGGCGCGTCATCGCCGAGATGGTCCCAGACATCCTGCGGATACGCAGCCTTGAACAGCGGATCCATATACCAGCGCAGCAGTTTGCCGTCTTCCAGTCTGGTTTTGGCCTGATCTTCAGCGCTGTCAGTGGCGGCATGCATAGGCGCCAGATTGAGCACGATGCCCAGAGCGCAGGTGGCGCCGTCTTCGCGCAGTGCACGCAGGGCCATGCCGTGGCTGAGCAGCAGGTGGTGCGAAGTCTGTGCTGCGATATGCCGGTCTTTGATGCCGGGTGCAAAAGTGCCCAGTTCGTGACCCAGCTGGGCGATCACCCAGGGTTCGTTGTGGGTGGCAATCGATACCACGCGCTCGCCGAAACGCGCATGAATGCCTCTGGCGTATTCGACAAACCGGTATACGGTTTCGCGATTTGCCCAGCCGCCCTGGTGCTGCAGTTCGGCCGGCAGATCCCAGTGGTTCAGGGTCAGGTACGGCTTGATGCCGCGTTTGATCAGACCATTGATGAGGCGATCATAAAACGCCAGCCCGGCTTCATTCCATGCGCCCGATCCGGTGGGCCGCACACGTGGCCAGGAGATGGAAAAACGGTAGGTGTTGACATGCATGGCCTGAATCAGATCGAGATCGCTGTCGAGCAGGTGATAGTGATCACAGGCCACGTCGCCGTTGCTGTGATCGGATATCACGCCGGGGACCAGGCAGAATTCATCCCAGATCGACAGACCCTTGCCGTCTTCGCGGGCTGCGCCTTCAATCTGGAAGGCGCTGGTGGCCACGCCCCAGACAAAGTCAGCGGGGAATTGGCTTTTGGTCAAACTGACCGGCGGGTGATTCAATGGTTGAGTCGACATATATTCACTAAAAAAAAGCATCAAAAATCACGGCATAAGCCGCCAATTCCGCAGGGTGCAATACCATTGCACCATTGCCGGAACAATCCGGTCCGGTGCAATGGTATTGCACCCTACGACAAATTTATTTCACCGCGCCGGTAGTCAAACCCGAGATCAGCTGACGCGAAGAAATCAGAAACAGAATCAATAACGGTATCGTGGCAATCGCCGAGCCGGTCATCAGCGCGCCCCATTCGGTATTCACCGGACTTTGCAGGTTGCGCAGCGCCAGCGGCAAGGTCGCCATTTCGGCCGAGCGCATCACGATCAGCGGGCCGATAAAATTGTTCCAGGAGGCGATGAAAGTAATCAGTCCCAATGTGCCCATGGCCGGTTTGAGCAGCGGCAAAACAATGCGCCAGTAAATCCCGGTTTCAGAACAGCCGTCCATGCGCGCCGCTTCGATCAGATCTTTGGGGATAGACGAAGAAATAAACTGGCGCATTAAGAAAATACCAAAGGCACTGGCCGCGCCCGGAATGTACAGGGCGCGCGGCTGATCAATCCAGCCCAGTGCATCCATGATCATGAAGGTCGGAATCATGTTCATGAAGGATGGCAGCAGCATCGTACCCATCACCAGACTGAACAGCAGATTTTTCCCGCGGAACCGGAACATGGCAAACGCATAGCCACCCATGGAACAGAAAATCAGCGTGAGCAGCGTCGACAGCAGCGCGACATACAGGCTCCAGCCCAGATTGCGCCAGAACGGAATGTGATCTTCGATGATCTTCAGGTTCAGCAGAAAATCCTTGCCGAAAAACAGCGGTGGCGGCAGGCTGAAAATGTCGGTGCGCGAGTGGGTGGCAAAGACAAACATGAAGTAAAACGGCGTGAGCATCACGACCGCGCCGGCGGCCACCAGCACATACACCAGGTATCGGGTGATCTGATTGGTTTTCATGACTCAGTCGGCCTCTTTCACATTGCTGCGTTCACGGAATGCCCGGTTGGTCAGATAGGTCAGCGCCGCAATGATCACAAACAAAATCCAGGACATGGCACTGGCTGCGCCAAAATCATTGAAGTCAAATGCCATGCGATACAGATAAATCGCGCTGGTCATGCCGGCCTGATCGGAGCCGCCATTGCCATTGGTGAGGATGAACGGTTCTTCAAACAGCTGCAGTCCGCCGATCAGCGTCAGGGTGACGCCAAAATAAATCATCGGGCGCAGGCTGGGCAGCGTGATATGAAAGAACTGCTGCAGGCGGCTGGCGCCATCCATGGTTGCGGCTTCGTAGATATCTTCCGGTATGGTTTGCAGGGCGGCCAGATACAGCACGATGTTAAAGCCGACGTACCGCCAGAACACAATCATGGCGATCACGGGCTTGAGATGATCGGGGTTGTTGATCCAGTCGATATTCTGCTGCGGAAAAATCGCGCCGATCAGCGGCAGCTTCGCCAGTTGCTGCAGGCCCTGATTGATCAGTCCGTAGTCAGTGGAAAACAGCGAGCCGAACATGATGGCGATGGCCACGGTGGACGTGATGTAAGGCACAAAGTACACACCCACGGCCAGATTGCGCAGGCGCACAAATGCAGTGTGAATAAAACAGGCCAGCGGAATCGCCAGCAGATGTTGCGGAATCCCGGATGCCAGTGTCAGCCAGAGTGTGTTCTTGAAGGACTTCCAGAACCATTCATCGGACATCGCAAACGTGAAATTGCTCCATCCCACATATTGCATAGATCCGAGACCGGCAGTTGGTTCCCAGCTCTGAAAAGAGAGGAACAGCGAGAACAGCATCGGAAATAAACCGAAGATAAAAAACAGTCCGAGAAACGGCAGCAGAAAAACATAGGGCGCGGCGCGCATCGGAATTCTGAGTCGGGTGGATTTCATCGCAGGGCTCTCTTTTCCAGCAGGCGATACGCGTCATCGAGCGCTGCATTAATATCTTTTCCCTGATCCAGCACTTTGTCGAGTTCGGTGTTGACCACTTCTTCGGCGAACTTGTCCTGCTTGTGGACGGCAACGGCCTGGATATGGCCGGCCGCTTCGCGCCAGATCAGGCGCGCCTGCTGGCCGCCGAGGAAGGCAATCGGCTGATCAAAAAACGGATCGTTGTAGGTCGAGAGCAGGGCCGGAAAGGCATTTTGATCCTTGAATGCGGCCAATTGCATTTTGGGGTTCTGGGTCAGAAATTTAATCAACTCCCAGGCCAGCTGTTTCTGCTGCGCGGGTATGCCTTTGGGGATCGCAAAAAAAGTGCCGCCAAAACCGGCCCAGCCGTGTTCTGGCAACTGGGTGGCGCGCCACAGTCCGGCGGTGTTGGGGGCGAGCCAGTTTTCCAGATGACCTGCCAGCCAGGCGCCCGACATCTGGGTCGCCAGCGTGCCGCGTTTAAAACTTTCTGACCACTCGGTAGACCATTGCGTCGATCTGGCATCGAGTTTGTATTGACGCACTTTTTTCGCCAGCTGAAAGGCGCGCACAAAGCGTGGCGATTTCACCAGCACATGCGACTGGGCATCAAAGTACAGTCCTTCCCCGGGCCGCACGCCGGTGCGAATCACGATCTCTTTGATGTCCTGCACGTGTGAGACCAGATAGGCACCGGTGGCCTGTTTGATTTTGATGCCGGCGTCGACAAAGCTGTCCCACGAGGCGTTCAGCTCCGCTTCGGTCACGCCCGATCTGGCCAGCAGGTCGGTGCGATACAGCAGCGTGCCTGGTCCGATGTCGGAAGGTGCAGCAGAAATTGCCCCGTTTTTGCTGGTAGCCTGGGCGATGGCATAGGGTACATACAGCGCCTGATAGTTGTGCATGCCGTATTGCGGCGCACCAAGGTCTTCCAGTCCGCCGCCCTGGGCAAAGCGACCCAGATAGCCGACTTCCAGTGTCATCACATCCGGCAGATGGGAGGAGGTGGACAGGGCCGTGGTCATGGCGGAATGGTGGTCAACAATCTGGCGGCTGACTACCTTGATCTCGACGTCCGGATGAATTTTTTTCCACTCCGGCATCGCGGCGCGCACGATTTCATCGACAGCGGGGAAGGCGGCAACTGTGAGAGTCGGGCCAGCGTGCGCGGCTGGGCTCAACAGCGCTGCGAGCAGAATGCAGGGCAACTGTTGCGCAACACGGCACAGCGCGCGTCGCCATTGAATGGTTCCCTGCATAAAGTCTCCGGATGGGTCACCGTCTGCGTAAAGCACGCAGCAGCGCATTTTTTATGATGTCTTTCAAACCGATAGTGATCTGCGACAAATCGTAGGGTGCAATACCATTGCACCACATCGCTGATAACGGATGAAGGTGCAATGTTATTGCACCCTACGAATGCAGATATTTTCCACAATTATGAAAGCGCTTTCAGAAGCTGATTTTAAGAATTCATCCACGCTCTGTCAACACATTTGCAGATATTTATTCGGCCAGCCGGAAGAACGGCGACTTTATGTGGTCAACCGCGCATGCGGCGGCTGGATTCACGCTGAATCAGTTGCGGTTCCGGGACTTTGACATCGGGCTGTTGGCCGCCCAGCAGCTGCAACATCGCTGACGCGGCGATCTGCCCGAGTTCATAAGCCGGTTGATGAATGGTGGACAGCGGCGGGATGCCATACATGGAGGCGGGCAGATCATCGAATCCGATCAGCGAGACATCATCCGGCACGCGCAGCGAACGGCGGTGCAGTCCG
>Ga0209067_10001284_pt1 | contig 15617 bp, 23 predicted proteins | sample ColStrG_CSR_2013_FD_187199 | JGI IMG/M metagenome (GOLD analysis project Ga0209067, IMG submission 187199) | Freshwater sediment microbial communities in response to fracking from Pennsylvania, USA - Cold Stream Run_MetaG_CSR_2013 (SPAdes)... | ecosystem: Environmental > Aquatic > Freshwater >...
CAAATTTTGACAGTTTGGGAGGAAATTGGACTTTTTCAACACCCACTCGCGATTACACTCACCGTCCCCAAGGGGTTCTGCCAAAGAGAAAAAGGCCGCCCATTCGAGGCGCGGCCTGTGAGGCGTAGCGGCTCCCCAGAACCGTCCTGTTACAAATTGCGAACAATCCAAGTGTGGTTGTAGAAAACCGACGATCCTGCGTTACGGTCTTTTTTGATGTTCACGCATCCGGTGACTCCGGTCCCCGCAAAGAAGTGCCTTCCCCCTGTGACTTGCTTCTTTGCGCGGACCGTTGGGAAACGACCGGGGTAGTAGTGGGCCAAGGAGTCTTGATGGGACCCGTTCGTCGTTCTTGGCGAGAGGCTTGTGCAGCAGCGTTAAGAGAATCTGAACCCGTCAGGTTGCTTAGTCGCATCGAGAGCACAATCACCGCGCTTGAAAGACGATACGCCGAATGGGGGAGTGATCCCGGAACTGCGGCTGAACTGAAGGCCATCCAAAAAGCACTCTCCGCTCTTGAACGCCTGATGAACGAAACGGGCGTGAGGGGTAGGGAGGCGTCTCGCATAGACGGGGGAGAGATTTCAGACGCAGCGCAGCACAGTCTTGCGAACGAACTCGGGCGTGTCCGATTGCTCTTGCAACATCGCCATTTCACTCATTAGCCGGGTTCGTGAGCACAATTGAGGACATGCCTCCCAAAGGCGAAAGCGCCCGAGACTCTTTAGAGTCGTGGGACGCTTCGTTGAACAGCCCTCTCCAACTGCTGCTGCTCAATTCCAACTTAGTTCCCGTAACGACTTCCGTGAATAGCTCCTGCGTGCCACGTGGCGGCACTGCTGGGCTAGCTGTTGAAAAATCTCGATGGCGCTCATCTTCCCGGCAACGGGGATTTGAGCGCAATTGTTAACGACACTTACGCGGCCCGCCGAGGGGTGCTCGCCGCCTTTGAGTCCTTTTTCTCGTGACAAGCCTGCTGCGCCCGTCCATTTAGCTCTTCCAGCCGTTTTCGCAAGTCATCCCCGCTCGTCAGGCGAGCCATACAGTGCCCGCAGTCTGGTCTGTGGATTCTCATGAGGGACAGGACGTGGCAGATTCGACTTCTCATTGCACAACCCAGCTAGTTGTGGCGGCGATTCTTGATCAAGGGCGTCATCCTAGTCAAGTAGAATCGTCAATGCACTCATTGTGGTCGAATCGCAAAGGGAGGTGTCCCTGTACCGGGCACACTGCTCCCTTCTGCCCCCGGACTTCTCCCGACTCCCCAGTCTCGGATTTAACAGAATTTTAATCATGACTGGACGGTTTGGCTTGTGGTCGCAAATCCCTTCACCTTAGAATTGCGCATGGAGTTCTTCCATCTGCATCATCCCGAAGACGTGACCGTTCTGTGTGATCACGAACGCTGCGAGCAAGTGGCCGACTACTTGGAAGTTGACGGTCACGGTCGCGAACAGCGTGCCTGCGCGATGCACACCGCCAGCAAGACGCACGCTTCGCGGCTGCCAGCGCGGGAACCAAGTTGTGATCTTCCTTTCCGAAGCCGACCTGCCGCTTGAAGTTGGGTGATGCCACGACTCTAAGGGGGCCAAACGCCATAGTAAGGGACGGTAACAACTTGCGCATCGCACTAAAATCGTTACCCGGAATCGCTTTCTGCGTTTGTTCAGCGGTGCTCCTATCCCCTTGTTTTGAACGATGACGCAGACATGAGGCTAACAGCACCATTGAGCGAGTAGGTCGGGCAGAACCTCCCCAGCTTTCCCCAGATGGCACTCGGTGAACGCCGATGCGTTCGCGGGTTCCTCTGCCCCCACGTAGATCGTTCGAGCGCAACCAGTAACGTGAGCAACAAAGCTGGCGGCTGGCTCGACCACGCCCGACGTTCCGACAGCCATGAAGATCGTGCATTCGCCCAGTGCGCCGAAGATGCGATCCAAGTCGAACGGCACTTCGCCGAACCAACAGATGTGTGGGCGAATCCGTCCGCCGCAGCCGCACCGTGGAAGTTCGGCTGGAGGATCGTAGGTATTCGTGTCATGAAACAGCGGTCGGTTGCAAGTATCACAGCGGCTCTTGAAAAGCTCGCCGTGCATGTGGACGGCGCTCTTCGACCCTGCTTGCTCATGCAGGTCATCAACGTTCTGCGTGCAGAGAAACATGTGTTCCTGCAACTTCTGTTCGAGCTTTGCAAGTGTGGCGTGCGCCGCGTTCGGCTTTGCCGCAGCCGCGACACGACGGCGCATGGAATAGAACTCCCATACGAGCGGGGGATCGCGACGCCACGCGTCGGGCGAGGCGACTTCTTCGATCCGGTAGTTCCGCCAGAGACCATTGACGCCACGGAACGTCGGTATCCCGCTCTCGGCGCTTACGCCTGCCCCTGTGAGGACGAAGAGGCGATCATGGGGAGAAATGGCAAGCACGTATCAGTGTACGCTGCGCCTTGTTCGAGTTCCTTCGTGGGTGGATAGCAAAGGGTCGCCCACTGAACAGCAGCCGCAACCGTGGATTCGGGCAGGGCGACGGCCCGCGAGATGTTTCAACAGCTACCAAGACCAGCGCACGGCAGGTCCCCCAGCAGGCCCGTGGGATGCCCGTAGGACGCGCTCTCGGCAAGGAGCCAGAATGGATGCGTCTCAGGAAGAGGTTCTAAACGGTGGGTTCTGCTTGGGCGTTCCCGGATTCTGCGGCAAAGCATCCGTCAGTTCGATTTCTCCGGGAAGCACTTCTCGAAGCGCCCATTCGATGCGTCTGGCGGCATCCTGACACATCATTGTTTGTTCCGTGCCGTCAACCGCGCAGGGGGCAGAACATATGATCTGCAAGGCATTGCGAACGTGGTGGTTCATCAGTCGGATGGTTCGTAACTTCTTGTCAACCTCACGCTGCCGCCATCGTTCGTATAGGAGAACGATCAGGCCAGCAGCAATGGCTGCCACAAAGTTATCCACGAACGCCAAGAAGCCATGAATATTGTGGCGGGTGAGCCATGCTGCCGACATGCTCCCAAGAAGAAACACACCGAGACCTAAGGCAACGCTCTTGAGCGTTACACTCCAAGCGTGATGCGAGTTGTGCGGATATGGTGTCATGCGCGTCTCCGCTCACACGCCAACAGCATAATCCAATGCGGCAGCATACCTCCGAATCGAATCGTCAGCCCAGTAGTAGGATGGATACCCAAATGTGATCTCGGGGCACACCCACAGCGGATCGCCCGGATGCCCTCACTGGAGCAGGACGAGGTCATTGAATTGAACTGGCTGCGGACGAAAATACGTTGTTTGCGTTGCTTCCGATCAGCCGAACTACAAGGCCGTCGTTCTCTTCCTTCCCCTCTGGAAGAGAACGACGGCCCCATTTTCACTTCGAACGCGTCCACTCTACCGCTGCACTTCATTATGCAAACGACACTCTGCCTGAGCGAAATTAGTGCCAGCGGTCGTTGGTTCCGCCATTCTCTTGATCAGCATCACCGAGGGTGAATTTCTTCGTGGGGGTGCGCTGTTTCGCCAGAATCCGAGACATCACCTCTTCGACGTGATGGCGGGAACGAGCGCCCCTCGTGAACTCAAGACTAGGCTCGTAGCCGCTCTTTTCATCTTTCGCGACACTGGCATGTACTCGCTGCGTTGTTTTCTCGATTCGTTCCCGCGTCGACACGCTCTCCATCGCCATCTTCACGACGAGCAGTGGAATGCGGAGGCTTCTCAACTGACTGGATTTCTTGTCGACGGCGGTAACAAAGACGGAGTTGTCTCCCGAAACAATCGGGTCTACTGGACGCCAGTGAGAGTTTGAGAGGAGGATGTAGTCGGTGGAGTACCGCTGTCTCTCCGACGGGTCAACGCAACTTATTTTCCGGATCGTGCGGTATAGGCCTTCGGAAGCTCCTTAACGATTTTCTTCAACGCAGCCAGAAGAGGCTCTGCCCCCTGATCCAAAGCGAGGTCAGCTTTTGCCAGAAAAGCAGAAGCCCCGTCACCCCGCAATCGCTCGGCATTTGCTTGCGAGAGTCCAGTCAGCACCACGACCGGAATCGCTGCTGTTGCAGGTTCTTTCTTGAGTGCCTTCAAAACGTCCGGCCCGCTCATTTTTGGCAACATCATATCGAGCAGAATGAGGTCCGGCAGATGCTCGCTAGCCATGAGCAATGCCTCATCTCCATCGCCTGCGAAGCTCATATCGTACCCCGCATGGGCCAATGCCCGTCCCGTTGCGAGTCTCAAGAATTTGCTGTCTTCAACAAGCAGGATTTTCACACGACAACCTCAGGCGTTCGCATGGCATACATCGGCGGCAACCCTTGCAAAGACCATCCCATGACAGCCTTCTTGGACACTAGAGTAACGTAACTGCCATCTTTCCCGTGATCGTCGCTGGGCCTTCCATCTCTGCTAACGCCAGAACTTGGTAAGTGGCATAGTTGTACACAGCCGACATGGCCAGAAACCGATCAAGTTCTTCGTTCGATGTGACCTTGTAAATCCAAGCCCCGCCGTGGCTGCCGATGACGTGGTAGCGGCACTCCAGCTTGTCCCCCAGCTTCTTCGCATAATCCGGCATCTGCATCACGGCGCGGGCCACCTCGGGTCCGAGGCGCGTCAGGTCGAAGTGCCAGAGCACTAGGAATTTCATGGCTTCCTCCTAACCGAAATCTCCGTTTTTGCCCCAACCGTCCCACAGCATATACCCCTCGCAGGTTCCTGCGATCACCAATGTTCCGCTGTGCCCCGGCAGCGCCCCCCGGCTGTGACTTGAGGATGGCCACTGAAAAAGCATCAACCCGGCAAGTCCCGGAATCCTTAGGGTTTGAGAAGTTTCTTAGTCGGGAGGTAGATCATGGCAGCATCAACCACCAGCGAGAACCGCACGTCGGTGCGCGGTCTTGGCGAGATCGCATTTCGCGTTAACAATCTGGACGCCATGCAGCAGTTTTACGAGCACGTCATCGGCTTGCCGTTGATGACCAGAGTTCCAAACTGCGCGTTCTTCAAGATTGCGGACGGCTACGGCGGTCACACTCAAGTGCTCGCCTTGTTCGACCGCTCCCAGAGCCCCGGTTATCGTGGGACGGACGCCGCGACCTCCACCATTGACCACATAGCCTTCGAGATACCTCTCGCTGATTTTGCAGACGAACTGACGAGGCTGAAGGGTTTGGGACTCCAAGTCGAAACCGCTGAGCACGCATGGGTACATTGGCGCTCGCTTTATGTGACCGATCCTGATGGCAATCAAGTGGAACTGGTCTGCTACGACGAGAGTGTGTAGCCAACGAACATGATCAAAATCCCGCAGCTAGTGGCTAATCTGACCTTGACGTGAATCCACCGTAGGTGAGGTACACGCCCAAGACGAGCGAAATAGCTGTGTACAGGCAGAAGAGTTGTCGGTAGTGAAGCTGCCCAAGGAAAAGTCCCGCTTCCATCTCAGGCGGCAGGAACAAGAAGAATAGGCTCTTGATGAGCGCCATCCAACCTACGAGGGTGACCACGACGACGAGGGCACCTCCCGACCAGATATTGTGCGCAAGAACCATCGCCAGCCCAGCGGCCATCGTGATTACGCCGAGGATGAACATCAGCGATGGGTTCTGAAGAAGGGCGGTCACTGTCTCGACCGTAGCTTGTCTGCGACTCATCATGGAAAGCGCGACGAGAATGCAGTACAGCCCGATCAGTCTGCTAAGAAAAAGTGTGCGTGGTGACACGGGTGCCCTCCAAGTGTTCGCTCCGAGACCGGAAAGGTGGCATTAGACCTTAAGCCATACCTCAATCTTCTTCGTCTCTTGATGGTTCGTCACGCGCTTGAGCAAACCTCATTGACGCCAATCGTCTCTGCGCATTCAGCCTTTTCGTCGTAATCGCAGACGCGACCGGGATGGGCTTGTTTGCATTTCTGGCACAGTTGAGTAGCCATTTTTCCAACTTCCTCCAGTCTCCGTAATCGAACCGAAGATGCGGACGTGTCGCTTGCGGGCACCATCACGGTGCGCGGTATTCGTATCCGTGTATGGTCAGAAGCGATCACTTGCAAGTATGCGCAACTGGTGGGCAATCCAACTATCGTGCTTGGCCCAAGGCAACCTCAAAACATTTGGCAAGGCCAGTGATGTCGTCGGTTGTTGGCGGGAAATCTTAGTGTTCAGCAGAGCGTGCAACCGAAGCCGCATCGCGGCACTTCAATGACCCCGGTTTGAACAAAACCCTGGGTCAGTGGTTTTCCTCAGACTGGTCAATATTGAGCAGAATGGTTTGCTTCTAGCCGGGTATTATCTGGGCACCTTTGGCCTCTCAGGAACGGAGGCCCCCATGCCTACCAGTCAAGAAGAACACCGGGATAGAACGGTCCCGCTGGAATCGGAAGTTCAGAATGAGCCGCAACGTACCGTCGCCGCCGACACGGCAGTGCGTTCGACTGAAGGCGTCCCGGCTATGGAAGCAACGGCTGCGACTCAGTTCCGTTTTCGCATCTTAGTGGTGGATGACGAACCCTCAATACGCGAGGCGATGGGGGAAATCTTGGAACGTCGAGGGTATGAGGTTCTTACTGCGGCGGACGGGCTGGAGGGCTTGAACGCACTCAGCAAGTCGTTGCCTGATTTAATCATTTCTGATTTGAATATGCCTCGGATGTCAGGATTTGAGTTTCTGGCGGTAGTGCGAGCGCGATTTCCGCATATCGCAACCATCGCTGTAAGCGGAGAGTACATCACAAGCGGGAATCCATCCGGGATTGTGGCGGACGCCTTCCTGCAAAAAGGCCGCTACACCCTGAAGGAGTTGTCCCGCGAGGTCGAGAGGCTTTTGGCAGCTTCTCCGATCCGTTCGGAAAGCAAGAAAAGCGAGATCGCCCCACTTTTCGTGCCGAGAGACATCGCCGGGTATCTGATCCTTACGTGTCCCAAATGCCTGCGTCCCAATAAACTGGGGGCGATGAGTCTGAACGGTGGGTTGCACCAAACGACTTGCCAGTCCTGTGGCACGCCAGTGAGATTTGAAATCAATCATGAGATTGAGCCGCTGATGAAACGCAATCACGCCTGAGCCTGATTCTCCGAAACGATCTTGCTCTGGGTGGATGATGTGCGCAAATTCGGCGGACGGCTGGTTCGGAGGTGATGCGCTTGGCAGATGTTCGATTGCAAGAAGGCGAATCAATAGAGAATGCCCTCCGTCGCTTCAAGCGCAAGGTTCAGACGGAAAACATCATTGGAGAAGTGAAGCGCCACTCCTTCTATCTGAAGCCGGGCGAAAAGCGCAGGGTAAAGCAAGCTCTGGCGCGAAAGCGTGCTCGAAAGAAGATTCGCAAAGAATCGGATTGAGTCATTGAGTTGCAACAGAGTGGGGGCCGCTGCGATTCGAGCAGCGGCCTTTCACCCGCTACTTTTCAATCTCAAAGTAAATCTTCGCCGTAGTGCGATATTTGACGATCTTCTTTCCGTCCAATTCCATCTCTAATTCCGCCACTCGTGCCCACTTCATGCCTCGAACCGTCTTCGCGGCTTCTGCCACTGCATTTTCCGCCGCCTTTGCGAAGCTCTCTTTCGAAGTTCCGACTACCTCAATAATTTTTTGCGTCATTACTGCCTCCTTTGATTTCTGATCTTTGGATTGTACCGCTGGCTTCTGTCGTCGCTGCCCTTCCCCCGGCTCACCGCAGGGGGCACGGGGCGGCGCAGGGACAGGGATACGGCGTACCATTGGGCATGGGTATGCACCGGATGAATCCAGAATTCTCGGCACTCAACCCATCTCACAGCCCGTTACCCGCCGATATCCTCCTTCGGGAAGAGCCCGAAGACGAAGAAGAGGAAGAGGAGAAGGACAACGACGAGGAAGATGACGACGATGGGGACGAGGGCTACTCAGAGTGATCGCGTCCTTGTTCAGTGGTGAACGATGAAGCGCGAACATTTCGTCAACGTAGTCGAGGAGACGCTGGACTCGCTCCCACAAGAATTTCGCAGTCGCATTCGGAACGTTGCTGTTTTGGTGGAAGATTTGCCGCCGAACCAACGACCACTCAAGCGGGGGCAACGGGGGCGGCTGCTTCTGGGCGTCTTTCATGGAGTGCCCACGACCAAGAAGAGCACATTTGACCTATCCACAGGCCCCGATCACATCGTCCTTTATCAGAAAAACATTGAAGCCGTCTCCTCCAGTGAGGCTGAGGTCCGCGAACAAATCCGCCTGACCGTCATCCACGAACTGGGTCACTATTTCGGGCTGGATGAGGAGCAACTGAAGGACGTTTAGCTATGAAATCGCTGGACCCGGCTCGTTGGTATCAATCGGACGCGCAAAATCCCTAACTCGCGTTGCCTGTTGTACAGCGACCACAGGTTTCAGTTCCGGTTCCTCTGGAACGATGATCCACGCAAGCAGGTAGGTGACGATGCCCGGACAGATTCCGGTAGCGAGCGTGATGAAGAAGTAGAGGATGCGCACGAGCGATACGTCGAGGTCGAAATGCTGAGCTAGCCCGGCACAAACGCCCGCGATCTTTTTCTCGGCCTGTGAGCGCATCAGTTTCTTCGGCGTTGAGGGAATCCCCACCACGTTGCCGCAATGGGAGCAGAAGCGTTCGTCCTCTGCGATGGCCTTGCCGCAAGCGTTGCAGTACATGAATGCGCCCCCCTTTGCATTAAGATACGAGGATTGCGGGGAAAATGTTCCTCATTGGGCATCGCCACCATTGGCGAAGGCGGAGCAGTGACGCCAGTTACGATAACTCAGGGCGCTGTTCATTTTGGCGCTTTTCAGGGGGTAGTTCGAAAGGGTCTCGCCCGTATACCCGCAAGCCGCTGAGCCATAGGCGGCAAGATCGGCGCTCTTTGGTGGTCAGCCGGGTAAAGGTTCTGACCACCCTACGCGGTTTCCACGGTCCCGCGCCGTCTGATTACCCGGTCGAACGCTTGGCTCACTTTTGATTTCGTTGCGTTGACGGTGGCTCTCGACAACTTCACAGTTCCTTCCCGAACAATCGAGCCAAGCAACTTCGCCGCTTTCACTGTGGCGGCTCGCCGCAGACCAGCCTTCTCGACACGCACCGTGCAGCGACAGTATTCCTTGGTGATCATTCCGACTCGCAGAGTCAGGAAGGCATTCGCTGAACCAGACAAGACGGAACTGGCGAGAAGGTGCATTCCCGGAATTGCCGCAACCGTCGATCCGAAAATCGTCCCCACCAGTACATCGACATCAATATCCTCAATGCCCGCAGCGATGAAGGCGGTCGAAGCCACGTTTGCATATAGCTGCACAAAGTCCCTCAGCGACGGTCTTTGGTAGTACACGTGCGCAACTTGCCAAATTAGCTTTGTTTGGGCTGCAAATACGACCAAAACATCTAACCGACCACTCTGTAAAACCGCTGTGCTCAGGAACACCGCTGATGCGGTGGACGTGACTACATTGTCCGCGTGCTTATCGAGTGTCTGGATCGCCGTTTCGATATCAGCGGTGGAACTCATAGGGAGTCCACGGAGGCGAGGATGGCGAGACAGCCGTTTCTTGAAATCGAGGAGAAAGCGGTCATAAGCCTCACCTTCGCTCGTCGCTGGCGGCAGCATCCGTTTCGGCAACCGGAACCAGAGCACAAACGGGGTTGTGAGCAGTATGCAGTAGGTGAAAATGAGCCCCCACAGCACTCCGTTGCCGAAAACGACGTTCACCGCCCGCGCCGACTGGACGATCTGCATCGTCTGGTTGAACAGGAAAATGGTGAATACAACGAGAATGAACGCGGCGACGACAAGGGCGATTCTCTTTGCTGTTTTTGGCATGACGGCGCTCCGTCATTAGTATCCACGATCTCAGTCCGGTGTGTTTGCCAAAATGAATGCTCGCCTCACCGTGCATGTGGGCGACGTTTCTTGAGCCCGCTTGCTCGTGAAGGCTGTCTACGTTCTGGGTGCAGATGAAGAGGCGGTCTCGGAGGCTGTTTTCAAGGTTCGCTAGGGCGTAGTGAGCCGGATTTGGATTAGCCGACGACGCCACACGCCGACGCATGGAATAGAACTCCCACACCAGCCGGAGGTCGCGGTGCCAAGCCTCCGGCGAGGCGACCTCCTCGATCCGGTAGTTCCGCCACAGTCCATTCACGCCACGAAAAGTGGGAATGCCGCTTTCCGCGCTCACTCCTGCTCCAGTAAGAATGAAGAGGCGGTCGTTTGGGGAAACGGTCAGCATCGAATGAAAGGGAGGGTAGCTTCGCAATTGATCGTAAATCAAGGCGGGACGTTTCAACGTCTAAGAGCCTTGGATCAAATCAACCAGCCACGACTCACCTTCGAGTTCTTGATCTCGTCCACAACCTGCTTTCGTACCGTGTCGAACAGGAAACAATGCCCATACTCGCATCGGTACAGATGGAGCGCATCCGGACGCTCGAAAACTTTGATAGAATTCCGGCCGCAGATCGGGCAAAGCTTCGCGAGACTTGACTGTTCGCTAGCCATCTCCCTAACCTCCCCCAAAATCCTCAATCGCAAATTGTCCGCCGCGTGGCGGCCTTTTGTCCCATTGCTGGCTGAGCGAGCGAAGTTGCGGCTCGCAAGGTCCGTAAGAACGCTCCGATCTCTGGCGTGGGCTTCATCCCCTGTGTGTCCGGATAGTGCGGAAAAATCGCATGGAGCAAGGCCATGCTTTCCTCGACACTGAAGTCCTCAGGGCTCATTCATTAACCCATTAACCGTGCCGCTGGTTTTCCTACGTTGGCAGTGGCTACTTTGAATCATCGTTCGACGGGACTGTCGAACCGCACAAATAGGATTCAAATTGTTGAGAAACTGTGTCGAAGTGCGTCCCTCGGGGAAATTCAAACCTCAATCGGCAGCTTGCGCACTCCAGAAAGCGCCCCTCGGGGGACATCAGGATACCGATGAGATGCGGAGGTGGCGAAGCGCCGGGGGCTGACACTACATATTTCAACTCTCTGTATACGAGACCAATTGTACGCTTCCGGAACTGGGGCAGCTTACCTAAGGTTTATGTCGGCTCATAGCTGGCTCGTTCAATTTCGCCGCCAACATCGGTAGAGTTGTTTCGATCCTCTGCGTCGGCGTGGGAACCCAGCAAGCAACTCTTGGAGCCGTCTCGTAATTTGAGCCCCTGTTGCACGGGATTGCTGGACGTTGACGTACCCATTTGCGCCCAACGCTCGATCCACGAAATGCAAGAGTGTCTAAAACTGCACAGACTTTGCCTCTCCAAGCATGTCATTATCCTCGATAATTGAGAACTTGGGCCTTTTGGAGACGGTTATGGAACCAATCCGAGTACTTCTGGTGTCCTTGGTGGGCGGGCATGGGTTAGCGGACGTTCTGACCCTCAAGTCCGCCACGATCATTCTGGTTACACCCGCATAAGGTAGGCTCATTCATGGAAATGGTGCACGCAGCCCCCCAAAAACAAACCCTGAGGAACTGGAAAGCACGAGATTGGATCGAACATGCTTCATTCGGCCTCGGGCAGGTCAGCGAGAGTCGAGAGGACAAGCTCGACATTGAGTTTGTGAGCGGCGGCAGGAAGACGATCCTGAAATCGACAGAACTGAAACCAGCCGCCCCCCCCGAGCCCGGATTTCAAGTTCCCAAGCGTCAAGGGCGAATCTCGCAGTCCACGGATCAAGATGGAACGTCTGACTCGCTCGGCTCAGTAGATTGCAGACGCTCTGAAGACTTCGCCACGTTAACTACAAAACACTGCTGAATCGACGCCTACCAGCACCCATCCCCATCACTCAGTTGGCACCAATCAGAGGTCAATCAAAGCCCATCAGTTACAATCCTTCGTTGAGGGGGAACCAATGGGACATTTATCTGGAGTAGTCGGGCATTTGAAGAAAGAACTGCAAAGAGCGCAGCAGGAAGTCCAACGGTTTACTGCCGCACTAGCGGCTTTGGGAAGCTCAAGCTCGAACGGGCGGCGCACTCTGTCTGCGTCGGCTCGCAGGCGGATCAGCCTTGCTCAGAAAAAGCGATGGGCGAAGGCTCGGAATGGGTCGCAGCCAGCAGTGGCAATCGCTTCGGCTCCTGCGAAACGCACACGAAAAATCTCAGCGGCGGGCAAAAAGAGGATCGCGGCTGCCGCACGCGCACGCTGGGCAAAGTTCCGGGCGGCGAAGAAGAGACAGACGGGATAAGTAGCTTGGGAGCCTGCTGCGGGTCTGCGGCAGGCTTTCGTGCTTCAAGTCACTCGATGCTCAGCAAGAGCAGTCGGAGCACCCGAATCGAGTGATGCCGGGAGGCCGCGATGGTTCAGTACGGTCCCTACGAGTTCAGTGAGACGGAAGTAGTCAAGCTCACCGAATACCTCAAGAACAGCGCAAGAAAACAGATAGCTGTCCACTACGATGATGCCTATGAGGTCGTCCGGCAATTTGGTTCATACCACGGTCCCCACGATCAGCGGCTCTGGCACTTGCTGGGGCTGATTTCGGAAACCGAGGTTGCAGCGGGACGGGATGCTTTGTCCGCAATCGTTGTCCTCAAGAGCGGAGATGCCGCAAATTCCCCCGGTTCGGGCTTCTTTGATCTAGAAAAGGAACTTGGCAGATACAAAGGGGATGACGATACCACTTGGTCATCGGAGGTCAATGGCCTTTTCGAGTATTGGGCGAAGCACTGACACCCCGGCGCACCATGTCTGTAGCAATCCGTAGGAATTCACGGCGGCGTGCGGGGCAAAGGTGGACAAAGCTCAAAGCAAGGGAGAAGAAGGCGGCGTAGAGGCAACGCGAGCGGTGTGGTGTACGCCTCCTACTCTTTGTACCGCAAAGCCTATGACCTGCTCCAGAGCGCCCACGAGGTTGCTCCTGACGACATCGAGGTGCAGAGGGCATGGCTACGGATGCTTCCACGAAAAGACAGGCTAACGGCACTGGAGGCCTACCTCGCAGGCCCCCATCCTGACGACGAAGAAGAAACGAAGTGGATGAACGAGTATTTGGGATTTCTGAAAGCTACAGCAGACAAGCCCGTTCATGCGTGCAGGCTGGTCAGCAAAGTGGAGCAGACCGAAACCAAGCTGGAGACCATGTATGGGGCGGATGGACATCGGATGCGGGGCATAGGCCTGTCGGTCCGGCTCAACGACCGGAATGCACATCTCCTGCTGGACACTGGAGCAGGCGGGATCATGGTGAACCGCAAGCTGGCCGAGAAGTCGGGATTGACCCCCATTTCAGCGGTGCACTATGGTGGCATCGGCGACAAAGGCTTGCAAAGCGGCTACACGGCGGTAGCAGACCACATCCGAGTCGGCGAACTAGAGTTCCAAGACTGTGTGATCTCCGTAACCGACAAGGGCTCGGTAGGTGATGAAGACGGATTGATCGGGGCTGATGTTTTCGGAACCTATCTCGTTGACATTGATCTTCCGGGAATGCGGCTCAGACTATCTCCGTTGCCCAAGCGTCCCGAAGACACAGTGGCCCCGACATCGCTGAACAGCGAGGGAGAGGAGCAGGCGAATTCGGAACAGAAAGAAGATAGCGGCAATGAGAAGACTCCTAAGGATCAGAAATCTTCCCCGCCAGCAGTGAAACCCTCCCGACGCCTGCCCAGAGACCGTTACATTGCACCCGAGATGGCGGACTGGACGAAAGTGTTCCGCTTTGGTCACGCCATGTTGGTGCCGACCAGCGTGAACGATTCGAAAGCCATGCTATTCGGACTCGACACGGGGGCCTTCAGCAATCTTCTTTCAGTACGTGCAGGGCGGCAGGTCAGCAAGGTTAGCTCCGAAGACCGCGTGCGGATTCATGGCGTGAACGGTGCGGTGGATAAGGTCTACAGTTCCGAGAAGGCGACATTGCGTTTCGGGCACTTTCAGCAATCGAACTTAGGCATCATCACCCTAGACCTCTCCACCGTAAGCCGCCACACTGGGACAGAGGTTTCCGGCTTTCTGGGGTTCGCAATGCTGAGGCAGCTTGAGGTGGAATTGGACTACCGTGACGGGCTTGTGGATTTCAAGTACGACCCCAAGCGGGTGAACCCTTTCGTGAGGTAGCCTCTCAGGCACCACGCCCGACCGGAACACCTCCGGGCAGCCAAATCGCCACAGGATCGCCTTTCTGACGATAGCTCCAATCCCATCTCCCCGCCTGTTTTCAGCATTTAGTCCGGGACCCAAGACTTCGGGACCTTAACATCCCCGTCACATTCTCTTGCTACACTGTTGCCCGCTGCGTTCTGCAAGTCCTGCTGCTGATCTGGGAAGGTCAGCTTCCCCATGGGAACCAAGCGCACTGGGGCATGGACTCAACGCAGCAGTCGCTTCCTAATTGCCGCCAATCACTGCGAACCTTCGATCTGCCGCAGCACACACTTAAGATCAACAATCATGGCTAAGAGCTTGTTGCATACAGGCTCGGGAATGACTACAGGATCGTATCCTGCGGCTGGAATTGAAAGGTTCAACGCATCTTCGAGTTCACTCCGGGCATTGGTCAATTTTGCGAGGACTTTTGCATCTACGTTCGTGGCCCAACATCAGTCTTCCTTCTGGGGGAAGAAAGGCTATGAATTGCTGCATGACGGTAGCAGGTTCGGCCGATGCCATTCTGTGCGCAGGGTCACAGTGTTTCAACAAGTCTGAGCGATGGATGCCAACACGTCTTTATGGGTAAAAGCCGGACCGTTGGTCAGGCCTCAAGCTGCTTTTTGATCAGTTTGGTTGAGGCCGGGGCGACCGAGTAGGTCTTGCCTCAGTCGCTCCATTTGTGCCGCTGTTTCCCTTAGATGTTCGGCACATTCGTGGCCGTGGCGTGGCAGAAATCCCCCGTACTCCTCCAGCAGGAGGCGGGCGTCCGCCTCGATGTCCGTCATCTTTGAGCGGGCCTGATTGGAAAGGACAGATGTTAGCTCTTCTAGCTGGGAATCTCGCAAGGCGAGTGTTCGCGTGCTCTGGATGATTTCCTGTTCAAGCTCATGTCCATGGTAGCGGGCGAGTCCAAACAGGCATACCGTCAACAAGAGCAAACTTGAATTGGCAATAATGGTTTCCGACAGCGCTCGGCTTAGGCTTGCGGTTCTCTCATTATTGAATCTCGCGAAGGTGTTGCTTTCCGCTGTGGACAGGGAAGACGCCAGCTTGCGAGCCCCATCCATGTAGTCCCGACCTTCATTAGTATCCACAAGATTGAATGCGCGGCGGCGATAGCCGCGCTGGCGCAAACTGATAGTCCGTTCCATCTCAGCTTCTTTGGAAGCAGCCAGAGACTCAACCTTTGACTCGATTGAACGTTCCTGTTCCGTCCGATTAGCGAGTCCAGCGCGAAGGCTAGCAAATTCGGTCCCGATCCGGTTCTTCCCGTCAGTGTAGGGAAGTAAGTAATCAGAGTCCCCGGTTAGCAGGTATCCTCGCTGACCTGATTCCATGTCAGTCAAAGCCTGCAATAGAGCGGAGATGTTGGCTTGGATCGCAGAGCTTTCCAGCGTTAGGGCGGCAGACTTCTGAATGAGTCTTAGCAGGCTGCGGAAAAACTGACTGGCAGCGCGTTTTTCTTTCCATGATTCCCTGTTGGCGATGTTAAGGGTGCGATTGTCGCTATTTTTGCGGCCTGCGAGATCTAACTCAATGCTCAACCGGCACACGTCGGCC
>Ga0209067_10001286_pt1 | contig 15610 bp, 14 predicted proteins | sample ColStrG_CSR_2013_FD_187199 | JGI IMG/M metagenome (GOLD analysis project Ga0209067, IMG submission 187199) | Freshwater sediment microbial communities in response to fracking from Pennsylvania, USA - Cold Stream Run_MetaG_CSR_2013 (SPAdes)... | ecosystem: Environmental > Aquatic > Freshwater >...
GTCGGTCAATGCTTCCAATACTGGCTCCAGCGAATTGATTACGCGGACAGTGTTTTGGTATTGCTTCAGCAGGCGTTGGTTACGGCTACCGAAAATCTTGGTCAGGATGGACATGCGATGGATGGTTGAGTGAGATGTTAAAAAATAACCGGTGCGAGTACTGGTCGTTACCCGACCAAAACTCAGCCCGCGATTCTATCATGCTGGCCTCTGAATTACGGAAATCAGAGCAATGTCACAATAAATTCACGGTCAGGGTCATATGGTGTTTCATTTCCTGCAAACAAGACCACAGGAGGAGATCAGCGGGAATTTTAAAGATGGTAATAAGGCAATGTAATTTGACAACAATGTGCTTATAACAGCTCAATGCCGAAGCGACGGGCGATCAGGGCAAATGCACCAAAGCAGACCAGCGAGAAAACAATACAGATCAGCAGCGTCGGCCAGAAGCCATAGCGCGGCAATAACCACGGAAAAACCAGAAACATCGGCAGGGTGGGAATGACATACCAGAACGTATACCAGGCATGATTGGCGACTTTTTCCACTGGCTGGTTTTCCAGATGCAGCCAGATCAGCGCCAGAATAGTCACCAGCGGCAAGGCGGCGATCAGGCCACCGAGTCGATCGCTGCGTTTGGCGATTTCGGTCACCAGCACCACAACTCCAGCTGTGACAGCGTATTTGATCATCAACCAGAGCATCAGTTTCCCTGTAAATCAGCTAACAGTTATCACGACTTTGCCGTGGGCCTTACCGGATTCAAGCAAGGCGTGCGCCTCGCTGACGGTCTCCAGCGTGAAGTGATGGGGATCGATCAGCGGCTTGAGCTTGCCTTCGTCAACTATGGCGGCAATCTGTTTCAGAATGTCGCCGTGCGCAGCGCGTCCCAGATTTTTCAGAATCGGGATCAGCATGAACACCACCGACAGGGTGAGCGACTTGCTGTGCATGGGAGATAAATCATGTGTCGAACGTGCAGCAATGGCGACGACGGCACCGTTGATTCTGGCTGCCTGCATTGACTTGTCAAGATTGGCGCCGCCGACGGTATCAAACACCAGATCAAAGCCCTGCCCATCGGTTATCCTGGCCACGTACTGTTCAACGCTTTCTTCATTGGCATTGATGACCTGATCAGCGCCAAACGCTGTGACGACGGCAAAGTCCTCCGGCTGGCGTACCGTCGTCGAGACGTTGGCACCGCACCAGCGAGCGAGTTGCACGCCGATATGACCGACGCCGCCGGCGCCGCCATGGATTAACACCTTGTGCTGTGCAGTGAGGTGGTTTTTGACAAACAGCGCTTCCCAGGCAGTAATGCTGACCAGCGGCAGTGCAGCCGCTTCCCGCATCGATAGAGAAACCGGCTTTTTGGCAATCAGTCTGGCATCGGCGAGCATCAGTTCTGCCAGGGCACCGCCGGAGCCTTTCAGTCCTCCGGCGCAGCCGTAGACTTCATCGCCCGGCACAAAATCGGTCACATCGGCCGCAACAGCTGTAATCACACCCGCCACGTCGCCATGCAGTACGGCTGGAAAATCAGGCGCAATCGCCGCAACGGCACCGCTGCGGATTTTGCAGTCCACCTGATTGACGCTGGTGGCCCTGACCCTGATTAATACATGTCCCGGTATCAGCAGCGGTTCGGGAATATCGCTCAGCTGAAAATTTTCAGGTGGACCGAATTGATGGAGTATCTGTGCCTTCATAATCTGCTCCTCGACAATGATTGCGTCTGCAAAGAATTAAGTATTCTGCACGGTTATGGTCGGGAATTTGCTGCTCATGTCTTTCGCCTTCAGTGCCACCTTGCTGGCGACCTTGCGTGCGATTTCTTTATAAATGGCTGCAATCGGACCTTTGGGATCGGCCACCACGGTCGGCTTGCCGGAATCCGCCTGCTCGCGTATCGACATGGTCAGGGGCAGTGCGGCCAGCAGTTCGACACCGTATTCAGCACACATTTTTGCGCCGCCGCCATGACCGAAAATCGATTCCTCATGGCCGCATTTGGTGCAGATGTGGGTGCTCATATTTTCAACAATACCCAGTATCGGAATGCCGACTTTTTCAAACATCTTCAAACCCTTGCGCGCATCCAGCAAAGCGATGTCCTGCGGCGTGGTGACGATGATGGCGCCGGTCACCGGTACTTTTTGCGACAGGGTCAGCTGCACGTCGCCGGTGCCGGGCGGCATGTCGATGATCAGATAATCGAGCTCGCGCCAGTTGGTCTGTTCCAGCAGCTGCACCAGCGCCTGGGTCACCATGGGGCCACGCCAGACCATGGGCTCTGCCGCATCGATCATGAAACCGATAGAGGACACCTGCACGCCGTGATTTTCCATCGGCTCCATGGTATTGCCGTCGAGGCTCTCAGGTCGTCCGGTGATGCCCATCATCATCGGCAGCGAAGGGCCGTAAATATCGGCGTCCAGAATGCCGACTCTGGCACCTTCGGCGTGCAGCGCCAGTGCCAGATTGACCGCCGTGGTTGATTTACCGACGCCGCCCTTGCCCGAGGCAACCGCAATAATATTTTTAACGTTCGGCCTTAATTTAATGCCGCGCTGTACCGTGTGCGCAACAATTTTGCTGATGACGTTGACATTGACCGCGGCCACACCTTCGAGGCCCAGGATCGCTTCGATCACATTGGCGCGGATCAACTCAACCTGGGAACTGGCCGGATAGCCCAGCTCAACATCCAGACTGACGTCGCCACTGCGTACCTGAATGTTTTTGGCGGCCTTGGACAGCATCAAATCGGTGCCGGTATTGGGGTCGATCACTTTGCTGAGTGCATTTTTAATCTGATTCTCGGTTACAGCCATGTTTTTCTCCGTGTTTGGTGGCCGTAGTCTAGCAGAGTCTCTGTAAATGGGTATTTGTAACAGCAGGCTGGAAATCGGAAAAATGCTGACAGGCTCAGGGGTGATCAGTCTTGGTAAATCAGGACCTCTGGCGCAACTTAATCAGATTTCAGCTCATATTTTGTTGTTCATATGCATTGCCTTTTCAATACGCAATCCCTATAATCGGCGCACTTTTTCCAGGATTACCCAAAATGAACACACTCGCCTGATCGCCCTGTAAGGGCTGCTTTTTTAACTGCCCCTTTTTTTGCGAGAGTGTGTTTATGTCACTGATTCAACTGCAGGGCGTCGGCCTTGCCTTCCCCCATAAAACCTGTTTTTCCGATTTCTCTGCCACCATTGAAGCCGGCCAGCACATTGCCATTACGGGCGACAACGGCGCGGGCAAGTCATCGCTGTTGCGCATGTTGTACGGCGCGATGGAACCCGGTAACGGTCAGATTCAAAGAACTGCCGGCCTGGCCATCGGCTACGTTGGGCAGGAGCACAGCGCAGACGTGAACTTAAGCGGTGGACAGCGCGTCAATCACGCGCTCAGTCAGGCACTGGCCAGCGCGGGTGACCTGTTGTTGCTGGATGAACCAACCAACCATCTGGACGCCCATAACCGGCAATCGCTGACCCGTATGCTGAAACATGTTTGCGCAGGCATCGTTCTGGTGACCCACGATACCGCGTTGCTGGATCAGGTCTGCGATACCGTCTGGCACATCGGCGACGAAAAAATTACCGTATTCCACGGACGCTATGCCGACTATGTCGCGCAGCGGGAAATGCGGCGCAACGCCATTGAACAACAACTGCTTGCAGTCAAACGCGAACAGCAGCGCAGCCACACAGCGCTGATGAAGGAACAGGAACGCGCCAGCCATGCGCGTGCACGCGGCCTGAAGGCTATCCAACAAAGCAAGTGGGCCACCATCAAGTCCCCCACCAAACTGGCACGCGGCACTACCACATCGGGCAGCAAACAGGCGCAACTCAAACGGCAACGCGAAGAGCTCATCGACAGGCTGGAGCAATTACCGCGCACCGAGATTATCGTTCCGCAATTTCACCTGCCGCACGCCGGCAAGACTGCTGCCACTGTCGTGCAGATCACTGACGGTGCAGTGGCTTACAACAAGCCAGTGCTGCAACAAATACAACTGACACTGGCGCGCGGCAAACGTCTGCTCCTGGCTGGATGCAATGGCAGCGGCAAATCGACACTGGCCAAAGCCATCATGCGTGATCCGGCCGTCGTGCGCAGCGGCACATGGGTGGTACCAGGACCCGAAGAAATCGGCTATCTGGATCAGCACTACGCCAGTCTGCATGTGCATCAGACTGTAATGGAGTCGCTGCGAGCCGCCGTGCCAGGCTGGACTCAGCTGGCAATACGGCGTCATCTGAGCGATTTTTTATTTCGCGGCAGTGCTGTCGTCGACACCCCGGTCGCACAGCTGTCCGGCGGTGAAAAAGCCAGGCTGGCGCTGGCCTGCATTGCCGCCAAACCGCCACAGCTGCTGATACTGGACGAAGTCACGAACAATCTCGATCAACGCATGCGAGCACACGTTCTGGAGATCCTGCGCAGCTACTCTGGCACAATGATCGTCATTTCGCATGACGAAGAATTTTTGCAAAAAATGGGGCCCATGGAACGATTCGTTATAAATTCACCATCGTCACAGCAATGTAACAGCCCGGGTGCCACCTGTTAGAATAGCGGTTTTCCTTTTTAAGCCTCGATACCTATGACCCGCCAGCTGTTCGTCACCACCGCCCTGCCCTACGCCAACGCCGCCTTTCACCTCGGGCACATCATGGAATACATCCAGGCCGATATCTGGGTCAGGCATCAGCGCATGATGGGCAATGCGGTCAGCTTTGTGTGCGCCGATGATGCGCATGGCGCGCCTATCATGATTGCAGCAGAAAAGGCCAACCTGACGCCGCAGCAGTTTGTGGCCCAGATTGCGTCCGGCCGCAAACAGTATCTGGACGGCTTTCACATTTCCTTCGACAACTGGCATTCCACCGACGGCATCGAAAATCACGAACTGTCCCAGGATATTTATCGCAAGCTCAAAGCCGCCGGATTCATCACCAGCAAGGTGATCGAACAGTTTTATGATCCGGTCAAAAACATGTTTCTGGCCGACCGCTACATTAAGGGCGAATGTCCCAAATGTCATTCCAAAGATCAGTACGGCGATTCCTGTGAAGTCTGCAGCGCGGTGTATGCGCCGACCGATCTGATTAATCCATATTCGGTGCTGACCGGCGCGGTGCCGGTGATGAAATCGTCCGAACATTTTTTCTTCAAATTATCCGACCCGCAATGCGTGGCATTTCTGCGTGAGTGGGCGATTGACGGCAATCGTCTGCAGTCCGAAGTGGCGAACAAGGCGCGCGAATGGCTGGATGGCGAAAGCGGGCTGGGCGACTGGGATATCAGCCGCGATGCGCCGTACTTCGGGATTGAAATTCCTGATCAGCCGGGCAAATATTTTTACGTCTGGCTGGATGCGCCCGTCGGTTATCTGGCATCGCTGAAAAATTATTTCGACAAGACCGGACGTGACTTTGATGCCTTCATGGCCGATTCGAATACCGAGCAAATCCATTTCATCGGCAAGGACATCACGTATTTTCACACCCTGTTCTGGCCGGCGATGCTGAAGTTTTCCGGCTACAAAACCCCGGATCGCGTCTATGCGCATGGCTTTGTGACGGTGTCCGGTGAAAAAATGTCCAAGTCGCGTGGCACCGGCATTTCGCCGCTGAAGTATCTGGATATCGGCATGAATCCGGAATGGCTGCGCTACTACCTGGCGGCCAAGCTGAATGCCAAGGTGGAAGACATCGATTTTTCCGCCGAAGATTTCACGGCCCGAATCAATGCCGATCTGATCGGTAAATATGTGAACATCGCCAGCCGTGCTGCCGGCTTCATCAGCAAGAAATTCAACGGCCAGGTCAATACGGCCTGGGCAAACGATACCGACAGTTTTCTCGCTGGCCTGCGCAGCGTCGCGCCGGAAATCCAGTCGTATTACGAAGGGCGCGAATTCGGCAAGGCCTTGCGTGCCATCATGGAACAGGCTGACGTTATCAATGCCTATGTCGACGCCAACAAACCCTGGATACTGGCCAAAGACAGCGCCAACGACGCGGCATTGCAGGAAGTCTGCAGCCGGTTGCTGGAAGCGTTCCGTCTGCTCACGCTGTATTTGAAACCGGTACTGCCACAGGTGGCGCTGCAGGTTGAAAACTGGCTGCAGATTCCCGCCATGCGCTGGTCGGACGTGAATTCGGTGCTGCCCAACGGGCATACCATCAATGTGTATCAGCATCTGTTATCGCGGGTTGAGCCGGCGATGTTTGATGCGTTGTTTGATGCCCCGGTTGTGGCAGAAGAAAAAGCGACCAGTGACATCGAAGAAATCGGCGCGACCATCAATATTGACGATTTCTCGAAAATCGATTTGCGTATCGCGAAAATCGTCCACTGCGAAGCTGTCGACGGGTCGGACAAATTACTGCGACTGACGCTGGATGTGGGCGAAGGCAAAACCCGCAACGTGTTTTCCGGCATCAAATCGGCCTATCAGCCGGCACAGCTGATCGGCAAATTTACGGTCATGGTGGCCAATCTGGCGCCGCGCAAAATGAAGTTTGGTGTTTCCGAAGGAATGGTGCTGGCAGCATCCGCTGCAGATGAAAAGGCGCATCCGGGTCTGTACATACTGGAAGCCTGGCCTGGCGCCACGCCTGGCATGCGGGTCCGATAACGCGATAAACAACCATCCCCGTTTCGGCGGGGATTTTTTTATTGTGCTTTTCCCCACAGTACGCACCCGGCATCACCCATAGCGCCTACAATAAGCGATCGATATTTTGCAAAGATATCATCATGTCGCACATCAATCTGCATTTTCATCCCCGCATTATTGACGAACTGCGCCGTTACAGCAGCACCCGATTTGTTCAGGACCTCATCGCCGGCATCACGGTCGGCATCGTCGCACTCCCGCTGGCCATGGCCTTTGGCATCGCTTCCGGCGTCACACCACAGGCCGGCATCTTCACTGCCATCATCGCCGGATTGATTATTTCTTCTCTGGGTGGCTCGCGGGTGCAGATCGGCGGTCCTGCCGGTGCCTTCATTATTGTGGTGTACGGCATTATTGAGAAATACGGTCTGGAAAATCTGCTGATTGCGACCATGTTTTCCGGCGTGATCATGGTTGCGATGGGCGTGTTTAAACTGGGTTCACTGATTCGTTTTATTCCGGTGTCCATCGTGATCGGCTTTACCAACGGCATCGCCGTGCTGATCGCGTTTTCGCAAATGAAAGATTTTTTTGGTCTGAAAATTGCAAAAATGCCGGGCGATTTTTTTACCCAGATCGCGGTCATGTTTGCCCACGCAGGAACCGTCAATTTCACCGCAGTGGCGCTGGCGGTTTGTTCACTGGTGTTCATCTTCAGCTGGCCACACTGCATCCGTTTTCTGGAACAGCGTTTCAGGGCCCAGCAACGCCTGTTTTCGCCACTCAAAATCATCCCCGGCACCGTGATCGCACTGGTATCAGGCACATTGGCGGTCTATCTGCTGGGTCTGCACGTTGAAACCATAGGCAGCAAATTCGGCGGCATTCCGCAACAGATGCCAGACTTCGCGCTGCCGGCGTTCAGCTGGGTGCTGGTCAAGCAATTGTTTGCTCCTGCGCTGACGATTGCACTGCTGGGTTCGATTGAATCGCTGTTGTGTGCACGCGTGGCGGATCATCTGATGGAAGCTGATATTCATCATGAAAAACACGACCCGAATCAGGAACTCATGGCGCTCGGTGTCGCCAATGTCGTCACGCCATTTTTTGGCGGCATCCCTTCCACCGGTACCATTGCACGCACCGTGACCAACATTCGCTCAGGCGCCAGTTCACCGGTATCCGGAGTCGTCCATGCGCTGACGCTGCTGCTGACCGTGCTGGCTGCAGCGCCACTGGCTGCGAATATCCCGCTGGCGACACTGGCTGCGATTCTGTTATTTGTGGCCTACAACATGGGCGAATGGGGCGAATTTAAAAAGTTGGGCCATTTCTCGCTGAATTACCGGATCATTCTGCTTGGCACATTTTTGCTCACCGTGATACTCGACCTGAGCGTGGCCGTTGAAGTGGGACTGATGCTGGCCTGCATGTTTTTCATCTACCGGGTCTCAAGCATCACTACCATCACCCTGATCGGTCCCGCGGCCAGGCCACATCCGCTGCCGGATAACGTGGTCGCATATTCGATTTTCGGATCTCTGTTTTTTGGCGCAGTGGATAAGCTGGAAACGATATTGAAGCCGCACCAGGTTCCTCCCAGAATCGTCATTCTGGAACTGCATCAGCTGATTACTATGGATACCACCGGCCTCGACGGCTTGACCAGCATGCTGCACACCCTGGACCTGCATCACAGCCAGTTACTGATCTGTGGCGCCAACCCCCAACCGCTGGGACTGATGAGACGCGCCGGCTTTATCGATCACATCGGCGCTGAAAATTGTCTGCCTGACCTCAAAAGCGCTATTTTGCGTGCCCATGAGATTTGTCACACAAGCGCGCAAATTACAAAGTTATACAGGGTGGATTAGGTTAAAATGACGCTCGATCTGAATTTCATGCCAAGGCACATCATGTTATTTTCAAAACAAAAAACCACCTATCTGTCAGAGATCTCCCTGTTTCTGGACGGCCTGAAAAAAGCCAATCCAAAACTGGAAGAAAGCCAGCTGGCAGGTCGTGCCTTATTGTGGGACAAGGCGCCGCTGAGTCTCGATGCCCAAAAGCGCATACTTGATTCCACCATCACACGCGACTCCCATTAATTCAGTCTCTGATGCTTGAGTTAGAAAACAAAATTCATCAGTCTGGCGACAGCACGCCGAACGTGATCGACGGTGTCGCATACGCCAAACTGTATGGCGAACCGCTGTTCAAAATTCCTTCCGATTTATACATTCCGCCGGATGCGCTGGAAGTGTTTCTGGAAGCATTCGAAGGTCCGCTGGATTTATTGCTCTATCTGATCCGCAAACAGAACTTCAACATCCTCGATATTCCCATGGCCTCGGTCACACGCCAGTATCTGGACTATATCGAGCTGATCCGCAAAAACAATCTGGAACTGGCTGCAGAATATCTGCTGATGGCGGCGATGCTGATCGAAATCAAATCACGCATGCTGCTGCCGGTCAAAAGCGGCGACACCGGTAATGAAGCCGAAGATCCGCGCGCCGAGCTGGTGCGTCGTCTGCTGGAATATGAACAGATCAAACTCGCCGCGATGGAAGTCAACGCGCTGCCGCAGGTGGGTCGCGATTTTTTATGCGCCCAGGTTCTGGTGGAACAGAATACCGTGCTGCACTGGCCGGAGGTCAACCTGGTTGATCTGCAGTCGGCCTGGGCTGACATTCTGAAGCGCTCCAAACTGGTGGAACACCACAAGATCAGCCGCGAAGAATTATCGGTGCGCGAACACATGACCGATATTTTGCGTCGTCTGCAATCGACCAGATTTGTCGAGTTCTCTGATCTGTTCGATATCAGTCGCGGTTCAGCCGTGCTGGTGGTGAATTTTGTCGCACTGCTGGAGCTGGCCAAAGAAACCCTGATCGAAATCACCCAGGCTGAATCCTATGCACCGATTTACGTGCGCCTGGCTTATTCACCTGCCTGATTCACCTGTCCGATTCACCTACCCGACCTTCACACTTCTCACTCACATGAAAATAGTTACCTCGATTGAAGAGCTGCGCGATCAGCTGAGCGGCCAGCTTCGCACCGCCTTTGTCCCGACCATGGGCAATCTGCACGAAGGACATCTGTCGCTGATGCGACTGGCCAGACGACACGGCGATCCGGTGGTGGCGTCGATTTTTGTGAATCGTCTGCAGTTCGGGCCGAATGAAGATTTCGATAAATATCCGCGCACCTTCCAGGCCGATGTCGAAAAACTGGAAAAAGAAGGCGTGTATGTTCTGTTTGCGCCGACCGAAAAAGATCTGTATCCGGAACCCCAGGAATATCGGGTGCAGCCGCCGGAAGGTCTGGGCAATATTCTGGAAGGTGAATTCCGTCCGGGATTTTTTGTCGGCGTTTCCACCATCGTCTTGAAACTGTTTTCCTGCGTGCAGCCGCGTGTGGCGGTGTTTGGCAAAAAAGATTATCAGCAGCTCATGATCGTGCGCAATATGAGCAAGCAGTTTGCCCTGCCGACGGAAATCATCGCCGCCGAAACCTGGCGTGCCGATGACGGGCTGGCGCTGTCGTCGCGCAACATGTATCTGTCGGCCGCGGAACGTGCGGAAGCGCCGCAGCTCTACAAGGCACTGAACCAGGTTGCCGAAGAAGTGCGCAGCGGGCATCTGGACATGTTTGAACTGGAGCGCGCTGCAATGGCGCAACTGTCGCAGCGGCAGTGGAAGCCGGACTATATTTCAATCCGCAAACGGGTCGATCTCCAACCGCCTTCGGCGGGCGATCTGGCTAAAAGTGAACCGCTCGTGGTGCTGGCTGCGGCCAAACTGGGATCGACACGCCTGATCGATAATCTGGAAATTTAGCCGCCGCGCCGGCGATTCCATTCCCCCCCCAGCCTGTTGCGCATAGCTGTTCAGTGACGAACCTAAGCCGCGCCGCGTGCGCTGCGGTCGCTCCATTTCGTCAGCAGCGCAGTATGTTCGGCAGACAACCCGCTGATTTTCGCGCCGACCCTGAATTCGCGGCCTGAAAGTATGACATACAGACATTCTGCGAAACAGGGCACCAGCGTCGTAGCCGTTGATCCGGTGGGCTGCGGCACGTGGATCTGCATGTCATATCTGTGACCGATCTGCAGATTTTCCGCACAGGAGAACTGCAGACCGCCGACACTGATATTGAGAATCTTTGCCTGAATAATGTGTTTGGAAGGTAAGCGCAGTGCAGCATTCCAGACTACCTGCAGGCGCGATTGGGTTCGATTTTCTGCCATAAAATTTCAATAATAAGTAACGCTGAAACGAGCGCAGGCGACATTATAAGTTTTAAAAACATTCTGCGTATCAATCAAACTCTGGCATGCACCCCAGCCCGACTGCGGAGCGTCCAAAGCAAAAATCGATAGCGCATGGCACCACGTGTCACATTTCCTGTCAGATTTTCATCGTCAACCGTTTTTTTCTGGTACCTGGAACAGGTCTCCGGCCTGCACGATATGATTCCCAATAAAGTTTGATATAGCGCAACTAGCCCATACTGGCGTACGTTCACTTTTTACTTGAACTGATGCGACCTGAAATCCGCCATGACTGACTTGAAGTCAATATCGCCAGTTTTACCCTGCCGGCCTGAAAAAATCCTTGCAATGCATGCAGGCTTCCAACATAATCTCAAATAAGAATCATTATCATTTAGATTAACGTGAAGCAGCTTGCAGCGAGGAATACCATGAAGACTTTACCTGAAGGAAATACCAGACCCGAGCAACTGATTGCGGCGGTCCTGCATCTGATGTCGCATTACAGCACGAGTGCGGCACTGAACAAAGATCGTGGCGTTTGCGTCAAACTGGCGGCAGTCATCGAGCGGCATTTGATGATATTGGCAGAATTACCCGATCTGGCACCGGTGCTGCGCGCAACCTGCAGCCAGTTGTCGGAACAGTGGCTGAGTGTCATCGAACACACCATGCCGCAGCCCGACAAACCCGGACTGCTGACGCGCTGGCGTAAAAATAGCGGTCTGACCCAATAAAAAAGGACGCATCGCGCCCTTTTTTGTGACCGTCATGTTGCAATTATTGGGGAACAGTTTCTTTAAACGAAGGCCGCTCGGACAATTTTTCAAACAGGCGGGCCAGGTTGGGATAATCGCTGCGCCAGTCCAGATCAGGAAACCGGAAACTCAGCCAGCCCAATGCACATCCGACGCAGACGTCTGAGAGGCTGTAATGCGCGCCGCTGCAAAACGCCGATTCACCCAGCGCTGCCGACATGGCCTTCAGACCCGCGTGCACCTTGCTCATCTGCCGGGCTATCCATTCATTGCTCTGTTTTTCAAGCGGGCGCTGGGTGAGTTCCAGCCGGACCAGTATCGCCGCATCCAGAATCCCGTCGGCCAGCGCTTCCCAGCATTTCACGGCCGCACGTTCGCGTCCATGCGAGGGGATTAATTTGCTGACCGGGGTTAACGTATCCAGATATTCCACGATGACGTGGGAATCAAACATGCAGATGTTATCTTCCAGAATCAGGCAGGGAACTTTGCCAAGGGGATTTGAACTTTGGATGGTGGTATCTGGCGCCCAGACATTTTCCAGAATTAACTCACAATCCAGTTTTTTTTCCGCCAGTACGATGCGGACTTTTCTTACAAAAGGGCTAGCGGTTGAGCCTATCAGTTTCATAAATTCTCTAAATTTTAGTGTGTTCAAATTATAACATTGCATCTATTCAATTCAGCTATCCCAACAGGAATATAACTTTTGAATAACAAACTTCCCGAATTTTACCTAAAAAGGGAATCGGGAAGAAATGGTAAAATCACGCCTTTCCAGCCCATTGCATCCTATACTGCGACCAGCGCTGCCTCTGTGACGAACACTTACTTTATCAGCCAAGTCGCTTAAATCATAATTTTTTTAGCTTTCCCCACCATATTTCCCAACATCTATTATGTCATTCACAACACTCTCCGCACTCTCCCCTTTAGACGGTCGCTATGCAAACAAAGTAAACGATTTACGTGCGCTGTTGTCCGAGACCGGCTTTATGCACCACCGGGTCCAGGTTGAAATTGCCTGGCTGCTGGCGCTGTCGGAGGCCGGATTTGCCGAGATCAAACCATTTTCAGAGCAGGCCAGACAATACCTTAACAAGATCGTCGGCGAATTTGGTGAATCCCAGGCAGCACGCATCAAGGAAATTGAGGCGGTGACCAATCATGACGTGAAAGCGGTGGAATACTGGATCAAGGAACAGGTGAAAGATCTGCCTGAACTGCTGGCCGCGACGGAATTCATCCACTTTGCCTGCACGTCCGAAGACATCAACAACACCTCGCACGGCATGATGCTCAAGGCCTCGCGTGATCAGGTGATGCTGCCGGCCCTGAACCGGCTGATCGCCAAACTGACCGAGATCGCGCACGAGAATTCTGCCTTGCCGATGTTGTCCCGCACCCACGGCCAGCCGGCCAGCCCGACGACGCTGGGCAAGGAAATCGCCAACGTCGTGGCACGTTTGCAGCGCGCAGAAAAACGGATCGCTGCCGTGGAAATCCTCGGCAAAATGAATGGCGCAGTCGGCAATTACAACGCCCACCTGTCAGCCTACCCGGATGTCAACTGGGAAGCGTTTTCAAAACAGGTGATCGAACAGCGTCTCGGCCTGATTCACAATCCCTACACCATCCAGATCGAACCGCACGACTACATGGCTGAAATGTTTGACGCCTTTGCACGGGCGAATACGATACTGCTGGATCTGAACCGCGACATCTGGGGCTACATCTCCATCGGCTATTTCAAACAGCGCACCAAGGCCGGCGAAATCGGCTCGTCCACCATGCCGCACAAGGTCAACCCTATCGATTTTGAAAACTCGGAAGGCAACCTCGGTCTGGCCAATGCCGTCTTAAAACATTTGTCTGAAAAACTGCCGGTATCGCGCTGGCAGCGTGATCTGACCGATTCCACCGTGCTGCGCAATATCGGCGTGGCATTTGGTTACACCCTGCTGGCTTATGACAGCTGCCTGCGCGGTCTGAACAAACTGGAAGTCAACCCGGGCCGTCTGGCTGAAGATCTGGATGCCACCTGGGAAGTACTGGCCGAACCGGTGCAGACCGTCATGCGCCGTTATGGCATAGAAAATCCGTATGAGCAGTTAAAGGAACTGACCCGCGGCAAAGGCATTTCCAAAGAAGCCTTGCGTGAATTCATACTGGGACTGGCAATTCCCGAGAACGCGAAGCAGCTGCTGCTGCAGATGACGCCGTCAAACTATATCGGTATTGCCGATCAGCTTGCCAAACGGATTTAATTCAGTCCCAAAAAAAGCCGACTCACGGGTCGGCTTTTTTTATTTCAACTCAAAGTCCCGCGCCAAACACCTGTCTGCCGGCAAACATCGTCGCTAATACTTTTGCGTCCTTCAATTCTTTATCCTCCACTGTCAGCACATCGCGATCCACCAGCACCAGATCAGCGCGCTTGCCAGGTGCGAGTGAACCTATCGATCCGGACTGATTCAACACGTCGGCGGCATTGATGGTGTAGGCATACAGCATGGCCATGCGCGGCATTGCCTGTGCCGGAAACAATACGCCTTCAGGTCCGACCCGGGTCGCAGCCTGGGAGATGGCAGCAAACGGCGCGGCGGTCGAGACCGGCCAGTCACTGGCCCCGGCAATTTCAGCACCCTTTTCCAGCATGCTTCTGGCCGGATACATGAACTGATACGCATGCGAATCTACATACGGTTTGACCAGATCGACGGTGCTGTTGTCTTCCAGCGCCCACAGCAACTGCAATGCCGCAATCACGTTGTATTCGGCAAAGCGCTGCTGGTCTGCAGGCTGAACAAACTGGGCGTGGGTGATCGTGTGTTTTAATTTTCCGCCGGGATTGGACTTGCGGGCCAGCTCGAACGCATCCAGCGCCGCCTTAACCGCTGCATCACCGATCGCATGCACATGCACCTGCAGACCAAGCCGGTCCGCCCGGGCAACCATGGCATTCATGCTTGTCTGTCTGAACATGGGCGCGACCACCTTGCCGGAATTGCTGTACGGCTGTTCCATGGCCGCCGTCTGCGAAGGAAATTCAATGACGCCATCCGCGAAAATTTTCAGACCAGGCAAACTCAGATTCGGCACATGCGCAAACTGGCGACGCAATTGCTCAACAATGGCAATCTGACCAAGACCGGCATCAGGTGACACCACCGGATAGGCCGCCACGTGCGCGGTCAGCTTGCCCTGTCGGGCCAGTTCGCTGTAGATCGGCAGCACGCCGGTATCGCCCGATTCCAGCGCCGACCCGCTGGCGTCGCCGACCACAGCCGCATCCAGCCACCCGGTGATGCCCACGCTGTTCATGTACTGCACACCGGCACTGCCAGCGGCCAGCATGGCTTCATCTGACGGTTTCGGCAGACTCTGATCGATCATGTTTTTACCGAAATCCACGACAAACCCGTTGAGCACAAAATCGGGTTCAAAGCCAAAAAATTTTTGCCGGTCGGCCGGAAGACCACGCACAAAATCGGCAGTCAGTCCGGCCCGTTGCCGCGCTGCCTGATTGGCCCAGCCGGTGTGTCCATCGTATCCATTGAGCACGATCGGGATGGCTGCATAGCGGCCATGGCTGAACAGCGCATCCAGCTCTTTGGCAAAAGACCAGAATCCCAGATCCAGACTTTGAATCACCAGCGTATCGCCAATAAAACTCTTTTTGGCGTCAATCTGCGCATCGATGAATTTGACCAGCTCAGGAATCGATATCGCGGTTTCCGGATAGCTGGCCATGATCAGCGTCATACCGCCCAACAGCGGGTGGGCATGCGCATCGATCATGCCCGGCATCAGAAATTTTCCGTGCAGGTCGACCTTGTGCGCCTGTTTGCCGGCAGCTTTTTCCACCGCGCTTTGGCTGCCGACCGCCACAATCCGGTCGCCGCGGATTGCCACCGCTTCAGCATAAGG
>Ga0209067_10001290_pt1 | contig 15540 bp, 14 predicted proteins | sample ColStrG_CSR_2013_FD_187199 | JGI IMG/M metagenome (GOLD analysis project Ga0209067, IMG submission 187199) | Freshwater sediment microbial communities in response to fracking from Pennsylvania, USA - Cold Stream Run_MetaG_CSR_2013 (SPAdes)... | ecosystem: Environmental > Aquatic > Freshwater >...
CGCACGGCGCTGCAAAGCAACCCGGCGGGCGGCTTGTGCAAACCGACCTTGCGCGCTCCTTACAGATGATTGCACGCGATGGCCCGAGCGCCTTTTATCGGGGGGATATTGCGCGCCGGATGGTCGCGGCCAGTCATGCGCATGGCGGCATTTTCACCCTAGCCGACTTTGCCGCTTACAAACCGCGCGAATTAGCTCCGCTCGAATGTGATTACCGCGGCTTCCATATCATCTCGGCGCCTCCGCCAAGTTCGGGGGGCATGGTGGTCTGCGAGACCTTCAACATTTTACAAGGCTATGACTTGGCGACGCTGGGCTATCATTCCGCTCAGGGCACCCACTATCTGATTGAGGCACTACGGCGCGCGTTTCATGATCGAAACCTCAACCTTGGCGATCCCAGCTTCGTTAAGTTTGACATCGGCCATTTTATCGACCCAAACTATGCTGCTCAATTGCGGTCTGACATTGCCCCCGATCATGCGACACCCTCGAACAGTCTGGCTGCACCAGGTGCGGCGCATGAGGGAACCAACACCACTCATTTCTCTATTGTTGACGGGCACGGCAATGCTGTTTCACTGACGTATACGCTCAATGATTGGTTTGGCGCACGGGTAACGCCAGCAGGCACTGGCATTTTGCTCAACGATGAGATGGACGATTTTTCCGCCAAACCCGGCGCCCCAAATATGTTTGGGCTGGTCGAAGGTGCCAACAACGCCATCGCACCGGGTAAGCGACCGTTAAGCTCGATGACGCCGACAATTGTTACCAAAGACGATAAACTCGTTATGGTGGTGGGGACGCCAGGCGGAAGCCGCATCCCCACCGCGGTTATTCAAGTGATTATGAACGTGATTGATTATAAAATGACGCTGCAAGAAGCCGTTGATGCGCCGCGTATTCATCAGCAGTGGATGCCAGATGTCACCTATTTTGAGCACGACGCGCTGAGCGCCGATACACTGAAGCTTTTGAGGGACAAGGGCCAGACACTCGCTGAAATTGACTATGGCAACCACATTGCCGCAATTCTGCTCGGCACGCCCGCTCTGGGGCGTCCGCCGCTCGGCAAAAACACTCTCTATGGCGCTATTGATCCCCGGCTAAACCTTGGCAACGCCGCCGGTTACTGAGTATGGATTGGTGATGACACAAGAACGCCTCATCACGATTCTCACCACAGGTGGCACGATCGACAAAGCCTATTTTGATGCGTTGAGTGAGTATCAAATCTCCGATAGCATTATAGCGCACCTGCTCAGGATTGCGCGGGTGACGTATCCGTTCGAGATCGTTGAGGTCTGCCGCAAGGACAGTCTTGAACTGGATGAAGCAGATCGCACCAAGTTATTAGCGATGGCGCGTGGAGCGCAGGCGAAGCGCATCGTCATCACCCACGGCACTGACACAATGACCGTGAGCGCAGAAGCGCTCGCGGCAGTCGAGGGTAAAACGATCGTGCTGGTTGGCGCGCTTGCACCCGCACGGTTCAGCGAGAGCGACGCGGCGTTCAACCTTGGCATGGCCTTTGCCGCCGCCCAAATCGCCCCGCCCGGCGTTTACATTACGATGAACGGCACGGTTTTTGATGCGCGGCAGGTGATCAAAGATCGGGAAGCTGGGGCCTTTGTGCTCCGCCCGATTGGCAACAGATGAGCGGGTTTACCCAGCGTTGGGCAACCGAAGATGATCTGGCCGCTCTGCACCAGTTGATGGGTCGGGCCATCGCGGCGCTGCAGCAGGGTTTCCTTACGCCGGAGCAAATCCAAGCCAGCCATCATGTGATGGGGCTGGACACGCAATTGGTGGCAGACCGCACCTATCTGATTATCGAAGCGGAAGGCGAGATCGCCGGATGCGGCGGCTGGAGCTGGCGTTCTACGCTCTATGGCGGAGATGCGAGTATTGTGGCCCGCGAGCCAGAGGCGCTCGACCCCAAAATCGACGCGGCACGCATCCGCGCCATGTACACGAATCCAGACTATGCGCGGCGGGGTATTGGCCGGATGGTGCTGAACATCTGCGAAGATGCCGCGCGCGCGGCAGGTTTTGGCAAAGCCGAGATGATGGCGACGCTGGCAGGTGAACCGCTCTATCGCGCCTGCGGCTATACGCCGATAGAGTATGTTCAATCCCGCGCGATTGACGGCGTTTCCGTGCCGCTCATCCGCATGGGCAAAATGATTTGAACGCAAGAATCGGGGAGCGGACGCTCCGAGAAGCGGCTACTCAGACGTCGTAATGAAGGAAATGTAATGCACCACCCATCGACTGCTCTCGACGATGACGCCCTATTTGATGACGTTCTGGCGCGGACACATCATCATGCGCGCGCGCATCTGCAAACGCGCAATGATCAACCGATAGGTGCGCGTGCGACCGCAGCTGAGCTGCGCGCGCGGTTGCATCGGCCGCTTGCCGGTCAAGGCATTGCACCCCAGCAAGTGATTGATGATCTCGTCGCCGATGTCGCGGGCGGGATACACAGCATGAACACGGGCCGCTTTTTCGGCTGGGTGAACGGTGGTACTCTGCCCGCCTCGCTTGGCGCAGATTGGCTCACGTCGGTATGGGATCAGAACGCCGCTATGTTCGCTGTTTCTCCCGCCGCCGCTATTGTGGAAGAGGTCGTAGGCGATTGGCTTAAGACGATATTTAACCTGCCTTCACATTCCAGTTTTGCCCTCGTTTCTGGCACACAAATGGCACATGTCACGAGTCTCGCCGCCGCTCGGCATCGGTTGATGAAATCGCGCGGGTGGGATGTCGAGGCCAAGGGGCTGAACGGTGCGCCGCCTTTGCGCATCCTCACGTCAAGCGAGCGGCACGGATCGGTTGACCGCGCGGCACGTTTGATTGGCATAGGCCGCGACAATATCTTCCCCTTGGCCTGTCAGGATGATGGCACGCTCGCGCCGGAAACCCTGCGCGTGGCCCTTGCCCAACACGGGGATGCCGCCATCATCGTGAGCCTGCAAGCGGGCGATTTGAACATCGGCGCCTTTGATGATTTCGCCACGCTCGTTCCCATCGCCCATGCCGCAGGCGCATGGGTGCATGTCGATGGTGCCTTCGGCCTCTGGGCCGCCGCAAGCGCCACGCACTGCGCCAAAACACGCGGGCTGGAAACAGCCGACTCTTGGTCTACCGATGGCCATAAATGGCTCAACACGCCCTATGACAGCGGCATCGCGATGATTGCCGATGCCGAGGCGCACCGCGCTGCCATGACCTATCGCGCGAGCTATATGCACGTCGAGGGCGATGTGCGCGAGGAGATGGACTGGGGGCCAGATTGGTCGAAACGCGCGCGCGGGTTTCCGCTCTATGCCGCGCTCCGCGAATTGGGCCGCGATGGCATTGCCGAGCTGATCGATCGCTGCTGCGCCATGGCCAAAGCGCTTGTCGGCGGGATCGCTCAACTCCCCGGCGCGGAACTCGTCTGGCTGCCCACGCTCAATCAGGGGCTATTGCGATTCCCCGATCCGGCACCGAGTGCCACCGACGCAGACCATGACCGGCACACCGATGCGATGATCGCCCGAATCAATGCAAGCGGCGAGGCCTTTTTCGGCGGCACAACGTGGGGCGGAAAACGCTGCATGCGGGTCTCGGTCTGCGGCTGGCAGACGCAGGAAAGCGATGTCGAGCGCGCGATAGCAGCGGTGCGGCTGGCGCTTATGCGCAATGCCGCAGCATGATGCACAATCCACGCCTCCTCTTGGGGTTCTGCGCCGTTTTCATGGGGGGCGACAAATGGCTTACAGGTTGAGCAATGCGGGGTCGCCGCCTTGTGCGGCTATTTTGACCGACAAGTAATGGCCCAAAGCTGGGTTTATGGGAGCGGAGGGTTTTGGCCTCAGCTGCGTTCCTGTGATCGACTACGATGAAACCAAAACCCACTTCATTTCTCAAAGCCATTTCTGAGCCATAGGCGTTGACGTCAAACACATACCAATTAGGCCGGTTTGACATTGAAGCCGCTATTATGTTTGATTTTGCTGTGTGGTAGTTGATGCAGCCGCTGGTAAGACTGTGGCCGTAGGACGCCGACCCTAGCCTTTATCACTCTAAGTTTGGTCGTGGTGCAGCGTTATCGAAAACCGAGATTGGGCGACGCGAGCCAGATGCTGTGTTTCCTGCTCATAATATCAATATAGGAGAGATGTTATGCTGAAATGGACAATTGGCGATGTGACGGTCACCCGCGTGGTGGAGATGGAATTCATCGTTGACTATGCCGTAAGCGGCAAATTTATCGCGGAGGCCAGTCCTTCGGCACTTGCAGATATCGGATGGCTGAAGCCGCATTTCATTGATGAGCAGCACCATCTGCGCATGTCGATCCATGCGCTTTTGGTTAAAACGCCCACCATGACACTGGTTGTCGACACTTGTTTTGGTAATGATAAGCCGCATGAACTCTTGCAAAATGCGGCGCTCTCGACAGAGTTTCTCGCCGCGCTAGACAGCGCCGGTGCGCCGCGCGAGACGGTTGACCGCGTCATTTGCACGCATCTGCATGTCGATCATGTCGGCTGGAACACCATGCTTATCGACGGCCAGTGGCACCCCACCTTCCCCAATGCGCGCTATCTCTTCGGTGCCGATGAATATGCCCATTGGTGCGGGGTTAATGAGGGTGACCGCCCACAAATTATGGCTGAGTCACTCCAGCCTGTTTTCGACGCCGGACTTGTCGATCTCGTTGCGCTTGATCACCGCGTCTGCCCCGAAATACGGTTGATGCCGACCACTGGGCACACGCCCGGCCACGTTTCGGTCGTCATCGAATCGCGGGGTGAAACGGCGATCATTACGGGCGATATGATGCATCATCCCTGCCAGATTGCGCGACCTGACTGGTCAACGAGCTTTGACAGCGACAGGGCGGCCTCTGCCGTCACGCGCAACGCGTTTCTGAGTGACGTGGCTGACCGGCCCGTTCTGCTCATCGGCACGCATTTTGTCGCGCCGACGGCGGGTTACGTTGAGCGCGACGCGGCGACCTTCAAGCTCGCTGTATAGCAACGCCTCAGCCGTGCTGCGCACGCCAATCGCGTTTGATCTTCTTGGCGAGCGACCATTTATGCACTTCGGTCGGGCCGTCGTAAATGCGGAAGGCGCGGATTTCGCGGTAGAAAGCCTCAACCATCGTATCGCGCGTCACACCGGTGCCGCCCATCACCTGCACACAGCGGTCGGCCACACGGCTGAGCGCTTCAGACACAAACACCTTAGTCATCGAGCTTTCTGCGGTGCCGAGCGAGCCTGTATCAAGCACGTCGGCGCACCAATCAATCATCAATTCCGCCGATTTGAGGTCGATGAGGTTCTCCGCCAGCATAAAGCCGACGCCCTCATGATCCACCAGCAATTTGCCGAACGCCATGCGCTTGCAGGCATAGTCGGTCGCGATTTCATGGGCGCGCTCGCCCGCGCCGTACCAGCGCATACAGTGCGAGAGGCGGGCGGGCGAGAGGCGGATTTGCGCGTATTTGAACCCCTCGCCGCTTTGGCCCAGCATCTGGTCAGCGGGCACGCGCAAATTATCGATGGTGATTTCAGCATGGCCACCGGGCAGGCCATCATCGATGGTATCGAGCACGCGCGTCGTGGTGATCGCCGGATCGGGCAGATCAACGAGGAACATGCACGCGCCTTCGGCTGATTTCGCCATGATGATGCCGATTTTTGCGCCTTCAGCCCCGGTGATGAACTTCTTTTTGCCGTTGATCACCCAGTGATTGCCGTCCATATGGCAGGTGGTACGCATCATGCTGGGGTCGGAACCCGCACCTTGCTCGTTCGCGGGTTCGGTCATGAAAAAGGCCGAACGTGCCCGCCCCTCAACCAAGGGCCTTAGGAAACGCTCCTTGAGTTCGGGCGATCCAACCTTGCCGAGCAGATACATATTGCCCTCATCGGGCGCGGTGGTGTTGACGCCAAGCGGGCCGAGGATCGACAGGCCCGATTTTTTGAGCACCGCCGCAGTCTCGCGCTGCGTCAGATGCGTGCCATCGGGCAGAATGTGCGGCGTGAGCACACCTGCCGCACGCGCCTTCTCTTTCAGCTCGTCGATTAGCTCATCGGTCGGGCCATGCGACGTCCGCCTTGTGTCCTTTTCATACGGAATCACGACATTGCGGACAAAAGCCTCAACCTTTGCCGCGATCTCGGCTGTGCGCACGGGGCCAGCTCCGTTATGCGTTTCGTCTTGCATCGCTGTTCTCCGTATCCACCCAGTCGCTCTTCGCGTTATATCTTCAAGATGAGCTTACCCGTGTTCGCCCCCGAGAACAGCCGCATAAAGGCCGGATAGGCATTTTCAAGCCCGAATTGCACATCTTCATCGACGCGGATTTTGCCTTCGCCCATCCATTGCGCCACCTGCATCCCGCCTGCGCCGAACTGCGGCACATAGTCCATAATTAGGAAGCCCTGCATCGTCGCGCGCTTGACGATCAATGCCCAGAGGTTGCGCGCGCCATGCTTGCCATCAGCACTGTTATACTCACTAATCAGGCCGCAGAGCAGGATACGCGCGCGCATCGCGAGGTTCATGAGGCCCGCATCGAGCACGTCGCCGCCGACATTTTCAAAGATCATATCGACGCCATTTGGCGCAGCCGCTGCGATTTCATCGGCGAGTTGGCGCATTGATTTGCCACGATAATCAATGGCGACATCAAAGCCATAATCGTTGATCAGCCGTTTGCACTTATCCGCACCGCCCGCAATGCCAATCACGCGGCAACCTTTGATTTTGCCGATCTGACCAACGACCGATCCGACCGCGCCCGCCGCGCCCGAGACAAGCAGCGTCTCGCCCGCCGCCGGTTTCAGACCGTCGAGCAATCCGAAATAGGCGGTCAAACCGACGGCACCCATTCCCGAAAGGAACAGTGTCGGACTAGGCACGGCCGCGACATCAATCTTGCTGGTGAAGCCACCCGGGTGAACGACCGAATAATCTTCGAGCGCATTGAGCCCGAGCACCCAATCGCCTTCGCTGAAATCGGCGTTGGCAGAGGCGTAAACGCGGCCAACCGTGGTCGCGGTCACCGCACTATCCAAAGGGATAGGGGGCATATAGCTGGGTGCATCATCCATCCACCCGCGTTGGGCCGGATCAAGCGACGCAAAATGGTTGCGCACGATGAATCCCCCCACCGGAACCGCAGGAATCTGGGATTCTACCAGCGCAAAATCGTCTAATTGCGGGTCGCCATGCGGGCGTCGAACGAGGCGAAACTGGCGATTCTTCGGCATATCTAAGGGTCTCCTTCTTTTGTCAGATAGTCTGGCAGCGTTCGCTTCGATGCCACCTGTAACAAGTGGCAGTTCGCAACACCCGCCGAATTCGCAATCACCGCAGCAGAGTAAACGAACTCCGACGGAACCAAGCGCACCACAGCGCGGCACGTCGACAAATGGGAGAGAGACCATGAAAATGAGCACTGTGAACCGCCGCCTGATTTTGGCGCTCGGCGCCTCAAGCGCGATCTATTTTGCCGCACCTGCACTGGCCGCAGATTCCGCAGCGGCGCCGGCGGCCAATCCCGCAACCGCTGCTCCCGATGCGACCGCCATCATCGTGACCGCACGGCGTCGTAACGAATCGCTGCAATCGACTCCTATCGCCATCACTGCGATCAACACCGCCGCACTCGAAAACAAAGCGGCAGTCAATATCGCCGATCTGCAAGGCGCTGCGCCGGGTCTGTTAATTACTCAACAAAACTCAGGAGCGCAGGCGGCCAACCTCGCGATCCGTGGCCTCACATATGCCGACATCGAAAAATCGCAGACGCCAACGGTGGGTGTCGTGGTCGATGGTGTCATCATCGGCACCAATACGGGCCAGCTACAGGATGTGTTCGACATCGCCCAGATTGAAGTGCTGCGCGGGCCGCAGGGCACCTTGTTCGGCGCAAACACCATCGGGGGCGTTATCAGCATTGAGCGCACCAAGCCGACGATGACGCCCGGCGCAAAATTAGAATTCTCTTACGGTCAGTGGAACACCTGGGCTGGCAAAGGCATCTTCAATTACGGCGATGGCAAGAGCTGGGGCATCAAGGCTTGGTATTCGCACAACCAGACCGACGGCTATTATTACAACACCACGAGCAAAAGCCGCACCGGTGGCGGCAAAGATGACAGCTATGGTGCGTCGCTGCTGTTCAAGCCCGTCGGATCGCCTTTCGACGCGCAGTTCACGCTCGAAAATCTGGACCAGTCGTTCGTTCCGGTCAACGTCAGCCTGACGCAGAAGGGCGAGGCCTTCTATGGTGTCGCCACCCCCCCCACCAATCTCTACCAGGTTTCCGATCTGCCGACCAATGCGACCTATCACGCCCCCGCCGCCACGCTGAAGCTGAATTATGATGCAGGTGCGGTCAAACTGACAGCGATCACCGGATGGCGGCACAGCAGCGAATGGCAAACGCAAGATTTCGCCACCGCTGGCCTTTATTATGTTTTGCGCCAGCAGCAATACACGCAATGGAGTCAGGAGCTGCGCGCAGGCGGCAAGATCGGTTCGACGTTTGATTATGTCGTTGGCGGATTCTATTTCGACTCGCACTATAATTTCGTCCAATACACGACGATTGGTGGCGGGAATGCGCTGCTAACCTCGACCAACCCAGCGGCAACCGCGCCCGGTTATCAAATCGAATACGCTGCAACGCGCTCCTACGCGGGCTTTGGCGATTTCAACTGGGCCTTCGCCGACAAGTTCCGTTTGAGCTTCGGCGGACGCTGGACGCATGATGAGAAGATCCTCAACAACGGCTTCCAAGGTGCGCCGTTCCCGCCCGGTGACGCCAACTTCTCCAAATTCACGCCGAAGGTTGGGATCGATTACCGCCCCGACAAGAACACGATGTTCTATGCGAGCTTCACGCGTGGCTATCGTTCGGGCGGCTTCAGCCCACGTGCAGGCGATGCGGCGCATGCCGTCACCCCGTTCCAACCTGAAACGCTCGACAGCTACGAGATCGGCACCAAGCTTGATCTGCTTGATCGCAAGCTGCAGTTGAACATTGCTGGCTTTGTAGCGGATTATAAGAACCAGCAACAGAACCTGACCATTGCGTGCACCTGCGCGACAGGCAATCAGACGATCACCGGCAATGTGCCCGGTGGTGCCCTCATAAAAGGGATTGAAGCGGATGTGACTTGGCGACCCGTCGCTGGTCTCAAGATCACCGCAAACACAGCCTATACCGACTCGCACTTCCGGAACTATGTCGTTGGCGGCGTGAGTGGTGGCGCAATTGTTCCGTTCAACTATTCGGCGAACAATCTCATTTATGCGCCGAAATTCACTGGGGCGATCAACGCTGACTATTCGACTCCGACTGGATTCGGCAAGATGGTCTTCGGCGTCGGGCTGCGTCACATCAGCCCTTATGACGAGCAGATTTCAAACGGCCCGCTCGCCGCGAATTCGACAGCAACGTCTGTGGTCTTTGCCGGCAACGATCCGCGCGTGCGCACATCAACGCAAGACCTGATCGACGCCAGCATTACAGCGGATTTCAAGCTTAGCGGCGCGGACGCCTATTTCCGCATTTATGGCCGCAATCTGGCAGACGTTCAGACCACCACGGCTGCGTTCACCGTGGCGGGGCTTTGGTCATTCGCGTCGGCCATTGAGCCGCGCACATATGGCGCGACCTTGGGTGTGAAATTCTGATCACTACAATAAGCTGACGTCGGCCGCGATGCGAACGCACCCGTCGCGGCCTTACTTCTGAAAGGATCGCATATGGCACGGTTGGCTGGAAAAACTGCTCTCGTCACGGGCGGCGCATCGGTGCCGGGGTTGGGCAGCGCCACCGCGACGCGCTTTGCTGAAGAAGGTGCGACTGTTTTCCTGACCGACGTTGATCTGGCGGGCGCTGAAAAGGTCGCACAGAGCATCCGTGACAAAGGTGGCAAAGCGACGGCGCTCAAGCACGATGTGACTGATGAGGCTGAGTGGGATGCTGTAATCGCTGCAATCATCAAGGCGCAGGGTCGGCTCGACGTGCTGGTGAACAACGCAGGTATCGCCATCCTTGGCATGATTGCCGATGTGAGCACCAAGGATTGGCTCCAACAGAACGATGTCAACCTGAACAGTGTGTTCTATGGCACGCAGCGCGCAGTGCGGGCGATGCGCGCGGTAGGCGAAGGCGGATCGATCATCAACATGTCGTCGGTGGTAGGCCATGTCGGCGTGCCCGGCTGCACCGCTTATGCCGCAAGCAAGGGCGGTGTGCGGCTGATGTCAAAAACCATTGCGATGGAAACCGCACGCGAGAAGATCCGCGTCAACACCGTCCACCCCGGCATGATTATGACGAACATGCAAACGGTGGCGCTGCGCGACAACCCCGAGCAATATGACATTATTTCTGCCGCGATTCCGATGGGTCATTTTGGTGACCCGATCGATATCGCCAATATGATCCTGTTTCTCGCTTCTGATGAAGCGCGCTATATCACGGGGCAGGAATTCGTGGTCGATGGCGGCATGATCGCGATGTGATTAGACTTTGATGATATTTGGTTAACCTGCTGCCGTAGCCCTGAGCCTGTCGAAGGGCGGTTAATGTCCGAAAGCGCCCTTCGACAGACTCAGGGCTATGGATTCGTTTCACGTCATCAAAGTCTAAACCACCTGCCGATGGATGTTGCGGAACGCGCGGCTCTGGAACAACCATTGGCCATTCACCTTCACGCACACATCTTCGTAGCGCCCGCGATCACGATGCACCTTGCCATCCTTGTCGTTATAGACTTCCGACGTCCATGACCTAACTTCAGCCCGATTGCCGTCAATCTTAATCGATCCGGGCCAAGCTTCAAACATGATGCCGGGATAGTCTTTCATCGCCGTCACCCACATCTCGCGGATCGCCGCGCGGCCCAACGTATCCGGGTATTCGGGATAATCGGGCAGGCTCCACACGCCATCCTCGGCCCAGAGCGCAATCCAATCATCCGCATCAAAGCGGGAAACGGCGTCAGCATATGCATCGAGCAATTCACGAATCGCAAGGCGGTCTTCAACGGGGCCGGTGAACAGCATTTCTCTCTCCAAATAGTTGTGAGGAAAAATAACGTGGGAGGCGGCACGTGTCCCCTGTTGCAAAGACGAGGCTATAGCGACTTGGCTGGCAAATCAGCCATGCCCGGCACAACGGTCGGCACCGCGACCTCTATAGTGCCATCTGTCACACGCAACGGAAAGGCGCGCAGCGACGGATAGGTACCGCCAATGCACGCCCCACTGACAATGTCAAAGCGCGCGCCGTGCAGCGGGCACATCACCGTGCCGCGACGCGTTCGCCCCGTTGAAAGCGGCGAGGCCGCATGCGGGCAGCGGTCATTGATCGCGTGATAACCATCATCGAGCTTGATGATGAGAACATGCCAGCCGTTGATCACACTCACATGCTTCCCATCCTCTGGGAAATCTGCGTCAGCGATGATGGGGGTAAAGCATTCAGTCATAGCACTTACAGCGAGGAGCCGCCGTCGATACGGAACTCCGCACCCGTTGTGAAGGCCGACTCGTCGCTGGCCAGATACACGGCCACGGCCGCAATCTCCTCCGGGGTGCCGAGCCGCCCGATGGGGTGTCCTGACACCCAACCATCGTAAAGCGCCTGCCCATCTTCCACCTGCGCCATCACCTTCTCCAGAATAGGCGTGTGGATCGCGCCGGGATGAACCGAGTTGCAGCGGATGCCATAGCCCCTTTTGGCATAATGCAGCGCGACCGATTTGGTAAGGTGGGTGACCGCAGCCTTGGCCGCATTGTAGGCTGCCAGGTCATCCTGCGCGCGCACGCCGCACATTGAGGACATGTTGACGACCGAGCCACCATGCGCTTTCATTAGCGGGATGACGTGTTTGCATCCGAGGAAAACGCCATCGACATCAACCGAGAACTCATGGCGGAAGGCCTCCAGTGTTAAGTCTTCTATTGAGCCGTGGGTGGTGATCCCCGCATTGTTGACGAGGATATCCAACCGTTCGCAAGTGGCGAACGCCGACAACCATTCGGCTTCAATCGAAACGTTGAGCGACACATAACGCGCCGCCGCGCCCAATTCGGCGGCCAATGCCGCGCCACCCGCCGCATCAATATCGGCAATGATGACGTGCGCGCCCTCTGCCACAAAACGTCGCACCATCGCCGCACCCAGTCCCGATGCGCCACCGGTAACGAACGCGATTTTGCCGTGCAGCCGGCCCATGATCACATCGGCGGCAAAGGGCGCGGTGCGCCGGCAATGTCATAGACTTGCACGGTCGAGGCCAGCATTTGCGGGCCATATTTGCCAAAGAATTCGACGATCCATGGTGTTTTGAAATGCGCTTTGAGCGCATCATCATTCTCCCACAACTCCATCACATTGACGAGGCCCGTGGAGGCATCCTCGACGAGCAGTGAATAATGATGGCAGCCGTCCTCGCCCAAAACCTTGGGCCGCATTGCCAACACGTCGCGCGCGAAATCGTCAATGATCGCGGTGTTCATATTCATTGTACCTGCGACGAATATCATGGGACTTCTCCTAAATGGTGACGAGTGTTTTGCCAGTGGTGCGGCCGGACATCAAATCAATAAAGGCTTCAGGGATACGCTCGAAACCGTGGCGGATATTGGTGATCGGCTTGAGCGCCCCGCTGGCAACCCATCGTTCCAAATCCGCTTGCGCCTCGTCGAGCAACTCGGGGAAGTCATAAGTGAGGAAACCGTGCATCGAGACGCGGTTGACCACCAATTGCCAAAGCGTTTTGACACCGTATGGATTGTCCTGATCGTTATAATCGCCAATCATGCCGCAGACGATAACACGACCGAAGGTGGCCATCAGCGGGAGTACTGTCTCTAAAGTCGCCCCACCGACATTGTCGAAAAACACGTTGATGCCGTCGGGTGCCGCGGCACGGATCGCGGCGGCAAGATCGGGCGTGGTTTTGTAATTGATCGCGACATCAAAGCCGAGATCGCGGATCGTGGCGGCCTTTTCATCGGTTCCCACCAGCCCGATCACACGACAGCCCCTAATTTTCGCCACTTGTCCTGCGGCGCTTCCGGTCGCCCCGGCCGCAGCGCTCACCAGCATAGTGTCTCCCGCCTTGGCTTGGCCAATATGCAACATTCCGATCCAAGCGGTAAGCCCCACGGGTCCCAGCGCGCCCATATAATGACCGAGATCAACGCCCGGCTTCGGATGAACCCGCTCCAGCCCCAGCGAATCGGCACTGAACACGCATTGCTCTGACCAAGTGCCCATTGCACGCACAAATGTTCCAACGGGATAGTCAGGATTCCGCGAGTCGACCACTTCGCCCAGTGACATCCCCATGATTGGCTCCCCCACCACAACGGGCGGGAGATAAAAGGGGCGATCATCCAACAGACCACGAATGGCGGCGTCCAACGAAAATACTTTGGGTTGCACCAGCATCTCGCCCGCGTTGGGCGTTGGTGCGGGGCGCTCCTGTATGCCGAATGTCGCCGCTGTGGGCACACCTGAAGGCCGCTCAACAAGAATAATGTGACGGGTCATATGATTGTGATCCTCTCTGTCGCGACTATCCACTGTGCGGCACTTTGGGGGCAGCTAGTCATATCGCTAGGTGCGAGAAAGGGGCGAAAGTCTGACGTTGGGCGCATATCCAGAGGAGAGAAAAATGTCTTCATCACACGCCGAGAAAGCAGCCATTATCGACGCCCTGTACGCCGCGACTGGCGCGGGTGATTTTGACACTGCGGAAACCCTGCTGACCGATGACTTCATCGTAACGGAGGCAGAAGGCCTGCCCTATGCGGGTGTTTATACTGGCAAACGCGCGCTACGTGACCTTTACACCAAAGTGATGAGCATGATGGATGTGGCCGGGCTGGAGATCACCGCACATTGCACCACCGACGGTGATTATGCTTGCACGCTGCTGCAATTTTCGTTCGCCGACCCCAAATTGGCTCCCGCGCCGTTGGCGGAAATGTATAAGTTCCGTGACGGCAAAGTGTGCGAGATCAAGCCGTTTTATTTTGATCCCGCACCCATTGTGGCCGCGTGCAAGGCCAAGCGTTCGGTATAACTTCATTGAACCGTTCGTCCTGGCTCCCGGCGGGTCGCTGTCGAAGGACTGCGCTGCTCGCCGCTATCCGTTGCGGAAATGCGGCCCTTCGACAGGCTCTGGGCAAGCGGGATTGTTATCCAAACAGCCCTTCTGGGTTTTCAATCAGCGCCTTCAGTGTCGCCATGAATTGCGCGCCGGTGGCACCATCAATCGCGCGGTGATCGCAGGAAAGCGACAGCGCCATGCGCGATTCGAACACCGCCTCACCATCGGCGCGCTCGGCCAGCACGCGGATGATGCCGCCCACCGCCAGAATGGCGCCCTGCGGCGGGTTGATGATCGCATCGAACTGGTCAATCCCGAACATGCCGAGGTTGGAGATGCTGAAGCTGCCGCCGTCCATATCTGCGTAACTGAGCTTGCCCGCTTGCGCCTTTGCAATGAGCGCAGATGTGGCACCGGCGATTTGATCGACGCGCATCAGGTCAGCGTTGCGCACAATGGGCGTGACAAGGCCCTTGGGCGAGGCGACCGCCACCGCAATATCAGCGTGCGGGAAACGGTGGACGGCATCGCCATGCACTTGGATATTGACATCGCGGTGCCGTGCGAGAGCCACCGCCACCGCGCGCACGAGGTAATCGTTGATTGAGGCTTTGACGCCCAGCACGAGGTTGGCGGTTTTGCGGAGCGCCAGCAATTCATCCACCGCCACCGAAGAGCGCAGATAGAAATGCGGAATGGTCGCTTTCGCCTCGGTCAGCCGCCGCGCGACAACCTTACGGATTTTGTCCATCGGTATGATCTGCGGCGTGTTGTCGGCGGAAACAGCGGGCGCAGAGACAGGCTTTTTGGCCGCTGCCAGCACATCCGCTTTGGAAATCCGCCCGCGTGGGCCAGTTCCCGTTAGTGTCGCGAGGTCGACGCCATGAATCGCCGCGAGGCGGGCCGCAAGCGGTGAGGCATAGTGCATCGAAACGGGGAGTGTCGTCGTGCCCTTCAGAACAAATGAAACGGTCGGGCGGCTCGCCTGATCGACATCCTGATAGGTGATCCGCCCATTTCGGCCCGTGCCGATCACGTTGGTCAGATCGAGCGCCAACTCTTCCGCGAGTTTGAGCGCTTCGGGACTGATCGGGCGGTTGGTTTCGATTTTCTTGGGTGCAGGGACTGCGGCGGGCGGCGGCGGCGGTGCCGCTGGCACCGGTTCGGCCTTTTTCGCCGCCACGCTGGTGTCAGCCGGTTTGAACCCTGCCACAAACGCATCGACATCCGTCGCACTCACACCAGCATCGCCAAAGACAGCGAGCAACGTGCCGACGGCCTCCGCCCCGCCACCTGCCGCGACGATGAGCCGATGCACCACCGCGTCGAATTCGGCTTCCACCTCATTGGTGATTTTGTCGGTTTCGATCAGACACAGGGTCTGCCCGC
>Ga0209067_10001291_pt1 | contig 15538 bp, 9 predicted proteins | sample ColStrG_CSR_2013_FD_187199 | JGI IMG/M metagenome (GOLD analysis project Ga0209067, IMG submission 187199) | Freshwater sediment microbial communities in response to fracking from Pennsylvania, USA - Cold Stream Run_MetaG_CSR_2013 (SPAdes)... | ecosystem: Environmental > Aquatic > Freshwater >...
CGGTGTAGGCGCAGGATATGAAGCTGACGGTTTAGGTATTCAGGCAGCGTACCAGTCTTCAACCGACACATTGAATGGTACCAACAGTGCAGTCGCTGGTGATGTGAACGTGGTCAATTACAACACGAAAGCATTCATGATTGCTGCCAAATATGCGTTTGGCGATGCAAAAGTGACTGGCGGCTATGAGAGCTACAAGCTCTCCAAGCCTACTGATGGTTTGTTAGTAGCAAATGGTTTGCAAACTTCTACCTACTACGGCTATCAGATCGGTAATTACATTGCAACTCCTACACCTGCTGTTCCTGCAGGCTTATGCGCAACCGGTGACAAGGCTGATTTCTGCGGTGCGGATCGTACTACAGACGTTATCTGGGTTGGTGGTGATTACAACTTCACTCCGGCATTTAATCTGGCTGCCGGTTTCTATGATCTGAATGCAAAGCAGTCTGATGATCTGGGCCAGAAAAATGGCAATATCTATGAGTACTCTTTGTTAGCCGACTACCACTTCTCCAAGCGTACTGACACTTATGCTGGCGTAATGTACTCGCAATACAAAGGTGATCAGTATCCGTCTGCAACTTACAACAACAGCAACTACATCTTCGCTGTTGGTATTCGTACCAAGTTCTAATATGGCTGTAGGTTGATGGCCTCAAGGCCAGCAAACGTAAAAACCGTCCGATGCAAATCGGGCGGTTTTTTTTTGAGCGCTCAACTTTGCAACGTGATATTTTTTTCCGCATATCTAAGAATGAATCCCTTCGTTTGGTAATAAGAGGACCGATGCTACCCTGCGTCCTCCATGGTTGATCAGCTTTGACCCTGCATGCACCATAAACAGCAGCGCGGCGCTCTTCATCACATAACCTAGAGGGAAAAATGACATATAAAAACAGCGCGGTTGCTTTGTGGGTATTGGTTTTCAGTTCTGCTGCGCACCCGCAGATCAGCACCACCATTTACGGTGTGCTCGATGTCGGTGTGCGTTCTTCACAGGGGTTGGGTTTAACAGCAACATCCTCACCTTCCCCCAGTCCGGGCAGTACGACCGCAGAGTCGAACGGCGTCGATCGCTCAGGCCTGTTCGGATTTACCGGCACCGAAGATGTGGGCAGTGGTTATCAGGCCGTGTTCAAGCTGGAAAGCGACCTGTATGCCAATACCGGCAGCATCAACCCCAACCTTGGCAACGATAAAAATACCTCAGCAGCGACCACCAGCAAATTTTTTGAACGGCAGGCATTCGTCGGACTGGCGACTCCTTTCGGACAAGTATTGCTGGGCCGTCAGCAAAGTGTGATCCGCGACGTCATCGATGGTATCGATGCGATCGATGGACGCTTCACCGGCTTCAATCCCAATCTGCAGTACACCTCGCTGAATTCGTCCGGCCTGGTGACCTCGCCCGCAACCTACTACGGCAGCGGGGATCCGGGTAACGGATCAATGCAGCGGCAGGACAATCTGATTAAAACCATCTCCGATATCGGCCCGTTTGTCGGCACTCTGGCGTATTCAAAAGTTGGCACAGCCGGTGCCAGCGAGGATGGCGCCAGTGTGCAGGCGGCGTTGACTTACATAGCCGGGCCGCTCAAGTTATCCGGTGCCTACCTGGATCTGAACAACGTCACCGACACCTTGAAACTGAAAGCCTTTACTGTGGGGGGGCGTCTGACCGAAGACGACTGGCAGGTGAGCGCCAACTTTGGCAGCAATACGGCGGACAACACTGTCGTCACGCACATCAAAACCGACATCTATTCTGTCGGGACAACTTACGCAGCCAGTTCCGCAGTCGATTTAACGCTGGGCTACTACAACGTCAGGCGTAACTGGACGAACGATGTCAAGCCGAATGCGAAGGTCAACCGGGTAATCGGCTTTGCCGAATACAAGTTCTCAAAAAATACGCTCGCGTATCTGGAGCTCGATTACAACAAATGGGGTGGCGACGTGACCCAGTTTCAGGGAGGCGCAGCGAACAGTGCAGCCACGTCCGGCATGACCATCGGGATCAAGCATCAAATTTAGTCCTGAGACAGCACAACGAGGTGTGTGCCGATTTCAGTATCTTCGAACAGCAGGCTGAAACCGTGCAGGCGCACGATGGCAGCAACGATACTTAAGCCCAGACCGTAACCTTCTTTGAGCGCAGGACCTTTAGCCGTGCTGCCACGATGAAACCGCTGCAGCACTGCTGCTCTTTCTGCTACCGGAATCCCGCAACCGGTATCGATAATGTCGATTGCCGGCACACCGTTCATCAGCCGGGAAACAATCTGCACCGAACCGCCGGCCGGGGTGAACTTGATCGCATTATCGACCAGATTACTGAGTGCTTCAAACAGCAGGTCCGGATCGGCGAACAGTGCCTGGTCTGCATCACACTGCAACTGCAACGTCACCTGCGCTTCGTCGGCGAGTGGTTCAAACAGCTCCAGTAACTGCTTGAGCACGGCTACCGGACGGATCTGCTGAAATCCGGATTTGCGCTGGCGGTTTTCAATTTCAGAAATGCGCAATAAGGCACGGAATCTGCTGAGCAGGGCATCGGTTTCATCGAGGGCGCTGTTGAGTATTTCGTGCTGTGGATCGGCGTCATTCAATTGTTGCTGGGCCCGATGCAGCGTCAGCCTGAGCCGGGTCAGCGGCGTGCGTAAGTCATGCGCCACTGTATCGGTGACACTCTTGACCTCGGTCAGCAGTCGTTCAATCTCAGATAGCATGGTATTGACGATATTCGACAACATGTCGAGTTCGTCATGCCGGGTTGAGACCGGAATTCGCAAACTTAACTCTCCCTGCATGATGCGTCGGCTGGTGGCGCGGATTGCATTAATTCGTTTCAGAGGACTCAGGCTCAAGGCAAATCCGCTAAGGAGACCAAGAAATAAAATGACGGCACCGCTCACCAGCAGCGCATTCAGAATAATGGTCCTGATTTCCGCCAGCTGGGTGAAGTCCCGCCCGACAATCAGAATATTCCCGTCCGGCAGTCGCCGGATCAGCGCTCGGGCCAGACCGGGGATAGCCTGAGGCGTCGTGCCAGGGGAGGGGTAAGGGGGGATGGTCAGTTGGGCAAACTGATGAATTTGTCCGTCAGCGGATAAACCTGCCGGCAGTACCTTCATATTTCCGGCAATAACTGCGCCGTCCGCTGTAAACAGTCCATACAGATTCGAGCGGCGCAAATCGTAGTTCAGTGCTTCCTGTACCTGGAGTGTAATTTGATCGCGTGCCTGATTGTTGAAACTGCTCGCCATACCCATGATGCTGTCATCGATCCGATGCACCAGATAGCTTGAGGTCTGCCAGTAAATCAGACTCATCAGCGCCACGTTGCCGATAATAAACAACATACCGAAAAGTATCGCGATTCTGAAAGTAGAGATGCGCCAGTGTTCCAGCAGCGTGTTGTTCATGGCTCGCCCAGCACATAACCCCGGCCGCGTATGGTGCGGATCAGCGGCGGCAGTCCGGGCAGGTTGATTTTTTTACGCAGACCCATCATGTGAACCTCGATCAGATTTGTGTACGGATCGAAATGGTAATTCCATACTGCTTCAAAGATCATGCTGCGCGTCAGAATCTGTCCGGAATTACGCATCATGTATTCGAGCAGTTTGAATTCGGTAGTTTTCAGTTCCAGTTCCTGACCACCGCGCTGCACGCTTCGATTGATCAGGTTCAGGGTCAGGTCCACTACCTGCAGTGCGGTAATCAGTTCCGGTGTTTTGCGCCGTCGCAGCAATACCTCCAGTCGGGCTGACATCTCTTCGTTAGCGAATGGTTTGGTGAGGTAATCATCGCCACCGGCGCGCAGACCACGGACCCTTTCATCTACGTCGCTGAGCGCGCTGATCATCAGCACCGGCGTCTCGATTCCCGCAAGGCGCATTTGGGTGACGATACTTAATCCGTCCAGTCCGGGCAGCATGCGGTCCAGGGTGATGGCGTCATATTGGCCATGTAAAGCTTTTTCCAGACCGAGATTGCCGTCTGCGACAACATCGACCACATATCCGTGCGCGCTCAATTGCGCGGCAATTTCTTCGGCGGTAGTTTGATCATCTTCGATGGTCAAAATTCTGGATACGGATTGGTTTGGGTTTGATTCTGGCATATCAATAAATAAAGTCCTTCCGGCTGTGCGATTGGGTGCATGAGATCGGCGACTGACATACACCGTCAGATTATAGGACTCGCCATCATTGGTCAGCATTAAACATTTTTCACCGGAAGCGATGATCAGATCTGTTGTTTCATTGGGGCAGTCGATTCGGAACTTGTGAAAGTTCCTGTTAAGTTGTAGGCTGCTGTAGCGAAGTTTGACATGGATACGCCGTTCAATATGAAAAATGTTTAATGGCATGCGCAAGTTCGCTTCTATACAATCGCCGCATTCGTCAACAGCGGCGACAATCTTCCCTGAGACAATGTTGCGCATCCCGGGTTTCCACGTTGGAGTAAATGAATGCTTTGGTTTGTTCGAGTTGCTCTGAAACGTCCGTATACATTTGTTGTTTTAGCCCTTTGTATTCTTATTTTTGGTTCGCTGGCTGCGCTGCGTTCTCCGACCGATATTTTTCCGGATATTAAAATACCGGTGATCAGTGCTGTATGGACTTACACAGGGCTCGCTCCGGAAGATATGTCTGGGCGCATCGTTTATTATTACGAGCGCCAACTCAGCTCCACTGTGAACGATATCGATCATATCGAGTCGCAATCGCTTGCCGGATACGGCATTGTTAAAATTTTCTTCCAACCAAATGTCGATATTCGTACTGCGACAGCACAGGTTACCTCGATCTCGCAGACAGTATTGAAACAGATGCCGCCCGGGATTACCCCGCCATTGATTCTGAACTATAACGCGTCGACTGTGCCGATTTTGCAGTTAGCCCTGTCCAGTCTGCAGGATTCAGAACAAAAACTGTTTGATTACGGTCAAAACTTTATTCGGCCACAACTGGCCACGGTGCCTGGAACTGCCATACCATCGCCCTACGGAGGCAAGGTTCGCCAGATTCAGATTGACATCAGTCCGAGCGCGCTGCAATCGAAACATCTTTCGGCCGAAGATGTTGAAAATGCACTGGCTGATCAGAATCAGATTATTCCCGTGGGCACTCAAAAAATCGGTAAATTTGAGTACAGCGTCAAATTAAATAACAGTCCGGACGCATTTGAAGAAATCAGCAGTCTGCCGATTAAATCGGTGCAGGGCACGGTAATCTATATGCGGGACGTGGCCAGTGTGCGCGACGGAAATCCGCCGCAAACCAATATTGTGCGGGTCAACGGTAGCCGGGCAGTATTGATGACCATTCTGAAAAGTGGTGCGGCATCCACTCTGGATATCGTCAGCAATGTGAAAAAAATGCTGCCGACGATTTCGGAGACGCTGCCGCCTTCGCTGCATCTGGATGCAATCGGCGATCAGTCGATCTTCGTCAAGTCGGCGATGAATGGTGTGGCGCGTGAAGCGATTATTGCTGCCTTGCTGACCAGTCTGATGATACTTTTGTTTTTGGGAAGCTGGCGCTCGACGATTATTATCGCTGTCTCTATACCGCTGGCGATACTGTCGTCGATCACTGTTTTGTACACGATCGGGGAAACGCTGAATATCATGACCTTGGGCGGCCTGGCGCTGGCTGTCGGCATACTGGTTGATGATGCGACCGTGACAATTGAAAATATCAACCGCAATCTGGAGCTGGGAAAAACGGTGACGAACGCCATCACGGACGGCGCGCGCGAAATTGTCGCGCCGGCTTTTATTTCGACATTGAGCATCTGCATTGTTTTCATTCCGATGTTTTTCCTCACCGGCGTGGCGCATTATCTGTTTGTTCCGATGGCTGAGGCGGTGGTATTCGCGATGATTGCCTCTTTCCTGCTCTCGCAGACACTGGTGCCCACCATGGCAGCATATCTGCTGCGGCGCCATGAAGTTGAACACGATGCAATTCATGGACATGGTGCGCCATCCGCCAACCCATTGGTGCGCTTTCAGCACGGATTTGAGCGGCGATTTGCCCGATTCCGCGATGGATATTACTCATTGCTGTTTATGGCCATGCTGCACCGGCGCAAATTTGTTCCCGGTTTTATGGTGCTGGTGCTGCTGTCGTTTGCGCTGGTGCCATTTTTGGGGCGGGATTTTTTTCCATCGGTTGATGCTGGTCAGATCAAAATTCATGTCAGGGCTCAGGTCGGCACGCGTATCGAAGAAACTGCCAAACTGTTTGATCAGATCGAAGTGGTGATCCGCGCCAGCATTCCTGCTGATGAGCTGGGCAGTATTGTCGATAATATGGGTTTGACCGTGAGCGGTATTAACCAGGCGTACAACAACACCGGTACTATCGGTCCGCAGGATGGTGATATTTTAATTTCACTGCATGAAGACCATCGTCCAAGCGATGAATATGTCTCCATATTGAGAGCCAGGCTGGCGCATCAGTTTCCGGGCGTGACTTTTTCATTTTTACCGGCCGACATGGTGAGCCAGATTTTAAATTTTGGCGCACCGGCACCGATAGACATCCAGGTGATGGGGCCGGATGGCGTCGCGAACATGGCGTATGCGCAAAAGCTGCTGCGCGAAATCAACAAGGTGGCCGGTATTGCTGATGCGCGGATCCATCAGACCAACAGTTATCCCCAACTGCTGGTGGACGTGGACCGCACCCGCGCAAAGCAGGTCGGCATTACCGAGAGTGACGTCACCAACAGTCTGGTTGTAACCATGGCCGGAAGTGGTCAGGTGGCACCCGCGTTCTGGCTGAATAAACGCAATGGCGTTTCGTATCCTATCGTTGTGCAGACGCCGGAATATCGCAATCAAACCCTGTCTGATTTGCAGAATATTCCGGTCACTGCAGGTTCTGGTCGCAATGATCAGATCTTGGGTGGACTGGCGTCAATCAATCAAAGTAATACTGCGGCGGTTGTCTCTCACTATGCTGTTCAGCCAGTAATCGATATTTTTGCCACACCCGAGCATCGGGATCTGGGGGGCTTGGCAAACGATATTGAAACCATTCTGAAGTCAAATGAAAAAGGACGGCCGAAAGGCGCCACGATATCGCTGCGTGGTCAGGTGCAGACCATGAATTCAGCTTTTACGGGTTTGTTGTTCGGAGTTCTGGCCGCAGTCGTATTGATCTACGCGCTGATCGTCGTCAATTTCCAGTCGTGGAGTGATCCGTTCGTCATTATCACGGCATTGCCGGCTGCGCTCGCCGGGATAGTCTGGATGCTGTTTATCACTCATACAACCCTGTCAGTGCCAGCCCTGACCGGCGCAATCATGTGTATGGGCGTAGCCACTGCCAACAGCATACTGGTCATCAGTTTCGCTCGCGAGCGACTGCAGACTACCGGTGATCCGGTGAAGGCGGCACTGGAAGCAGGATTCACACGATTCAGACCGGTGCTGATGACGGCGCTTGCCATGGTGATCGGCATGGCCCCGATGGCTCTGGGCCTCGGTGAGGGTGGTGAGCAGAATGCCCCTCTCGGACGCGCCGTCATCGGCGGCCTGCTGGTCGCAACGATGGCTACCCTGATATTTGTGCCGGTTGTGTTCAGTATCATTCATCGCAACTATCAGCATGCTGATCCAACTGAATCATGAACATAAAAAAGGTTTCATCGAATCACCCTGATCTACCCATTACAATCGATGTTGATGTGTGGAAAATATCATTGGTGCGAGACAGAAACGGTAATCCATGCTGTCACCAGGAACGGAGTAACTGAATGCTTTGGTTTGTACGCGTTGCATTGAAGCGCCCCTACACGTTTGTCGTGTTGGCTCTGCTGATATTAATTTTTGGGCCGCTTGCGGCGCTCAAATCCCCGACTGATATTTTTCCGGACATAAAAATACCCGTTATCAGTGCCGTCTGGACCTATACCGGACTGTCACCTGAGGATATGTCGGGACGGGTTGTCTATTATTACGAGCGTCAGCTCAGTTCAACAGTGAATGATATCGATCATATCGAATCTCAGTCCCTGGCTGGCTATGGCATCGTCAAAATCTTTTTTCAGCCCAATGTCGATATTCGTACTGCAACGGCGCAGGTGACCTCGATTTCGCAGACGGTACTCAAGCAGATGCCACCCGGGATTACGCCGCCGCTGATTTTGAATTACAACGCATCCACCGTGCCGATTTTGCAGCTTGCCCTCTCAAGTGCTGAGGAAACCGAGCAAAAGTTATTCGACTTTGGTCAGAACTTCATACGTCCGCAACTCGCGACAGTGCCCGGTACCGCAGTTCCTTCGCCTTACGGCGGAAAAGTTCGGCAAATCCAGATCGACGTGAATCCTCAGGCGCTGCAGTCCAGACATTTGTCAGCGGAAGATGTTGAGAACGCTTTGGCCGCCCAGAATCAGATTATCCCGGTTGGTACACAAAAAATCGGTCGTTTTGAATACAGCGTAAAACTCAATAACAGTCCTGATGCCTTTGAAAAGCTGAATGATCTGCCGATTAAATCTGCCGATGGAACCATCATTTACATGCGTGATGTGGCCAGTGTGCGCGATGGCAATCCGCCGCAAACCAACGTGGTGCGGGTCAACGGCAGCCGTGCGGTGTTGATGACGATTCTGAAAAGCGGTGCGGCATCGACCCTGGATATCGTCAGCAATGTCAGAAAACTGCTGCCAACTATTAAAGAAACTCTGCCTGCATCAATACATCTGGACGCAATTGGCGATCAATCGATCTTTGTTAAGGCTGCAGTGTCGGGCGTGGCCCGTGAGGCAGTCATAGCTGCTTTGCTGACCAGTCTGATGATATTGCTGTTTTTGGGCAGCTGGCGTTCGACCATCATTATTACCGTGTCGATTCCGCTCGCTATTCTGTCCTCGATTGCCGGCCTGTACGCTATCGGCGAGACCCTGAACATTATGACTCTGGGCGGGCTGGCGCTGGCCGTGGGTATTCTGGTGGATGATGCGACAGTGACCATTGAAAATATCAACTGGCATCTGGAACAGGGAAAAGAAGTGCGCGTGGCGATCATGGATGGTGCACATCAGATAGTTGGACCGGCATTTATTTCGCTGCTGTGCATTTGTATTGTTTTCATTCCGATGTTTTTCCTGAACGGTGTTGCGCATTTCCTGTTTGTGCCGATGGCAGAAGCAGTTGTTTTTGCGATGATTGCTTCTTTTTTCCTGTCACGTACACTGGTACCGACACTGGCAGCTTATCTGTTGCGGCGTCACAGCATCGATGGACATCCGTCCGGAGAGTTATTGCAGATGATGCAGCCGGAGCACCAGTCGCCATCGCGTTCACCGAATCCGCTGGTGCGATTTCAACAGGCCTTCGAACGCAGATTTGCACGATTTCGCGAGAATTATTATTCGCTGTTGATATTGGCGATCGGGAATCAGCGCAGATTTATCATCGGCTTTATGGTGATTGTGCTGATTTCTTTTGCCCTGGTGCCATGGTTGGGTCGCGACTTTTTCCCTGCAGTGGATGCCGGCCAGATCAAAATTCATGTGCGTGCCCAGGTGGGAACCCGCATTGAAGAAACAGCAAAGCTGTTTGATCAGGTAGAGCACACCATCCGCAAAACAATCCCTGCCGAAGAGTTGGGCAGCATCGTGGATAACATGGGTCTGACCGTCAGTGGTATTAACCAGGCATACAACAATACCGGCACTATCGGTCCGCAGGACGGCGATATCCTGATTTCGCTCAATGAAGATCACCATCCAACAGACGATTATGTGACCCGGCTGCGTGACAGTCTGCCCCAAAAATATCCAGGCATAACCTTTTCGTTTCTTCCGGCAGATATCATCAGTCAAATTTTGAATTTTGGCGCGCCGGCACCCATCGATGTGCAGGTGATGGGACCTGATGGTGCGGCCAATATGGCCTATGCGCAGAAATTGCTGCGCGAAATTAATCAGGTAGCGGGGATTGCAGACGCCCGTATCCAGCAAACCAACGATTATCCCCAGCTGTTGGTCAATGTGGACCGTACCAGAGCCGAAGAGTTGGGTATTACTGAGCGCGATGTGACCAACAGTCTGGTTGTCTCGATGGCGGGCAGCGGCCAGGTTGCGCCTGCCTTCTGGCTGAACAGCCGCAATGGTGTTTCGTACCCCATTGTTGCCCAGACGCCGGAATACCGGAATCAGACTCTGTCTGATCTGCAGAATATTCCGATTGCTGGCGTCAATGCTCGATCCCCGCAAATCCTGGGAGGACTGGCAACGATCACCCGCAGCAGCACGCCTGCCGTGGTGTCGCATTATGCCGTGCAGCCTGTGATTGATATTTTCGCCCGCCCACAACATCGCGATCTGGGTGCAGTAGCCAGTGACATCACCACCATCCTCAAGGACAACGAAAAAGGTCGTCCGAAAGGGTCCGTCATTTCTTTGCGTGGACAGGTCCAGACGATGAACAGTGCTTTCAGCGGACTGCTGTTTGGCCTGCTGGCGGCGATCGTACTGATTTATCTGCTGATCGTGGTCAATTTTCAGTCGTGGAGTGATCCATTTGTGATTATCACCGCGCTGCCCGCTGCACTGGCGGGTATAGTATGGACGCTTTTTATAACGCATACGACGCTGTCGGTTCCGGCACTCACCGGCGCGATTATGTGTATGGGTGTTGCAACTGCAAACAGTATTCTGGTGGTCAGTTTCGCCAGGGAGCGACTATTACACACCGGGAATTCTGTGCGCGCTGCCGTCGAAGCCGGATTTACCCGATTCCGTCCGGTGCTGATGACGGCCCTTGCAATGATTATCGGCATGGCCCCTATGGCTCTCGGGCTTGGAGAGGGTGGCGAACAGAATGCGCCACTGGGGCGTGCAGTAATTGGCGGGTTGATGGCGGCAACCGTTGCAACCCTGTTTTTTGTCCCTATCGTATTTAGTGTAATACATAGAAACCACCAACACATTTCATCTGATGGAGAATCGAGTGAGCTCTAACGACATACAAACCCCATTGCATCGGCCACCGCCAAGCAACCTGAAACTGAAGGCGCTAGTTGTCCTGGTGATCGCTGTTGTAGTCGTTGCGTGGGGCATTCTGCAGCGCGCCAAAGACAAGGCGGCGCTGGTCGATCTGACGCTGGAACAGGCCGTTCCAGTAGTAAAGATCGTTCACCCGCGCAGCAGTTTACATGCAGAAACGCTGGTCCTGCCGGGCACCCTGCAGGCCTATTATTCGGCGACTGTGTATGCTCGCGTGAGCGGCTACCTGAAAAGCTGGTCGGTAGACATCGGAGCACCTGTGAAGGCCGGGCAACAGCTGGCGTTGATTGAAACTCCCGAACTCGACCAGCAACTGAAACAGTCCGAGGCGAATCTGAATACTGCGCTGGCAAATGAAAAATTAACGGATATCACGAACCGGCGCTGGCAACATCTGCTGCTGAGTGATTCGGTTTCGCAGCAGGAAGCAGATGAGAAAAGCGGTGACTATCAGGCCAAGCAGGCACTGGTTGCTGCCGCGCGGGCTGATGTCGAAAGGTTGCGTGCGTTGGAATCATTTAAAAGCATAGTCTCGCCTTTTGATGGCATTGTTACTTCGCGCAAGACTGATATCGGTGCATTGATCAATGCAGGACATGATTCGGGTCATGAATTGTTTACGGTGTCTGACGTTCACAAGCTTCGTTTGTATGTCAATGTGCCCCAGAACTTTGCCAACCAGATCCAGATGGGAATGAAAGCGCAGTTGACCGTGCCTGAATGGCCAGGTCAAACTTTTAACGCTGTGTTGTCGGATAATTCAAGATCGGTTGGTGAAACCTCCGGCACGATACTGATCGAACTGGCACTGGATAATGCAGACCGCAAACTCATCCCCGGAGAATATGGAACGGTAAAATTTGATATGCCACGCGATGCAAATGCCGTTCAGTTGCCGGCGAGTGCCCTGGTCTTTAAAAAAGAGGGTCTGTCGGTGGCGACAGTGTCAGCTGATGATCGGGTTGCATATCGGTTGATACAGATCAGTCGTGACATGGGTAATGTCGTTGAAATTGCGACGGGTTTGACGGCGGCCGATAAGGTCATCGACAACCCGCCTGACTCGCTGGAAGACGGAGATAAGGTTACCGTGGCACCCGACGCAGACAAGAATGGTAAGGGAAGCAAATCATGAATTTGCTTCGTGTGAATCTTGAACATCTGCGCCACGCAAGGATCTGCTCTGCATTTCCTCGCAGGTGGTTCTGTGTCGTCGGGTTCAGCCTTCTGACCAGCTGCTCGCTTGCACCGGTCTATCAGGTTCCGGTGACAAATCTGTCCGGAGACGCGTGGAAAGACAGTCCCTGGCAGCCGGCTCAGCCTGGAGATCAGTTGTCGCGCGGCAGTTGGTGGCAGGTGTACCAGGATGGCATGCTCAACGATCTGGAATCGAAGATTGAAGAGGCCAGTCCAAATCTGGCTGCCGCACTGGCACGCTACGACCAGGCCACGGCCTATCTGAATCAGTTGAATGCCGGCCTGTTTCCTTCGGTTGATGCTGGTGCCCTGGCAACCAGAAATCGACAGTCAGATAACCGCCCTTTGCGTGGTGCGAATCAACCCAATGTCTATGACGCCAATACGGTAGGAATCAGTGCTTACTATGAGTTAGATATCTGGGGAAAAGTCCGTAATGAGGTTGCCGCAGGTAAGGCCTACGCGCAGGCCAGCGCTGCCGACCTGGAAAATGTGCGCTTAAGCCTGCATGCACAGCTCGCCGATTATTATTTTCGACTTCGGGGCGTTGATCAGCAGGCTGAACTGCTCAACGATACGGTAAATGCTTATGCCAGTGCGCTGAAGCTGACGCAAAACCGGCATGAGGGCGGCGTGGTTTCAGGCGTGGATGTGGCCCGGGCCGAAACACAGTTAAGTTCGGTACGCGCAGAAATAGCCGGTCTCGCCTCACAGAGGGCTGGGTATGAACATGCAATTGCCAGCCTGATTGGCCAGCCAGCGATGAATTTTTCACTGCCACTCGTGGCAAACAAGTACGATATTCCTACCATTCCAACTGGTATCCCTTCGACCCTGCTGCAACGCCGCCCCGACATCGCCGCAGCGGAACGGCGCACGGCCGCAGCAAACGCAGCGATAGGTGTAGCGCGCGCGGCATACTATCCCGATTTTTCCATCAACCCCGGTTTGGGATATCAGAACACGGGTAAAGCCCGTCTGTTGACGGCACCGAACAGTTTCTGGACCTTGGGACCAGGCGTCGTTTTTAATTTATTTGATGCCGGATTGCGTGATGCTGAAGTCGCGCAGGCCAAGGCTTCTTTGGAGCTCGCGGGTGCAGAATATCGGGCAGTGGTACTGACTGCTTTTCAGCAGGTCGAAGATGATCTGGCAAATCTGAAATACGATCGCGATGGCGAAGCAGATCAGAGAATCGCCGCCAGATCAGCGTCCAGAACACTGGATCTGGTGCTGAACCGCTATCGGGAAGGAGCCGTCAATTACCTTGATGTTGTAACGGCCCAGGCAGCGGCACTGTCAGCGGAGCGGAGCGCACTGGATTTGCACACACGTCAGCTCAGAACCAGCGTAGATCTGGTTCGAGCACTCGGTGGGGGCTGGGTTCAGGAACAGGAACAAAATTCAGTTATCACCAGTCCGTCAAAGTGATCTGTTACCCGTCATTGCCGTCAAATTTGCACGGGAATGACGGAGGTTAATTGCTTCAGTTGATGCACAGATGGGATGCAATGGTATTGCGCCTGTCCCGCGCCTCATTGGAGCGGGCACGGGATCACTCGTCAGCGCCCGCCGTTCAGGTTTGGATCAGGCTTGACATAAGCCATTACGCGATGATCCAACATTCCCTGTGGCGCCACCAGCATCAGATCAAAGTTATATTGTCCTGCGCCGTCAAAGCGCCAGGCGAACGACTTGTCACCCACATTGAACTGAATAATTTCGCCGCCGGTGATTACTACATACCTGGTATTTTGATCAATATTGACAGTCCTGGTGGCAGACAATACAGAGGCCGGATCCCCCAAAAAACTGATTCTCTTGGCCTGATCCATCGGTGCTAGACAGGCTGAACAAATCAGGACTGTCGCAGCGCTGACTAAAAAAAATTGTGATTTCATATCGTACCTCATGCAAAAAGATGTAATACAGGCGAATGGATCAAATTTACATCACCCGAGTTTGCTGGAACGGAGCGGACAACTCGGGCGGCGCAAGCTTTCATCACAGCCCGAAATGGAACAAAAAAGTCGGTGAATTCGGCAGGCCGCAGCAGCAATCATCGGGTTCCTGGCTGCGCTTGTCTGGTTCGTCGAGATTACTCTGATTTCATCGTGAAAAAATGAAAAATGTTTAATCGAATGGTGCGCGGGACTAAGGTTTAATCACTCCAGGTTAGGGCATCGCCGCTGATGAGATTGTAAAAAATGGGAGACAGGTTTTTTCGGCTGCGGGCTCTGAACAGCAAAGCAGGTCGACAGGGCAGCTCGGCAGATCCGGGCGCGCAGGCTTCGAGGTAGCGGTTTTGCATTCCTGGAATAAGAGGGATGTAGCGCAATGTCAGAAATGTTGATTGAGTTCGACACTGGAGTTTTGATGCAAGAATTGGACGTTATAAAAAATGCGTGTATGCAGGCACTGACAGGAAAAGAGAATGCCGTGACCAGCGATACACTTTTCCACAGCGTAGTTGACCCTGAGTTGGTTATGGAACTGGTCGGAATGGTTGAGGAAAACATCAGCGCGCATGAGCTTGAGACCCTGACTATCCTGATTCGGAACCTGACCGACAGTCTGGAAGCGATGCAGGATAAGGCGGCATGCGCGACGCTGCCTGATCAGGATGATCTGATCAGACACGCCAAATATATTCTGTCGATTTATGCGAGATGAATTGAATCCTTCTGAGTGTTACGGTGCACGATAGAAAATAATATCGGGACAAAAAACAAGGTGGTTATGGTTGCTGCGATCAGACCGCCGATCAGGGCGCGGCCCAGCGGCGCGCAGAGTTCACCGCCTTTTCCCAGACCCAGTGCCAACGGTACCATTGCCGCTGTCAGGGCCAGCGCTGTCATCAATACCGGACGGAAACGCGCCAGTCCGGCTTCGAGCGCCGCCTTGATTGCAAAACCGGAATGGTTCAGTCGCGCTCGCGCCACGTTGATTAACGCAATACTGTTGGCCGCTGATATGCCAAAGCACATGAGGGTGCCGGTCAGTGCAGGAACGGATAGCGTGGTCTGGGTCACAAACAGCATCCAGATGATACCGGCCCAGACAGCGCTCAGAGCTATTATCGTCACTAGCGGATCTATCCACGAACGGGTATGAATTGCCATCAGCAGATAAATCAACCCGACTGCGACTGACAGACCAAGCCTGATTGTGCTAAACGCGCTGCCAACGAGTTGTGCCTGTCCTCTGCTTGCTATCGTGACGCCATCCGGCAGGTCGTGCCCTATTTCTTTCACAATATGATCAATGTCTTGCGCCACTTCCCCCAGGTGACGTTGATATG
>Ga0209067_10001294_pt1 | contig 15516 bp, 11 predicted proteins | sample ColStrG_CSR_2013_FD_187199 | JGI IMG/M metagenome (GOLD analysis project Ga0209067, IMG submission 187199) | Freshwater sediment microbial communities in response to fracking from Pennsylvania, USA - Cold Stream Run_MetaG_CSR_2013 (SPAdes)... | ecosystem: Environmental > Aquatic > Freshwater >...
CCCAGGGTCAGCGCCGCCCCCACCGCGCCGATCAGGCTCAGTGCGGGCGTGCCCAGGGCCAGCGCCGCAATCAGCGTGCAGCCCGGCTCGAAGCGCAGATCGAACATGACGGCGATGGGAATTGCCGCCAGCGTGATGGGCGCCCCGGTCACCAGCCAGTGGGCGAGCACCTTGCCGATGACGATAAGCGCCGCTGGCTGTCCGGAGAGCAGCATCTGCTCGAGGGCGCCATCGGCGTGATCCTGCGCGAACAGGCGCGGCAGCGAAACGATGGAGGCCAGCAGGGCGGCGACCCAGACCGTTCCTGCGCCTATGGTCCGCAACACGTTGATCTCGGGGCCGACACCCAGCGGGACCATGGTGATCACCACGACGAAGAACATCAGCACGTTGAGCACGTCGCCGCGCTGGCGCAAGGCCAGCAGCAGGTCGCGGCGCAATACGGCGAGGAGCGCGCTGCTCATGACGGCTCTCCGGAGGCGTCATCCGGCTCCAATGCCTGCTCTTCCCCGGCAACTGCGGCAAGCTCCAGGCGACGCGTGCCACCAGGCAGGGTTATGGACTGATGCGCGGTCAGAAGCACCAGACCGCCCGCCGCCATCTGTCGCTCGATAAGTCCGTTGAGGGTGGCTACGGCGCCGCTGTCAAGGGCATTGAAGGGTTCATCGAGTATCCACAAGGCGGCAGCGCGCGGCGCGCACAGGCGCGCGAGGGCAACACGCCGCTTCTGGCCCTGCGATAGATGGCGCGCCGGGATATCGGCGTGATCGACCAGCCCGACCCGCTCAAGCGCCGCGAGACCTGCATCCACCGACGCATCGTCCCCGCGCAGCGCCGCGGTAAAGCGCAGGTTTTCCAGGGCGCTGAGCTCGTCCTTGACGCCATTGAGATGGCCGACGAAGGCCAGGTCGGCGCCGAACTCCTCGCGGGATCGGCGGATGTCCGTGCCCTTCCAGCGGACCGTGCCTTCCGTGGGCAACAGCAGGCCGGCGACGATGCGCAGCAGCGTCGTCTTGCCCGCGCCGTTCCTGCCCGCGATATGCAGGCACTGGCCCGCCGCCAGGTCGACGTCGAGGCCGGTAAAGAGGCAGCGCTCTCCCCGCGTGCATGCGAGCCCGGTTGCCTGGAGCATGATCAGTGAGCCCGCACGGACATATCAGGTACCCGTCAGTGCAACGACGGCCAGCGCGGCAATGCCCTCGCCGCGACCGGTGAAGCCCAGCCATTCCGTGGTCTTGCCCTTTACGGAGACGTCGGCGACATCGATCTGCAACGCCGCGGCGAGGCGCGCCCGCATGGCCGCCACATAGGGCGCGATGCGCGGCTGCTGGGCGATGACCGTGCAATCGACATTACCCACCCTCCAGCCCCGGGCATGCACCAGGACAAGCGCCTGCGCAAGCAGGTCCATGCTGTCCGCGCCACGGTAGCGATCGTCGCTATCGGGAAACAGGGCGCCGATGTCGCCCAGGCCGGCAGCGCCCAACAGGCCATCGATGACGGCATGGGCCAGGACATCGGCATCGGAATGCCCCAGCAGACCCTGCGCATGGGTCAATTCCACGCCGGCCAATAGCAGCCTGCGGCCCGGCACCAGCGCATGCACGTCGAAGCCCTGCCCTACCCGGAAGCGCATCACCATAGACCCTCGCTGCGAAGCAAGCTTTCGGCCAGCGCAAGATCTGCCGGCTCCGTGACCTTGATATTGCCGGGATCGCCGGCAACCAGGCGGGGCTGCAGCCCGAGGCGCTCGATGGCCGAGGATTCGTCCGTGATTCCCTGCGCGGTCTCACAGTCGTGCAGTGCGCGCGCCAGCGTGGCAGCGCGGAAAAACTGCGGCGTCAGCGCCCTCCAGAGGCCGGCACGGTCAACGGTCTGGGCAACGCGCCCGCCGGCGCCGCGCTTGACCGTGTCGCTGACGGGCACCGCCAGCAAGCCGCCGTGCTCGTCGCTGCCGCCCTGGTCGATCAGCGCGCCGAGGTCGGCGGCACGCAGGCAGGGCCGCGCGGCATCGTGCACCAGAACCCAGGCGTCGGGACCCACCCGCGGCATGGCAGAGAGCAGTCCGGCGCGGACCGACAGCGCGCGGCTTGCCCCGCCGACGGGGAGAATGTCGCAGCGTGGCGGCAGGGCCAGTTGCGCGGCGTGCGTATCGCCGGGCGCAACGACCACGAAAACCCGGGTCACGCGCGGATCGGCCAGCAGGCACGCGACAGAGCGCTCCAGCAAGGTGCGCTGCCCCAGCGGAAGATATTGCTTGGGACGGTCGGCGCCCATCCGGGTACCGGTACCGCCCGCAGGAACCAGGCCGAATATCTGCTTCAACAAGTGCCCATTCAGGAGCCAGGGTGAGCCAGCGCGTGGCGCGCGACGCCCAGCGCTCCCTATAATACCGGCATGCAGATGCTTAAAGGCCCGCGCGGCGTCGCTCTCGCACGCCCGGTCCTGCGGGCGGGATCCCGTGCGGCTGCGCCACGGCCGGCCGGTTCGGGCGACGCGTGGCTGTTGGCACAGGTCGCACAGCAGGGCCGGGAGCACGGCCGCCTCACGGTGCTCATCTGCGCCGACGCCATCGACGCGCAACGCCTTGCCGCGGAAATCCCGTATTTCGCGCCCGAGTTGGCCGTCGCGCCGTTTCCCGACTGGGAAACCCTGCCCTACGACATCCTGTCCCCGCATCCGGACCTGGTGTCCGAACGCCTCGAGGCGCTCTACCGCCTGTTCGCGCGACCCGCCGCGGGCACGCGCAACCCCGAGCCGGCCAGCCCGCCGGCCGATACGCGGACCGAACATGTCGACGTGCTGGTGCTTTCGGCAACCAGTGGCCTCGGGCGTCTCGCGCCGGCCGAATACATCGTGGGGCGCACCTTCTTCTTCCGGCAGGGTGAGTCCATCGACCCGGAAAGATTGCGCAGCCAGATGGTGCTCGCGGGCTATCAGGCGGTGACCCAGGTCGTCGCCCCCGGAGAGTTCGCCATCCGGGGCGGTCTGATCGACCTGTTCCCGACGGGATCGCCCATACCCTACCGCCTCGATCTCATCGACACGACGATCGACTCGATCCGCACTTTCGACCCGGACACGCAGCGCAGCCTGTACCCGGTCGGCAATATCCGCCTGCTGCCGGGCCGGGAATTCCCGTTCGATGAAGCGGCGCGCAGCGCCTTCCGCGGGCGCTGGCGCGAGACCTTCGACGGCGATCCCACCCGGTCCACGATGTACCGCGACGTGGGCAACGGCATCGCCGCGGCGGGCATCGAGTACTACCTGCCCTTGTTTTTCGATCGCTGCGCAACGCTCTTCGACTACCTGCCGGCCGACACCCAGGTGGTCACGCATGGCGACGTCAGCAGCGCCTGCCGGCGCTTCTGGACCGAGACGGCCGAGCGCTTCCGATTCCTGTCGCGCGACACGCAGCGGCCGTGCCTGCGGCCCGACCAGCTGTTCCTGGGGACGGAGGAGTTCTTCACGGCCCTGAAACCGTTCGCGCGGCTGGCGGTGACCGCGCCGGCGGCGGCGCCGGCCGGTGACACGCCCGCCGCTGCCGACGCCGCAGCGGATCCGGCGGTCGACGCGGCCGAGGGCGAGTTCACGCCACTGCCCGAGCTCGCCATCGATCGACGGGCCGCGGACCCGCTCTACCGGCTGCGCGCCTGGCGCGCCGGCTTCGATGGGCGGGTGCTGCTGTCGGCCGATTCCGCCGGGCGGCGGGAAACCATAGCCCAATTGCTGGGCGAGTTCGACTTCCCCATCGTCGACTGCGCCGATTTCGCCGCCTTCCTGGCGAGCGATCTCGACTTCTCGCTGACGGTATCGCCGCTGCACCAGGGGTTCTGCCTGGCCTCCGCCGGCCTGGCCGTCATCACGGAAGCCGAGCTCTTCGCCAGCAATCCGCGCCGCCAGCGCGATCGCAACCGGGAGCGCGCCTCCAATGTCGACGCCATGGTGCGCGATCTGGCCGAACTGCGCGTGGGCGATCCGGTCGTGCACGTCGATCACGGCATCGGCCGCTACCTGGGCCTCGTGTCCATGGACCTGGGCGAAGGCGCCGCCGAGTTCCTGCACCTCGAATACGCCAACGGCTCCAAGCTCTACGTGCCGGTTGCCCAGCTGCACCTGATCGGTCGCTATAGCGGCGCCGACCCGGATGCAGCCCCCCTGCACGTGCTCGGATCGGGCGACTGGGACCGGGCACGCCGCAAGGCGGCCAAGCAGGTGCGCGACACCGCCGCCGAACTGCTCAATCTCTACGCGATGCGCGCGGCCCGCAAGGGACACGCCTTCACCTACGCCGAGGGCGACTATCAACGCTTCGCCGAGGGCTTCGGTTTCGAGGAAACGCCCGACCAGCAGGCGGCCATCACGGCCGTGCTCAAGGACATGCGCTCGGGCGCGCCCATGGACCGCCTGGTGTGCGGCGACGTGGGTTTTGGCAAGACCGAGGTCGCCTTGCGCGCGGCCTTCGCCGCGGTGATGGACGGCAAGCAGGTGGCGGTGCTCTGCCCCACCACCCTGCTGGCCGAACAGCACGGGGAGACCTTTCGCGACCGCTTTGCGTCCTGGCCGGTGCGCATCTGCGAGCTGTCGCGCTTTCGCTCGGCCAAGGAAACCTCGCAGGCACTGGCCGGCCTGCGCGCGGGCACGGTGGACATCGCCATCGGCACGCACAAACTGCTGTCCGCCGATATCGGCTTCGATCGCCTGGGACTGGTGATCGTCGACGAGGAGCACCGTTTCGGGGTGCGCCAGAAGGAGCGCCTCAAGGCCCTGCGCGCCGAGGTGGACGTGCTCACCCTGACGGCCACACCGATACCGCGCACCCTGGCCATGTCGCTCGAGGGCATACGCGACTTCTCCGTCATCGCCACGGCGCCGCAGCGGCGCCTGGCCATCAAGACCTTCGTGCGCCAGGAAAGCCCGGGGCTCATACGCGAGGCCTGCATGCGCGAGCTGCAGCGCGGCGGCCAGATCTACTACCTCTACAACGAGGTGGAGACCATCGAGAACTGCCGCGCACGCCTGATCGAGCTGCTGCCCGAGGCGCGCATCACCGTGGCGCACGGCCAGATGGCCGAGCGGGACCTCGAGCACGTGATGCGCGACTTTCACCAGCAGCGCTTCAACATCCTGCTGTGCACCACCATCATCGAGACCGGCATCGACGTGCCCAGCGCCAATACCATCCTCATCCACCGCGCCGACCGGTTCGGGCTGGCGCAGCTGCACCAGCTGCGCGGCCGCGTCGGTCGTTCGCATCACCAGGCCTACGCCTACCTGATGATCGAGGAAGGCGCCATCACCAAGAACGCGGAGAAGCGGCTCGAGGCCATCCAGAACCTCGAGGAGCTGGGCAGCGGCTTTTACCTGGCCATGCACGACATGGAAATCCGCGGCGCGGGCGAGGTGCTGGGCGATTCGCAGTCGGGCAACCTGCAGCAGGTGGGATTCGACCTGTATTCGCAGATGCTCAATACGGCCGTGCGCGCGCTGCGCTCGGGACGCGAACCCGACCTGCTGTCGCCGCTGTCCGCCACCACCGAGATCAATCTGCACGTGCCCGCCCTGCTGCCCAGCGACTACGTGCCCGACGTCCACCAGCGCCTCTCGCTCTACAAGAAGCTGGCCACGGCCACCGACGACGACAGCATCATCGGCCTGCAGGAGGAACTGGCCGACCGCTTCGGCCGCCTGCCGCCGCCGGCGCGTGCGCTCATCGATACGCACCGTCTGCGCATCGACGCCCAGGCCATCGGCGTGCGGCGCATCGACGCCGCGCCCGGGGTGATGTGGCTGCATTTCATCCCCCAGCCGCCCATCGAGCTGTCGCGCATCATCGCGCTGGTTCAGCGCGACAAGCGCGTGCGCCTGGCAGGCCAGGACAAACTGCGCATCGAACCGGCCAGCGCCGAGCTGGACCAGCGGCTGCAGTTGCTGCGCTCGGTATTCAAGGCGCTGGTGACCGATGCACCGCCGGCAGCCGCGCCCCGCCCTGCCGTCCGGCGCGCCTGAGGGCACGACCAAGGTCCACCCGGCGGCGCGCCCACGAACCCATGGACCTCGTCATCCAGGCCGAACAGCTTTCCCCCGATGCGGCCGATGCCTTCGCCGCAGCTTGCCTGGCGACGCGCCAGGTCCGGCGCGGCAAAGCGGTGCGGCTGTATGGCGTGCGCGACGACGCCGACAACCGCAGGATCGTGGCCGCACTGGCGGCATTCTGGAAGTGCGATGCCGCCCTGGTGGATCCGCGCCTGCGCCTGGCGGACTACCGCGTACTGGTCAGCGACATGGATTCGACGCTCATCACGATCGAATGCATCGATGAGCTGGCGCGCCTGGCGGGCAAAGGCGCCGAAGTCGCCGCCATCACGGAGGCGGCGATGCGCGGTGAAATTCCCGATTATTCCCACAGCCTGCAACAGCGGGTTGCCCTGCTGGCAGGCGCCAGTGCCACGCTCGTCGACCGCGTATCGACCGAGCGCCTGAGGCTGTCACCGGGTGCGGCGGCACTGATGGCCGGCGCGCGCCGTGCCGGCTGGAAGACGCTGCTGGTGTCGGGTGGCTTCACCGCCTTTGCCGACGACATACGCGATGACCTGGGCATGGATGGCAGCTGGGCCAATATCCTCGTGGAGCGGGACGGCCTCTTCACTGGGGAAGTCCTGGGACCCGCGCAGAACGATGGTGCCATCGTCGATGCCGCCGCCAAGGCCCGTGCGTTGCGGGAACTCTGTGCTGCCAACCACTGCGCACCGCGCCACGCCATTGCCGTGGGTGATGGGGCCAACGACCTGCAGATGATGGCCGCGGCGGGGCTGTCAATAGCCTACCGGGCCAAGCCCGTGGTCCGGGAACGCGCCAGCCATGCGCTGGATCACACGGGCCTGGATGGAATACTGAACCTCTTCGCGGATGGTTGGTAATTCCGGCCGGGAACCCCTCACACGGAAGGCAGCTTCATGGCCCGGGCCAGCGCCTTGAAGCGGGGGTCGGATTCGATACCCACAAGGTCGGGATCGCGGGTCAACTGCAGCAGGTTGGGAGTGGAAGTATTGTGCTCGGCAACTGCGCGCTCCCAAAACCGGAACGCCTCGTCGCGTTGTCCGATATCCGCATACAAGGTTCCAAGCTCGAAGGGTCGGGTGCGTCCGTATCTTTCTACCGCCGCCTGCAGTGCCTTCGACGCGTCAAACGAACGGTCCGTCTTGATCGCGAAATAAATTTCCAGAAGCATTTTCAGGCCGCGCTCGGTTTCGCGCGCGACTTCGGCCTTTGCTTCGTCCTTCTTGCCTTCATAAAAAAGTACTTGTGCAAGAGACCCGTGCACGCCAGCAACTTCCGGATCGAGTTTGAGGGCTCGCCGGTAGGCACTCTCTGCTTCCGGGAAGGCTTTCAAGTACAGCTGGGCATCCCCAAGGCGCGTAAAGCTCTCCACACTCAGGGGGTCAAGCTCGGTCGCCCGGGTGGCGAGCTGCAGCGCCTTGTCCCATTGCCCGAGCATCATCTTCACGTAGTACGCGTTACGGTGGACGACCGCATTGCCGGGGCCCAGGGCGAGCGCGCGTTGCATCTCGGCCTCGGCCGCGCTCCAGTCCCAGTCGAACCACGCCAGCATGCGCGCGCGCGCCAGATGGGATTCGGCCAGTTGCGGCGCCAGTTGCATGGCGCGATCCGCTGCATCCCGAGCCTTTCTGCCAGCCGCCTCGCCGTCCGGTGCTTCAGGATAGGACTGGCCGAGCGCCTGATAATGCTTGGACAGGAAGGCCCAGGCCATGCCGAGCTGCGGATCCTGCTGCACGGCCTGCTCCAGCATCGCGATGACGGCACGATCACTGGCTTCGGTATGGCCGGAGTGTTCCGACTTCTCGCGCGCCCGCAGGTAGAGCGTGTAGGCCTCGCTGATGGGTGGCGAATTGCTGGAATCGAGGTGCAGCGAAACGGACAAGGCCTTGGCAACGCTGTCGGCGATCTCGTCCTGTACTTTGAGCGCATCGCGCTCGTTGCGGTCATAAGATTGCGACCAGATATGCACGCCGTCGGCGGCGCGCACGAGCTGCACGGTGATGCGCATGAGCGTTCCCGACCGGCGGATGCTGCCCTCGATGAGGTTTGCCACGGCTAGCTTGGCGGCAATCGACCGCACATCGTCGGCGCTGCCGCGGAACTGGAACGACGAGGTTCTGGCAATCACCTTGAGCTCCGGCGTCTGCGAGAGCCGGTTGATGAGCTCCTCGGCCATGCCGTCGGCGAAATACGCCTGGTCATGCCGCTCGCTCATGTCGGCAAAGGGCAGCACCGCGATGGACGGTTCGACCGAAAGGATCGGCGGCGGAGCATCGTCACGTTTGGTCTTGAGCACGTAGGCACCGCCCGCAAGCGTCGCCAGCAGGACGATGGCCAGAGCCGCATACGCGGCCGCTGGATTGCGGCGGGACTTCGCGGCAGCAGCGCTTGCCGGGGAATCGCCCGCCGGATCAATGGACGATGGCGCCACCCCGGCACCCAGCAGCCGTCGCACGTGGGCCACAAATGGCGCGTCGGCATTGCCCTGCGGCAAACGCGTCCATTGCACGGACTGGAATTTGTCCGGGACCATCGCACTCTTCTGGTTCGTGCCATCGATGGCGACCGGCACGATGAAGGGCACGCCATGCGCCATATCCAGCGTGCGGTCGGCCGCGAGGTTCCATTCGCGCCGGAAATAGCCTTCCGGCCGGGCTTCGGTACTGGCCGAGATGATCGGCACGAACAGCGCGCACGAACGGATCTGCTGGCGGATGGATGCATCCCACGCGTCACCGCCGCGCAATTCGTCCTTGTCGAACCAGACCGTTATGGCGGCCTCGCGCAGCGCATCGGCTATGCGTTGTGCTGCCGCGGCATCGTCGGAGGCGTAACTGAGAAAAACCGCTTTGGGGTCGGACATGACAGGCACGGGCACTTGCGGAGCCGTATTGGAACCGAAAACCGCCCCATTGGCCAGTGGGGTGAGTAAACCCCCCGTTTACACAAGCCGCGCATGCAGATCATGCGCGTCGGTACGCTCCACCACCACGTCGTATAACTCCCCCACCTTGAGCCGCGCATCGGGGGCGATATGCACCATGCCGTCGATCTCCGGCGCGTCGGCGCTGGAGCGGCCGATGGCGCCCTGCGGTCCGCATTCGTCGACCAGCACGCGCTGCACGCTGCCCTGCTTGCGCGCAAGGCGTTTCGCGGAGATGTCTTCCTGCAGCTGCATCAGGCGGCCGCGGCGCTCTTCACGAATCTCATCCGGAACCGGATCGGGCAGGTCATTGGCCGCGGCGCCTTCCACCGGTGAATAGGCAAAGCAGCCCACGCGGTCGAGCTGCGCCTCGCCCAGGAAATCGAGCAGGGTTGCGAACTCGGCCTCGGTCTCGCCCGGGAAGCCGGCGATGAAGGTGCTGCGGATCGTGAGCTCGGGGCAGATGGCGCGCCAGCCGCGGATGCGCTCCAGATTCGCTTCGCCGGCCGCCGGCCGCTTCATGCGCTTGAGCACGGCAGGATGCGCATGCTGGAACGGCACGTCGAGGTACGGCAGCACCTTGCCCTCGGCCATGAGCGGCAGCACCTCATCGACGTGCGGGTACGGGTAGACGTAATGCAGCCGCACCCAGATGCCCAGCTTGCCCAGTTCGTTTACAAGCTCCGTCATGCGCGTGCGCACGGGGCGCCCGCCGACGAAATCCATCTTGTAGCGCAGGTCCACGCCATACGCGCTGGTGTCCTGCGAGATAACCAGCAGTTCGCGCACACCCTGACGCGCCAGCGCTTCGGCCTCGCGCATGACCTCGCCCACCGGCCGCGAGACGAGATCCCCGCGCATGGACGGAATGATGCAGAACGTACAGCGGTGGTTGCAGCCCTCGGAGATCTTCAGATACGCATAGTGGCGCGGCGTGAGCTTGAGTCCCGCCGGCGGCACAAGATCGGTGAAGGCGTCGTGGGGCTGCGGCAGGTGTTCGTGCACGGCCCGCAGCACGCCATCGGTGTCGTGCGGGCCGGTGACGGCCAGAACCTTGGGGTGCACGCTCTGTACGAGATTGTCACCACCCGGATCGTTGCGCACGCCCAGGCAGCCGGTGACGATCACCCGGCCATTTTCGGCCAGCGCTTCACCGATGGCGTCGAGCGATTCTTCAACCGCGCTGTCGATGAAGCCACAGGTGTTGACCACGACAAGATCAGCGCCCTTGTAGGAGCCCTTGATGTCGTAACCCTCGGCCCGCAACTGGGTAAGGATGCGTTCGGAATCGACCAGGGCCTTGGGGCAGCCGAGAGACACGAAACCGACCGCGGGCGGCCCTTTGCGGCGGCCCGATGCGATCTTGCTCAACCGTGCTTCCTCAGCCGTTCTTCTTGTCCTGGGGGGGCTGGAACGGAAAACCGGTGAACATCGAGCGCGTCTGGTTCTGCATGTTTTCCTGCATCTGCACAAACAGGTTCTTGCTCTGCTCGATATAGCTGGTCATCATGGACTGGATCATGGGCGACTGCAGGTTTACGAACTGCGTCCAGGCCTCGGGACCGATCTTGTTGGGGTCGTAAAAGGCGCGGCTCTGTTCCTGCAGCTTTTGTTGGATATCGATGAACGCCTGGACGTTCTTCTCCAGGTACGAGCCCATGAAGCCCTGCATGGCGTTGCCGTAGAAGCGAATGATTTGTGCCAGCACGGGGGATGTGAACATGGGGGCGCCGGCCTGTTCCTCTTCCAGGATGATCTGCAACAGGATGGGGCGTGTGAGATCGTCACCCGTCTTGGCGTCGACCACCTGGAATTCTTCCTGATCGACCACCAGCTGCTTGACATCCACCAGCGTGATGTAGGTGCTGGTCTGCGTGTCGTAGAGGCGGCGGTTGGGGTATTTCTTGATCAGGCGCAGCGTGCTCATAGCGTTCGATACCCTTGAAAATGCAACAGAGCGAATGCGACCACACGCCCGGAATGCCCATTCTAGCGTTTTGTGCACGTGCTCGTGCACCAGATTGGGGGCGGAACAACACCAAGAAGGTGCCGGGGAAAAACCCTATTGAAGCCTTCACCGCCCCACCCATGCACCGGACCGGGGGAGCGGACGCCCCCGGCCGCCGGAGACTTACCCCATGTGCAGACCGCCGTTGATGGAAAACTCGGCGCCGGTCGAAAAAGCCGCATCCTCGCCGGCCAGCCACCCCACCATGGAGGCGATTTCCTCGGCGCGACCGAGGCGCTTGACCGGTATGGTCTGGATGATTTTCTCGCGCACGTCCTCGCGCACGGCCATGACCATGTCGGTGCCGATGTATCCGGGCGCCACGGTATTGACGGTTACGCCCTTGCTGGCCACTTCCTGCGCCAGGGCCATGGTGAATCCATGCATGCCCGCCTTGGCGGCGGAGTAGTTGCTCTGGCCGAACTGGCCCTTTTCGCCATTGACCGAGGAGATATTGATGATGCGGCCCCAGTTGCGCTCGAGCATGCCGTCGATCACCTGCTTGGTGACATTGAACAGGCTGTTGAGGTTGGTGTCGATCACGGCGCGCCAGTCATCCAGGCTCATCTTGCGGAAGATGCCATCGCGCGTGATGCCGGCATTGTTGACCAGGATGTCCACGCGCCCGAAATCCTTCATGACCTGTTCGAACGCGGCGCGGGTCGACTCCCAATCGGCAACATTGCCGACCGACGCGGAGAAATGATAGCCGTCGGCCTTTTGTTCGGCCAGCCACTTCTCGTAATTGCGCGTTGGCCCGCACCCGGCAATCACCGTATGGCCCAGATCATGAAATTTGCGGCAGATGGCCGTACCGATTCCGCCCATCCCGCCGGTAACGTAAGCAACCCTGGTCATCGTGTTTCCCCTTGAATATGTTTTTTATGGTTCCTTGACGCGCATACCTGCGCCCCGTCTGGCGGCGCGGTACTTGTCGCTCCAAACCTATCGCTCTACCGCAAGTGCGACGCCCATGCCGCCGCCAATGCACAGGGAGGCCAGGCCGCGCTTGGCATTGCGCCGCTGCATCTCGTGCAACAGCGTAACGAGTATGCGGCAGCCCGACGCGCCGATGGGGTGACCTAGGGCAATGGCGCCACCGTTCACGTTGATGCGCGTCGTGTCCCAGCCCATTTCCTGGTTCACCGCGCAGGCCTGTGCTGCGAAGGCCTCGTTGATCTCCAGCAGGTCGAGGTCGGCCGGCTTCCAGCCGGCTTTTTCCAGCGCGCGGCGCGATGCCGAAACAGGTCCCATGCCCATCACCTTGGGGTCCACGCCAGAGGACGCGAAGCCGGCGATGCGCGCCAGCACCGGCATGCCATTGGCATGGGCGTAGTCCGCCGTCGTGACCACCACGGCGGCTGCCCCGTCATTGATGCCCGAAGCGTTGCCCGCCGTCACGCTGCCGGATTTGTCGAACGCGGGTCGCAGCGCCGAAAGCAATTCCATGGTGGCGCCCAGGCGCAGGTATTCGTCCTCGGAGAAAAGCACCGGATCACCTTTTTTCTGCGCCAGCGGCACAGCCACGATCTCATCGCGGAATCGTCCGGCCTTTTGCGCCGCCTCGGCCTTGTGTTGCGAGGCCAACGCGAACTGATCCTGAACCTCGCGGGAGACGTGATACTCGCGCGCAACGTTCTCGGCCGTGATGCCCATGTGGTAACCGTTGAAGGCGTCCCAGAGGCCGTCGTTGATCATGCTGTCGACCAGCTTGGCGTCGCCCATGCGGAAACCATCGCGCGAACCGTTGAGGACGTGCGGCGCCTGGCTCATGCTCTCCTGGCCACCGGCGATCACGACGCGCGCGTCGCCGTTGGCCACGGACTGGGCTGCCAGCATGACGGCCTTGAGGCCGCTGCCGCAGACCTTGTTGATCGTCATGGCCGGCACGGCGACGGGCAGACCCGCCTTGATCACCGACTGGCGGGCGGGGTTCTGGCCAACCCCGGCGGTCAACACCTGTCCGAGGATGACCTCGTCGATCGCCTCGGCGGGCACCCGGGCGCGCTGCAGGAGCTCACGGATGACGATGGCGCCGAGGTCAACGGCGCTCATGCGGGCCAGCGAGCCGCCAAATTTACCGATGGGGGTACGGGTTGCCCCGGCTATGACGATATCTTTCATGCTTGCACTCCTTCCAAAAGGTATGGTCCGGGTGGGCGCAATGCCTCTGCCGGATCCGTTTCAGGCTTTCTCCCGGACGTACCGTCCCGGCGCCGGCTCTATGACCGGGTTCTGGGGCCCACCGTAACCGCTTGGTGATGGGCCGTGACCACCCGCGTGCGCCGAGAGCCAGCGGTCCCAGTCCGACCACCAGCTACCCGCATGCTCCGTTGCTGTCGCGAGCCAGGCATCGGCATCCGGCAACGCGCCGCCGTCCACCGGCGAGCGCTCCTGCGCCTTTTCCTGTACCCAATAGCTGCGGCGGTTCTTCGCTGCCGGATTCACGGTGCCGGCGATGTGACCGCTGGCACCCAGCACGAAGCGTTGATCCGGCGCCGGCACGCCCGACAGCACGCGCGTTGAATCATAGGCGCCGCGCCAGGGCACGATGTGGTCTTCCCGCGCGCCGAAGATGTACGTGGGAACGGTGATGCGGCGCAAGTCGATGGGCTGCCCGCAACAATGCACGCGATTGGGCACGCGCAGGTTGTTTTCCAGGTAGGTATTGCGCAGGTACCAGGCATACATCGGGCCGGGCAGATTGGTGCTGTCGCTGTTCCAGTACAGCAGGTCGAATGCGGGTGGCTGCTGGCCCTCGAGATAGTTTTTCACGACATAGTTCCAGATCAGGTCGTTGGGCCTGAGGCTGGAAAACGTGTTGGCCAGGTCGATACCCGGCATCAGACCACCGCCGCCCAGCGTGGCCTCGCGCATCTGCACGTGCGCCTCGTCGATGAAGATGTCCAGGATGCCCGCGTCGGTGAAATCGAGCAGCGCGGTCAGCAGGGTAAGGCTGGCCACGGGCTCCTGGCCGCGCGCCGCCATGACCGCGAGTGCCGTGCCCAGGAGCGTGCCGCCGACGCAAAAACCCAGCGCATTGATGGTGGGCTGGCCCGTGATGCGGCGCACCTGTTCGATCGCAGCTATGGGTCCCTGTTCCACGTAGTCGTCCCAGCGCGCCTGCGCGAGCTCCGCGTGGGGGTTGCGCCACGACACGAGGAAGACGGTGTTGCCCTGCTCGACGCAATAGCGGACAAAGGAGTTCTGCGGCTGCAGGTCGAGGATGTAGTACTTGTTGATGCACGGGGGAACCAGCAGCAGCGGCCGCTGGCGCACGGTCTGCGTGAGCGGCTTGTACTGGATGAGCTGCATGAAATCGTTCTCGTACACCACGGCGCCTTCCGTGGTGGCGACATTCCTGCCGATTTCGAACGCCGATTCATCGACCTGGGAAATGCGGCCGCGCCCCACGTCCTCCAGCAGATTGCGCAGTCCGTCGCTCAGGCTCTTGCCGCGGGTTTCAACGAGCCGCTGCTGCGCCTTGGGATTGAACGCGAGGAAATTTGACGGTGCCGTCGCGTCGACCCACTGCGCCACGGAGAAGCACAGGCGCGCCTTCGCCTTGGGCGCCGCATCTACCGCGGCTGCCATCTCGCCCAGGAATTCCGCATTGAGCAGGTAGGCGCGCGCCATGAAGGCGGCCAGCGGGTTCTGCTGCCAGGCAGCATCGGCGAAGCGGCCATCGGCAATCGGTGCTGCGGTACGTTCGGGGTGTTCGACGAATTCGTTCCACAGCGCCGTGACGCGTTGCAGATAGCTTTCCTGCAAGGCGACGAATTTGTCCGGCGGGATAGGCAGTCCCGGGAGTACGGCGGGCACGGCACCCTGCCCCTGCCACCAACCCTGCCAGGGATGGGCAGCCGCCCCGGAGGCGGGACCAAGGTCGTCAGTGACAAGCGGTAGCCCGCCCGCAGGCGCTGCCGACACGCCAGCGCCAGTGCCTGTCGCCGTAGCCATCGCCGGACGGCTGGCAGCGGACTGCGCAGCCGCGCTGGGCGCGGTGGCGACCGTTGCGGCCCGGCGCGACCGCTTCACGGTTGCCTGCCGAGCGGGAGCGACCGCCGCTTCGGAAGGCGCGCGCGCTTCCGTGATGTGCTCCCCTGCTGCAGACGGTTTTTTTGCCACCAGTCGCTCCTCGAGATCGATGATAGCGATAAATCGCGCTCTCCTCGCGACACGCCCTTCATTCGTTGCGCCAGATCAGCGCGGCCTGGCGGCCGGTGGGCGAGGCGTAACGAAAGCTGTAGAAGCGCGCGGGGTCGCTCATGGTGCACTGGCCACCGCCGTACACCTGCGTGACGCCCACCTGCGCAAGTGCTTGCCGGGCCAGCGCAAAAAGATCGGCCCGCAGCTTGCCAGGAGCGTGGTCAGTGAACGCCGATGCCGCATCGGGGAGGCTTTGCTGCATTGCATCGAGAACCTCCGGACCGACCTCAAAGCGGGACGGACCGATGGCAGGACCCAGGTAGGCAAGCAGTGGCGCGGAGTTGTCTCCCAGCGCGGTCCGCAGAGCGCTGACGGT
>Ga0209067_10001295_pt1 | contig 15516 bp, 10 predicted proteins | sample ColStrG_CSR_2013_FD_187199 | JGI IMG/M metagenome (GOLD analysis project Ga0209067, IMG submission 187199) | Freshwater sediment microbial communities in response to fracking from Pennsylvania, USA - Cold Stream Run_MetaG_CSR_2013 (SPAdes)... | ecosystem: Environmental > Aquatic > Freshwater >...
GGTGTGGTTCACAACCTGCCCCACAAAAGGCAGCAGTACAGGGATTTACGGATAGAGGCCGCGAATCCTGCTGGCTTCCGCCACCCGGCTGACGCCCAGCATATTCGCCGCGAGGCGCATGTCCACTTTCTTCTCCAGGTGAATCTTCAGGACATCGTTGAACGACCGCTTCATGATCTTCTCCAAGCGGCTGTTCACGTCCTGCTCGTCCCAGAACAGGTGATTCTCGTCCTGCACCCATTCGAAGTACGACACCGTCACGCCGCCGGCGTTGCACAGAATGTCGGGGATCAGGAAGACGCCCTTGGAATGCAAGATCCGGTCTGCGTCCGGCGTCACCGGGCCGTTGGCGGCTTCGGAAACGATCTTCGCGCGAATGGTGTGCGCATTCTCGTCCGTAATGGCATTCTCTAACGCCGCCGGAACCAGGATTTCGCACTCCAGGCTCAGCAACTGCTCCGGCTTGATGGGAGTCGCACCAGGGAACCCGGCCAGTTTGCCGGTTCGCGCCTTGTAGGCCAGGACCGCGGGAATGTCCAAGCCCCGCTCATCGTACAGGCAGCCGCTGGTGTCGCTCACGGCCAGTACCTTGCCGCCGGCTTCGTGGAACAACTGCGCCGCGATGGCGCCCGCGTTGCCGAACCCTTGCACCACCACACGCGCGCACTGCACCGGAATCTTCAGGTGCTCGCAACTGCTCATTGTCGTATAAAAGACGCCGCGCGCCGTGGCTTCATTGCGGCCGAGCGACCCGCCGATGCTGATCGGCTTTCCGGTCACCACGCCATGAACCGGATATCCCTTGTTCATGCTGTAGGTGTCCATGATCCACGCCATCACCTGCGGCGTGGTATAAACGTCCGGCGCTGGGATGTCTTTCTCCGGCCCAATCAGCGGCAGTATGCTCGAAGCATACCGGCGGGTCATCCGTTCCAGCTCGCCCATCGACATGGATTTCGGGTTGCAGGTAACGCCGCCCTTCCCGCCGCCAAACGGAATATTCACCACTGCGCACTTCCACGTCATCCACGTGGCCAGTGCTTTGACTTCGTCCACCGTCACATTGGGGTGGTACCGGATGCCGCCTTTGGCCGGCCCGCGCATCGTATTGTGCTGCACGCGGAAGCCTTCGAAGCGGACAATCTTGCCGTTGTCCATCCGGACGGGCACGCTGACACACAGGATGCGTTCCGGGTACTTGATCATGGCCCGCACCCCGTCATCGAGTCCCAGCGCGTCTGCCGCCAGGTCGAAATTCTCTAGTGCGACGTCGTATGCATTCTTTGGAGTTGTTGCGGTTGCTAACATGGCAAACCTCATTTCCGACTTTTTCGGAGTCGATAATCTCTTCCACCGAAATCATAGTTCCAATCACGCACCACGTCAAGGGGGTGCGTAGCGGCCCGGCCGCATTCCGATGTCCCAAAGCACCCGGTTGAGTCGGGTCCCTGGCCGGTAGAGCAGATGGCTTAAGGAATGTCGGAAAAATCGATCTCCGAATCCGGCCGCTCCGCGAGCTTGGCCAGCTTGCGTTTGCTGGCGGGCGTCAGCGGGCAGTCAGCCTATGTCTTGCGCACGAGTTTGCTCATAACGCTTTGGGAGACCGGCTGGAACGGTTTCGCCTCTTTGAGGATGTCGAAGTTCGGCAGCAGGACCGCCCCGTTGCAGGACGAAGCTGTGGCGCGACTGCGCAAACAGGCCGGACTGACCGATCCGGCAATCTCGCGCACGGATTCCGGATCGTAGGCTTCTACCGGGGGGCGGAGACAGCACCTTTAGACGGATAGGCACTTGGTAGCATATCTGGGTCCTCCTCTGTGCGTGCCGCGCACAATCATAGCAGCAAGCCGCAAACGGTGCAGCCGTTTTTCCGAAGCCGCGGCCGCCGCAGGTTAACAACCGGCCCCACAGGAAAGGTTAGTATCTCATCGATTCCGCCTCTTCGGTGACCTCAATTGCTTTCACCGACGCGTAGTTGTGCACTGGGGAGAATGTCAACTGCAGTTTCCCCTGACCGTCGGGCCGCAGGTTATGAAACGCGCGCACGATTGGACGAAAGGGCTTCGCCTGCGCGAGCATATCGAAGTCCTTCAGCAAGACGACGCCGTTGCACGTAACGTCGAAGACGCGAGCGCCTGGGCCGCCCTGGTTGGCGGAATCCGACTGGGGATCCCAAAACGTCTCCGCGAAGTACAATGTGACGGCGTAGCGCCCGGGCGGAACCGGAATCGAATAGCTGAAATTGCCGTACCGTTCGCTGGCGTAGAGATCCGGGTCGGACGTGCCAGTCACATCGCCCTTGTGGGTGGCGAGGCGTCCCCCGACGTAGTAGTCATCGGGACTCCAGACGTTGCCGGCATGATCGCTAAAGGACGAATCTCCGGCGCGGATGCGAATCGGGAGGACATGCCCCGCGATTCCCGGCGTCAGTTCGATGGCGTTCACGAAAGGCGGCCCGACCACCGCTTCGAAGCGGAGGTGGATCAGTCCATCGGCCGCCGGGGCAATGTCCCGAAACGCCCGGACGTCAACAGGAAACCTGCCGGAATCGGCGACCACATCGAAATCGTGCAACAGCTCCCGATCGTTCACTTTCACCGTGAAGTGCCGTTGATTTTCCCCGCCTTCACTGCCGACATCGGTTCCGCCGCGGAATGTTGGCTCGGCAAAGTACAGGCGCAGCTCGTACAATCCTGGGGGTACCGGTATATCGTAGCTAAAATCCCCGTAGCGCATGGAGCGGTAGAGGCTGGGGTCCGGAGGTCTACCGGGAAAATCGCTCGGGCCGGGTTTCGGAGTTCCTCCAGTGAAGTACTCATCGGCGCGCCAGAGATGGCCGACGCGGTCCATGTAAGGCCTTTGGCTACCCGCGAGGATGCGGATGCCGGACTGCGGCGGCGCCACCGCGAGGGCAGGAGAGGGGGAGACAAACGGCGGGATCGCGGCTTTCTGTGAGAAATAACCCCATCGAGCCTGCAACACCAGGCCTCCAACAAGTACAAGTACAGCCAATATCACGGCGATCGCCACGCCCGGCTTCGTGAGCCGGAGACGGCTTTCCACTGGCCGCACCACGGTCTTTGCAGCCGTGGAGGAGACTGGAGGCTGCAAGGGAACGGGTTCCGCGTCGCGCACGACGAATTTGGGGATGTAACCCCCAGGCGCCAACTGGATCATCACGCGGTGTTGGCTGCCTTCCGTGGCGTAGTACTTGGCGAGCCGTTGCCGAAGGCGGTGAGCCTCGACGCGGACGATGGCGTCCTTTTTATCGTCGAACTTCGATCTCCGGTCAAACACCTCCAACGCGATCATCGATTCTTTGATTTCATCCTGCCGCCCCAGCAAAACCTTGTTACAGAGATATTCGAGGAGGGTGGCATTGCGCGGTGCGTGAGTGAACAAGTTGGAATGGGTGACGGCTCGAATTTCTTCCTGGATTTCGCTAGCCGGTATCGGAGAACCATTCTCTGAGAGCATTGCCTTGGAAATCCTTCTTTAGAGTATAGGACCTTTAGAACCGTTACACAATTCTCCGTAACCAACTGAATGTGAAGGGCGACACCCGTTACGAAACGGGAATTTGCTGGTTTTTGCAAATTGGTCGCCCTATACTGGCCTACTAGTCTGAATTCTGCCCGGAGTGGCCGTGGTGGGGCTGTGTTCCGGTCGGACTATCATTTCAGGGGAGGCAAAACGTGTCCAAGACGCCACATGCCATGGATAAGGTTCGCGCAGCGACCCGGCCGGGAAAGGGTTGGCGCGTTCCGAAATGGGCGATCGCTCTTTCGCTCTGCCTGCTGCTCACCATCCCTCTGCTCGGCCAAACGTACCGCGGCCGCGTCGAAGGAATTGTCACCGATCAGTCACGTGCGGTGGTGGTTGGTGCCACCGTCACACTGCGCAACGTAAAGACCGGAATCGCCGTCGTCCGGCAAACCACCGATTCGGGTTTATACCTTTTCGATCTGGTCGATCCTGGCGAGTACACCATCATGGTCGAGGCGGCTGGCCTGAGCAAGTTCACCCAGGAGAACATCGTGGTGCAGACCGCCGGCGACGTCACGGTCAATGCCACGCTACAGCCGGCCTCCGTTCAGCAAACCATCACCGTTTCCGAGACGCCGGTAGCTGTGCAATTCAACAGCAGCAATTCGGACTTGACCCTGGATTCCACGATGGCCGCCGAGACGCCCCGCTACGACCGCAATCCGTTCAAGCTGACTCTGCTTGCCCCGGAAGCGATCAATACCCGCGGTGAGGTGCTGCCATTTCTCTCCTGGTCCGCCAATAGCGTGGACTTGGGCGGGGAAACGAACTTGAAGAACGATCTGCAGATCGACGGCAGTCCGGTGGGGATGGGCCACAAGTTCAGCTACCCGCCCAACATGGACGCGGTGCAAGAAGTGATCGTGTCTCAGAACAGCGTGGACGCCGAGTCCGGCCACAGCGCCGGCGGGATCATCTCCATGACCACGAAATCCGGCACCAACGAATGGCATGGCGACGGCTTTTACCTGGGCCGGTATCCCTGGTTAAATGCCGAAGCCGATCGAACTAGATTCAGCTCTAATTCCACACGGCAGAATATTGCAGGCGGCACGCTGGGCAATCCCATTAAGAAAAACAAGCTGTTCAACTTCGTTTCGTTCGAGTATTGGAAACAGGGCGCCCCCAACAGCTACGTCACCACGTTGCCGACGGCTTTGGAAACGCAAGGGAATTTCTCGCAGTCCTACGGAATCTCGAACGGCACCCAAGCGCTCCGGACCATTTACGATCCATTTTCGACCGTGGTCAGCGCCGCTGGTGCGGTCACGCGTACGCCATTCGCGGGGGCCATCATCCCGGCCAACCGGATGGATCCGCTGGCAGCGTCTTTCATGAAGGACTTTTGGGCGCCGAACAATCCGGGCGACAACATCACCGGGGTCAACAACTACAAGTACGGTTACACCGATTCCTGGAAATATTACAATATTGGCGATCGGGTGGACTGGAACATCAATAATAAATGGAAGGTGTTCGGGCGCTTCGGCCGGTACCATACGACGGATATCTACTCGAACCCCACTCCAAACAAATCGCCCCTCTATGTGCCTACCGGATCCTTGCGGAACGCTGACCAGGTAGCGGGGGACGCGATCTTCAGCCTCAACGAGCGCACGGTATTGGACTTTCATGGCGACTACCATGACGTGACGGACGCCTATGTTTCGACCAGCCTGGGAGCCAACGGCAACGCGCAGTTCTGGCCGAATAACAACTGGTACGAGCCGTACCAGGTCAACTCCCCGGGAGTGCCCATCTATTTTCCGTCGTTGAACATTGGCGGTAACGTATTCGGGGGCAGGGGTTTCTACTGGGACCAGAGACCCAAAGGCGAGGCCTTCAGCGGCAAGATCTCGCAGCAGCGCGGCTCTCACTATCTCAAGGCTGGTTTTGAATACCGTAAGAGTTGGGGCCCGGTCTACGTCTCGAACACAACCCAGTTCCAATTCAATGCCGCGGCCACGGCGGATACCTTTCAGAGCCCGAATACCGCACTCAACGGCGACCAGTACGCCAGCTTCCTCCTGGGTGCGCTCGACCCCGGCACGGAAGTGGTCGGGGGCGGCGTTCCAAACCCCATTACCAACTTCTATGGCATCTTTATCCAGGATGACTGGAAGGTGAACAAGAGACTTACCATTAACCTAGGTCTGCGGGAGGAATACGAATCGGCCTGGCACGATTCCTCTCACCTGCTTTCGCAAGCTATGAACTTAACCGCCCCGGTCCCCGAGATGCAGGCGAATCCGCCGCAGATGCCGGCACAGGCGCTGTCACTGGTGGGGGGCAGCAGTTTCTATCACTATACCGGGAACTGGGAATTCACCACCAGCGGCCACCCGGGCATGTGGGATGCACCGAAGCTGGCGCTGGCTCCCCGCGTCGGCATGGCTTTCCGAATCGACGACAAGACCGCTTTGCGCGCCGGCTACGCGCGCTATGTCACGCCCACCGAGTATAACTTCACTGCGGCTCCCATCTCCGGCTTCGAAGACATCAATTTCCTGGAGCCGCCGTTCTTCGGCATGACGGGATACCAGTTTGTGGCGCCGCTATCCAGCGGCGTACCACAGGCGACCCTTTCCAATCCTTTCAGTTCCAACAATCCCCTGCTGCCGAATTTTGGTCCGGTGGCCGGCAAGGCCCTGGGCACGAACATCGGGCGCGGAGGGGAGAACCTGCTGTGGTATCCGCAGAACCTGCAGAAGGCCTACAACGACCGTATCAATATCAATTTGCAGCGGCAGTTGCCGTTTGGCTTTGTGGGTTCGTTCACGTATTTTCTGAATCTCGGCCATCAGCATTACATCAAGGAATTGAACGCGGTCAACCCGAGCATCTATCAGCAATACGCAAGCAATTTCAGCGCGCTCACCGGTGTGACTGTGGCCAATCCCTTCTACCACTACCTGAATACGACTCTCAATAACGGTCCCTACTATTACCAACCGACCCTTCCCTTGACCTCGTTATTGACGCCGTATCCGCAGTATGGCCCCTTGTATGAAATCGGTGTGTGCTGCTCCAGCGAGCGATACAACCAGATCCAACTCAAGGGCCAAAAGGCATTTAGCAACGGCTTCAACTTCCTGATCACTTACGTGTACACGCGCGAAAGGTCTCAGATCAATAACTTCAACGATCAGACTTACTACACCAACACGTTTCAGTGGCAGGACAGCAACCAGCCGCGGCATCGCATGAATATCGCCAGCACCTATGAGTTGCCGTTCGGGACCGGCCGGCATTACCTGGCCAACGCTCCCAAGGCGCTGGACGCGGTTGTCGGCGGGTGGAAGATCACGCCTGTGTTCCAGTTCACTTCTGGAGATTTTCCGCAATTCGGAAATCTCATTGTCACTGGAAACCCATGCATCTCGAATCCCTCGGCGGGACAGTGGTTCAATACTTCCGCCTTTGCCCCGATACCGGCGAACACCTATGTGCTGAGGAGCAACCCCCTGCAGTACAGTTGCTTGACCGGCCCGCACTTCTGGGACTTGGATACCAGCTTGGCGAAGATTTTCCATCTCACTTCGAAGTTCCGCGCGGAACTCAAGATGAGTGCTTACAACACCCTCAACAACCTCAATCGGGGCGACCCTGACACCAACATTTACGACTCCACCTTCGGTAAAGCCTTGTATCAGGGTTCTCCAGGCGGATCGTTCGGTTCTCAGGGCGCCAGCGCCGCATACAACACCGGCCGCCAGGTGGAGTTGGGTTTCAAGATACTCTGGTAAGCCCGCGATTACCTCATTGCGATTACCCCTGCCCCACGCCGGGCAGGGGTAATCGCTCAAAAACCGCCTCTCCCCAGGCCCCACTCCACAGGCCCGCGCGCTATGCTTAACTTGAAAGCGCATGCACCTTCTAACGCGGCGTAATCTTTTGCGTACTTTGGCCCTGCCCGCGTTCCGCCGTCTTGGAAGCCAGGAGCGCACCACCGGGCACGGGATGGCCTCCCGCGGGGTAAGGCCCGCTCCGCGAGGCAAGCCCTCCGGCCTGCCATTTCACGCCCGGTTCACCGATATCGGCGCCCAGGCCGGGCTGAAACATACGGTGGTCTGCGGCCACCCCAATCGCGCCGATTACGTCATTGAGGCGATGAGCTGCGGGACGGCGTTCTTCGATTACGACAATGACGGTTGGGTGGATATCCTGGTCCTCACCGGTTCGCGGTTCGGCGATCCCTCCCCCACCGCGTCGAATCGCTTATACAAAAACAATCGCGACGGCACCTTTACCGACATGACCGAAAAAGCCGGTCTGTTCCGGACAGGATATTCTTACGGTGTGACCGTAGGCGACTACAATAACGACGGTTTCGACGACCTGTTCATCACCGGTTGGGGCCAGAACGCTCTGTATCGCAACAACGGCGACGGCACGTTCACGGACGTGACGAAGGAGGCCGGCTTGATGAATGCGCACCCGCGCTTCGGCTCGGGCTGCGCTTTTCTAGACTACGATCGCGACGGCAGGCTCGATCTGTTTGTGTCCAACTACGTGGGCTTCGATATGGACACCGCGCCGCGGGCGGGACAGTCCACGAGTTGCAATACCGAAGGAGTGTTTTGCGGACCGCGCGGGCTGCCTTATGGGAGCCACTCTCTCTATCACAACGATGGCAACGGCAAATTTTCCGATGTCACCGCAGCCTCCGGCATCGCAAAAACACAGGGTGGATATGGCCTGACGGCGGTGGCCGCGGACTTGGACAACGACGGCTGGCCTGACATCTTTGTGGCCTGCGATTCTACGCCGAGCCTCTTGTTTCACAACAACCACGACGGCACCTTCACCGAGCAGGCCCTGGAATCGGGCGTGGCCCTCAGCGACGACGGGATGGTTCAGGCCGGCATGGGAGTGGGTGTGGGCGACCTCCGGCTGGAAGGAAACCTCGATCTCGTGAAGACGCATTTCGCCAACGACACACCAGCCGTGTACATCAACGATGGCAAAGGCAATTTTCGCGACGAAACGCTGCGCTCCGGTCTCGCCGTGGAGACCCGTTACGTGACATGGGGAGTATGTGTGGGCGATCTGGACAACGACGGCGCTCCCGAAGTGTTTGAGGTAACCGGCGGGATTTACCCCGAAGTGAAGGAGAACTACAAGACGCCGCGCGTGATTTTCCGGAGCCTGGGGAAAGGCCGCTTCGAAGAATTGCTGGGGCTGGCCGGCCCTGGCGTGGAAGCGCTACACTCGAGCCGGGGCTGCGCATTCGGCGACTTCGATAACGATGGCGACCTGGATATTGTCGTCGTCAATCACAACGAGCCGCCATCGCTGCTGCGAAACGACGTTAGTGCGGCCGGCCACTGGCTGAAGATCAAGCTGGTGGGCGTTCAGTCGAACCGCAGCGCCATCGGCGCACGGGTCACTGCCCATTACGGCGACAAAACGCAGGCGCAGGAAGTGCTCAGCCAGTCGTCGTACTTGTCGGTAAACGACAGCCGCCTGCACTTCGGGCTGGGTCCGGCGGTAGCGGCGGATATCGAGATCCGATGGCCGCTCGGACGCATAGAGCGCCTGGAGAAGGTCGGGGCGGACCAGTTGATCTGGGTGAAGGAGGGCGCGGGAATTACCCGGGCCGAGCGGTTCGCGCCGCTGAAACGATGAAACTCGCGCTGCTCCGGGTTGGCGCATCGCTGGCGGTGGTCTGCGCGTGTCTGGCGATGCCGCAGAAGGAGGATCTGGAGAGAGCGTGGCAGTTGATTGGCCAGGGCCAGCGGGATCGGGCCGTGACGCTGCTACGTGGTCTGATTCAGGCTGATCCGCGCAATGCCGATGCCCGGCTGCTGCTGGGCAGTGTCCTGATGGAAGACGGGCAGCGGTCCGAATCGATTGCACAACTGGGCGAGGCCGTCCGGTTGCGTCCGAAATCGGCCGAGGCGCACAATGCGCTGGGCGAAGCGTACAACGCGTTCGGCGAGAGCGCCGCGGCCCTGCCGGAATTCGAGCGCGCCGTGGAGCTCGATCCGCGGCATGCGCAGGCACACGTGAACCTGGCGGACGTTCTGCTGCAGCAGGGCAGACCTCAGCCCGCCATCCCACACCTGGATGAGGCTATCCGGCTATTCGGGCCCCGGGCGGACGCCGCCTATCCGCGCTACCTGCGGGCCAGGATTTTCCGCGAGGAAGGCGATGCCGCCAAGGCAGCATCCGAGTTGCAGCAGGCGGTCGAGCTGCGTCCGGACTTTGCCGAGGCCTGGAGCGATCTGGGAGATGCCCGAAAGAACCTGTCCGACGGCAAGGGCGCGTTGGCCGCTTTCCGCCGGGCGGTGGCGTTGAGCCCCGAGGACGCGGTCGCGCAGACGCGCTTGGGGTCCGAGTTGCTGGACGGAGGTGCGGCGCATGAAGCCGCGGAGCACCTCGCCGAGGCCGTCCGTCTCGATCCGAAGAACCAGTCGGCGCTGAACGCGCTGCAACGCGCCCTACGGCAGGATGGCCAAACCGAACGAGCCGAAGCTGTAAAGAAGAAGCTCGCGGAACTGATCCGCGAGCGGGACGCGGGGGACCAAAAACTGGTGGCGGCACTCGAGATGAACAACCGCGGCGCGGCGCTCGAAAAAGCAGGAGATGTTCGGGGAGCGCTGGAGAAATACCGTGCCGCCCTCGAACTCCTGCCTGACCACGTGGGGATCCGCGTCAATCTGGCGGTGGCGCTTCTGAAGCTTGGCAACTGGGAGGAAGGAATCTCGCAAATGCGCCAGGCACTGCGTCGGGAACCCGGCAACCGCGAGATCCAAAAAGCGCTGGATGACGCTCTTGTGCAGGCCAAGGCCCACGGCATCGTGCCGCCGAAATAATAAGATCACTCCCTGACGGCGTGGCTCGGATGGCCTCGTTGGCACCACGAGACCTCGCACGGGAAGCCACGGCGCCACGCAGGCGAAACCGCCTGCGCCACTTAAACCAGTCGTGCACCCGCTTGCGGGCGTTTCGGCGGTCAGTCGCTTGACCGGGCCGATTTCTGAGCTCTCGCAATGATCTCTTCGATCACAGCAGTCTTGGCATCGGCGTAGTTCTGAGTGTGTTTCCAGTTTTTCCGCGCAAACTCCCGTTTGGAGCGAGCATACAACTCGCGATCACAGGCGCTCGAGCGGAGCCAGTCGCGGAACGCCAGCATACGGTCGATCTCCGGACAACCCGCGGAAAAGACATGGAGGTTCACGTCCGTCTGGGGACCTTCGAACATGCGGTGCTCGTGCCAGCCCGGCTCGCGGATGCGGAGCCGATAACCGGCCTTCTCCAGCGCCGGCGCGTACGCAGTTTCCTGGGCCGAATCGGCCACCACGAGCACGATATCGATAATCGGCTTGGCCGGGAGGCCGGGAACGGATGTCGAGCCCGTGTGTTCTATCCGTAGCGCAAGGCCGGCCAGAGCCGACCGGATTCTGGTGGCCTCACGCTCGAATCGATGCGGCCAGTCAGGGTCATAATCGACAATGCGAATCGGACCGGACAACGGTCTCAGTTCGCCAACGGTGTGCGTCCGGAGATACTCCTCACTCGATGGTTCGCGGCGGTCAAGGGACGGATCCGGCGTTTCTTGCTTCACCCTCGTCACCCGGTAAGTATCCCTCGTGTGCAGGGAACGTCGCAAATGAAGCCGGCAGGCGCCCAGCACTGAGGAATTTGGCGGCCCACGCGCCGGCCACGGTTACAGTGCTGCACGGCTCGACAGCGGCGCGGACCGGCCTAGACCAGGTGAACATCTCGATTCCGAAAAGTCTCGCGGGCACGGGCAGCGTGCGGGTGTATGTGGTTGCTGACGGAGTGGCGTCGAATTTGGGGGCCTGAGCGTGCGATAATCCCGTCCGCCAACGGGCCGGTTTGAACCCTCCCGAGCCGCATGTTATAAGAGGGATTGTCATCCTGTAAATCCGGCGGTCCGCTGGACTTCTCCGCGAGTATTTCCCAGGTTCACTGAGTCTCCGGCGGAAGGTCCGATCCGGCGCCGTCCGCTAGGAGCGAGATCGTGGAACAAACGGCAGACATCGCGTTAATCGGTCTGGCAGTCATGGGCCAGAACCTGATCATGAACATGAACGACCACAGCTACACCGTGGTGGCTTACAACCGGACCGTAGCCAAGGTCGATGAGTTTCTGAACGATGCCGCCAAAGGCCGCACCACCATCATCGGCGCGCACTCGATCGAAGAGATGGTGAGCCTGCTGAAGCGGCCCCGCAAAGTCATGCTGATGGTGAAGGCCGGCCAGGCCCTGGACGACTTCATCGAACTGCTTCTGCCCCACCTGGAAGCCGGCGACCTGATCATCGACGGCGGCAACTCGCACTTCCCGGACACCATCCGACGCACCAAGTACCTGGAGAGCAAAGGACTGCTGTTCATTGGAACCGGCGTCTCCGGCGGTGAAGAAGGCGCGCGCTTCGGCCCTTCCATGATGCCCGGTGGCAGCGTGGCCGCCTGGCCGCTCGTGAAGGAGATTTTCCAGGCCATCTGTGCCAAGACGCCCGACGGCGAACCCTGCTGCGACTGGATGGGCGAGGACGGCGCCGGCCACTACGTCAAGATGGTCCACAACGGAATCGAATACGGCGACATGCAGCTCATTTGCGAGGCCTACCAGCTCATGAAGGAAGGGCTGGGTATGAGCAATGAAGAGATGCACGCCGTCCTCACCGATTGGAACAAGGGCGAGCTGGACAGCTACCTGATCGAGATCACGCGCGACATTCTCGGCTACAAGGACGAGAAGGGCGAGTACACCGTGGACCAGATTTTGGACACCGCCGGGCAGAAGGGCACCGGCAAGTGGACCAGCGTCAGCTCGCTGGACCTGGGAATGCCGCTCACGCTCATCGGCGAGGCCGTCTATGCCCGCTGCCTGAGCGCCCTGAAAGACGAACGCGTGGCCGCTTCGCGGATCCTCGCCGCGCCCAAGTTCCAATTCCAAGACGACAAGGCGGCCTTCGTCGAGGACATTCGCCAGGCGCTGCTGGCATCCAAGATCGTTTCCTACGCGCAAGGCTTCATGCTGCTGCGCGAAGCCGCAAAGGAGTATCACTGGAATCTCAACTACGGCTCCATCGCCATGGTATGGCGCGCGGGCTGCATTATTCGCTCGGCGTTCCTGGGCAAGATCAAAGCGGCCTTCGGCGGCAACCCGAACCTGAGCAACCTGCTGCTTGACGACTACTTTCACGGCGTGATCGACCGCTGCCAGAAGTCCTGGCGCCACGTCATCGCCACCGCGGTCACAGCGGGTGTGCCGGCTCCGGCCTTCACCACCGCACTGGCCTTCTTCGACGGCTACCGAAGCCGGCGCCTGCCAGCCAACCTGCTGCAGGCCCAGCGCGATTATTTCGGCGCCCACACCTACGAACGCGTCGACCAGCCACGGGGCAAGTTCTTCCACACCAACTGGACCGGCAAGGGCGGCAACGTGGCGGCTGGCACGTACACCGTATGAGCGCCGATGTCACGGAGTTGGCATCCAAAATCCGCCTGCTGCTGATGGACGTGGACGGAGTCCTCACCGACGGCAAGCTCTACAACGTGCCCGCCCCCGATGGCAGCATGGCCGAAACGAAAGGCTTCGATTCACAGGACGGCATCGCGCTCCAGTGGCTCAATCGCATCGGCATTTTGGGCGGCGTGATCAGCGGGCGCGTATCGCCCGCCACCGCCGAGCGCGCCAAGCAGGTGAAGTTCAAGTACGTCTACCAGGGCCACACCGAGAAGATCCCCATCCTCCAGGAGATCATGGCGGATGCCCAGATCGACTCGAGCCAGGTGGCCTATATCGGGGACGATTTCACCGACGTGGTGGTGATGCGGCGCGTCGGTCTGGCCATCGCCACGGCCAACGCACGGCCCGAGGTGAAGCCCATCGCTCACTACGTCACCCAGGCTCCGGGGGGCCAGGGCGCCGTGCGGGAAGTGGTGGAACTGCTGCTGAAGGCACAAGGCCGCTGGGACGAAATCCTGCAGCACTACGAAGTCTGCTTATGAAAGGTGACACGTGCATTAGCTTGCGCAAGCCACTTTGGAGAATCCTATGAGTCATGGTCTGAATATCCCCTCCGAGGGCGCGCTCGATTTCGTCTCCCTCGGCGCCCTGGTCCACCGTCTGGACCCCGGCATCATTCCCTTCCGCAAGGCCACCGAATGCAAGATCCACGTCAGCGGCGGCGAGTTCAACTGCGCCGCCAACCTGTCGGATGGCTTCGGCCTGAAGACGGGCATCGTATCCGCCATGGTGGACTACCCCATCGGCGCGTTGATCGCCGAGCGCGTCAAGGCCATGGGGGTGAAGCCCTTCTACAAGCAGTTCCACCACAACGGCGTGAACGGGCCCAACATGGCCGCAGTTTATAGCGACCAGGGGATGGGCGTGCGCGCTCCCGTGGTCTTCTATAACCGCTCGAACGAAGCCGCGGCCCAACTCAAGCCCGGCGATTTCGATTGGAAAGCGATTTTCGCCGGCGGTGTCCGCTGGTTCCACAGCGGCGGCATCTTCGCGGCCCTCTCGCCCACCACGGCTGAACTGATCGTGGAAGCCATGCAAGCCGCCAAGGCTGCGGGCGCGGTGACTTCCTTCGACCTCAACTACCGCGCCAAACTCTGGAACATCTCGGGCGGCGAGGAGCGCGCCGTCGCCGTGCTCGACCGCATTGTGAAGAACGTGGACGTGCTGGTCGGCAACGAAGAAGACCTGCAGAAGGGCCTGGGCATTCCCGGACCGGAAGTGGCCGCCAAATCCAAGCTCGATCCCAGCGCCTTCTTCGGCATGATCGAAAAGGTCACCAGGAAGCATCCTCACGTCAAGGTGGTCGCCACGACCCTTCGGGAAGTCCATTCGACCAACCGCCACAGTTGGGGCGCAGTGGCCTGGATCAACGGCAAAACGTACCAGTCGCCCACCGCTGAGCTTGACGTACTCGACCGCGTCGGCGGCGGCGATGGGTACGCCTCCGGATTCTTCTACGGCCTGCTGACTAACGAATCGCCCGAAGAGTCCGTGAAGCTGGGCTGGGCCCACGGCGCGCTGCTGACTACCTTCCCTGGCGACACCACAATGGCCACGGTCGACCAGGTCCGCGCTTTTGCCAAAGGCGGCTCGGCGCGAATCCAACGGTAGTCACGGCGCGGTTGTTTCTACTCCGGGAACAACTGCTTCAAGAATTCCTTGTCTTCCAGCACCGCCCGCAGCCGCTGGCCCCGCCCGCCCTGCGCGGGCGGGAAGAACTGGCGCTTGATGGTGGGGTCCATCTCGAAAGCTTTGCGGAAATCGGCCAGGGCCGCGGTCTTGTCGCCGAGGTTGTAGTCCATAGCGCCGAGAGTCATTTGAGCTTGCGCGCTGGGCATGTACTGCGTCACCTTGGCCGCGGCGTCGCGGGCGTCCTTGGGCTTGCCGGCGCTGAGCAGTTTGCCCACTTTGTCCTGGTAGAGCATTCCCAAATTCAGATCCAGCAGGCGGCGCAGTTCGGGGAAGGGGTCGGGCGCGTCGTCCACGTTGATGTAAATGTACCGGTCGTTGTTGATGTTGCGGCCGCCGCCCTTGCGGACCACCAGCATCGACGCCGACTGCTTGCCGCGGGAATCGCCACCCGCGCCGTCGCCGGCTTTTAGAGCGGCGTAGAGCTTCTCGGCCAGTTCGCCCAGCGTGGATTCGAAGGCGCGGCCCATAGCTTCCGGCACCTGCGGCCCGACCAGAATGTTGCCCTGGGCAGTCCACGTCTTGCCCTGGCGGTCGCCCGCCCAGTTCGGCGCGTTCGGTCCGGTATAGGCGGCCACGCTGCCGTGGCTATCGATCACCGCCACCTGCCGGCCGTCCTTGCCTTCGAAGGTGTCTTCGGCGAGCAGCCTGTCGATCACCTGTTTGGCGGTGAGGCCCTGGCGCAGCAGTTCCAGGCCGCGCGGACCGTAGCCGACGTTGACGTTGGCCTGCGTCGCGATGCAGCCCGTACCGGCTTCGGCCCACGGCACCAC
>Ga0209067_10001296_pt1 | contig 15510 bp, 13 predicted proteins | sample ColStrG_CSR_2013_FD_187199 | JGI IMG/M metagenome (GOLD analysis project Ga0209067, IMG submission 187199) | Freshwater sediment microbial communities in response to fracking from Pennsylvania, USA - Cold Stream Run_MetaG_CSR_2013 (SPAdes)... | ecosystem: Environmental > Aquatic > Freshwater >...
GTCGGCGACGGCCGGCGGCTCGGCGTTCAGCTCGATGACGACGTAGTAGCCCTCGCGCTTGTGCTGGAGCTCATAGGCGAAGGTCCGACGACCCCAGCGCTCGACGCGGCCGGGGTTGCCCCCCTTCGCCTTCAGCGCGGCGAGGGCCCGGTCGAGGACCCCGTTGACCGCAGCCTCATCGGCTCCGGTGTCGAAAATGACCATGGTTTCGTAGGGCCGCATGAACGGCTCACCTCCCTCTGGATCGGATGCGCTGCACCCGAGCCCCACGGCGTGGGGCAGGTCGGAACAATGACAGACCACCTGTGGATACGGCATGGTGGCCGGAACAGCCCAATAACACTAGCCGAAGCTCAGTGGTAGACCTCCGCGTCGGCCGGGAAGGCGCCGGAGCGCACGTCGGCGGCGTACGCGGCGACGGCCGCCGTGGCCACCTCGGCGAGCTCTGCGTAGCGGCGGACGAACTTCGGGGTGCGGGCGCTCATCCCGAGCAGGTCGTGCAGGACCAGGACCTGGCCGTCGCAGTGCGGACCCGCTCCGATGCCGATCGTGGGGACGTCGAGGGATTCCGTGACCGCGGCGCCGACGCGTTCGGGGACCCCCTCGACGACCACCGCGAAGGCTCCGGCGGACTCGAGGGCGCGGGCTCCCTCGACCAGGGAGGTGGCGGCCGTGTCGTCGCGTCCCTGGACCTTGAACCCACCGAAGGCATGGACGGACTGGGGCGTGAGTCCGATGTGTCCCATCACCGGGATCTCGGCGGCCACGAGGGCCTCGATCATCGGAGCGCGCACGGCACCGCCCTCGAGCTTGACGCACTGGGCGCCGGCCCGGATCAGCACGGCGGCGTTGCGCACCGTGTCGGCCCTGTCGACGTGGTAGCTCATCCACGGCAGGTCGCCCACGACGAGCGCGCCTGGGCGGGCGCGGGCGACGGCCGCCACATGGTGGGCCATGTCCTCGATGGTGACCTGCAGGGTGTCCTCGTAGCCGAGCACCACGTTGGCCACCGAATCCCCCACCAGGATGAGGTCGACCCCGCCGGCGTCCGCGATCCGGGCTCCCGGTGCGTCGTAGGCGGTCACCATCACCAGAGGTGCATGGCCGTCGCGTACCTTGGCGGCGCGGACGGCGGGCACGGTGACGGGCGCGGACCGGGGTTCGGACATGGGTTCCTCCTCATCGGCCGTCCAGCGCCCGGGGGCTGCCGGCGGCATCGGCGGGATGCTCCCGCGGAGTACGAGCTGGAGCCCCACCATGCTACTTCGCGCCCCATCGGGGCGACAGGCCTACTTCGCGCCCCATCGGGGCGACAGGGCCACTTCGCGCCCCATCGGGGCGACAGGGCCGGGCGACTACGTGGGCGAGCTCTTGGTGGTGGTCCGGCTCCGCAGCGGCTTCCGGGCGACCGCGTCGACACCGGCACCCGCCGGGTACATACGGGCGAGATGGTTCCACCGGCATCCGCAGCAGACCTCGATGACGTAGCAGACCACCGGCTCCTTGCGCCGCCAGTACCGGCCCAGTTCGGCCTGGGTGGCGACACATCTGCCGCCCGCCGGGAGTTTCGAACCGAATACGAAGGTCACGTCGACCAGGTCCGACTCCTCACAGATCGGGCACTGTTCGCCCATCGGACGGCCGAGATTGCTGGCGGCGCGGATCAGCTCGGGATGGGCGTCGCACACGTCGAGGCGGGACAAGCGCCCCTTGCGGAACTCGCGGATGACGGAATTCCGGGCGAGGAGGTACTCGACCTGGCCCCCTGTGGGGGAGGTCTGCACGCCGTCGAGCGCTCCGGGTCGGAAGCTCACCGGGCCAGGGTACCGCCTCGGCCCGGTGACGGTACGGGCCCGTGATCCGGGGCGGTCTAGTGCGAAGTCGCTACTGCGTCGATTTCGATGTATCAATCCGATACATCGAAATGATGTATCGTTACAGGTATGCAGTCGGTGAACATCCCCGGGACAGGAGCGGTCTGACGTGCTCGACCTGGCCATCCTCGGACTCCTCTTCGAGCAGGAGATGCACGGCTACGAGATCCGCCGTCGGCTGCGCGACGAGCTCGGGCTGTTCGCCAACATCTCGTTCGGCTCCCTCTACCCCGCACTCTCCCGCCTCGAGCGTTCGGGTGCGGTGACGGTCACCGAGTCCGGCGGAGCCGCCGCACCGATTCCGGCGACGGGCTCGCTTGGTGGCGAGCGGGCCGGTCTGCGGGTGCGCCGGTCGGGTGCGACGCTCGGCACCAAGCGGTCGCGCAAGGTGTACCGGATCACCGATGCCGGCCGCTCCCTCTTCGAGCAGCTCCTCGAGGGCGAGGAGGCTCCCGGCGCCGACGACGCCCGCAGCTTCGGCCTGCGCCTGGCCTTCGCCCGCCATCTCGCCCCCTCGGCGCGCCTCGCACTGCTCGAGCGCCGGCGCGCCCAGCTCACCCGACGGCTGGCCACGGACCTCGTTCGTGCCTCGGGCGACCGCCTCGACGTCTACACCCGGTCGCTGGTCGAGCACAGCACCGAATCGACCGAGCACGACATCGCGTGGCTCGACCGCCTCATCGAGTCCGAGCGCCAGAAGCAGGGCTCCGTCCGTGCGGACACTCCTTCGGGAGTGTCCGGCACGGACCCGTCCGGCACCGACCCGACCGACACCGATCTCGGCGAGCCCCACACGGGCGACGCCCTGTCCTCCTCGTCCCCTTCGGGGACGTCATGAGAGCCCGCACCCACCGTGGTGCACCTGCCAACGCGACCCTTCGGGGCGCATCCACACCAATGAAGGGAACTGCACGATGAGCAAGATCCGAGTGGCGATCGCCGGCGTGGGCAACTGCGCCAGCTCGCTGATCCAGGGAGTCGAGTACTACAAGGACGCCGTGGCCGGCGACATCGTGCCGGGCCTGATGCACGTGGACCTGGGTGGCTACCACGTGAGCGACCTCCAGTTCGTGGCCGCCTTCGACGTGGACGCCGCCAAGGTCGGCCAGGATCTGGGCAAGGCCATCTTCTGCAGCCAGAACAACACGATCAGATTCGCCGAGGTGCCCGATGTCGGCATCGAGGTGCAGCGCGGCCCGACGCTCGACGGCCTCAACAAGTACTACCGGGAGATGATCGAGGAGTCGCCGGCCGAGCCGGCCGACGTGGTCCAGGTGCTCCGTGATTCGGGTGCCGAGGTGCTGGTGTCCTACCTGCCGGTCGGATCCGAGGAGGCCCAGCGGTTCTACGCCCAGTGCGCCATCGACGCCGGCGTGGCCTTCGTGAATGCCATCCCGGTGTTCATCGCGTCGGATCCGGTGTGGGCCAGGAAGTTCCGTGACGCCGGCGTGCCGATCGTGGGCGACGACATCAAGTCCCAGGTGGGCGCCACCATCGTGCACCGGGTGCTGACCCGGCTGTTCGAGGACCGTGGGCTGTCGCTCGACCACACCTACCAGCTGAACGTCGGCGGCAACATGGACTTCAAGAACATGCTGGACCGGGAGCGCCTCGAGTCCAAGAAGATCTCCAAGACCCAGGCCGTGACCAGCCAGATCCAGCACTCGACCCTCGGTGCGGACGACGTCCACATCGGCCCGTCGGACCATGTGCCGTGGCTCAAGGACCGCAAGTGGTGCTACATCCGCATGGAGGGTCGCAACTTCGGTGACGTCCCGCTGAACCTCGAGCTCAAGCTCGAGGTGTGGGACTCCCCCAACTCCGGTGGGGTCATCATCGACGCCGTGCGCTGCGCCAAGCTCGCCCTCGACCGGGGCATCGGCGGACCGCTGCTCGGCCCGTCCTCGTACTTCATGAAGTCGCCGCCGGTGCAGTACACCGACGACGTGTGCCACGAGATGGTCGAGGCGTTCGCCGCCGGCGACGCCGGGCCGACCTGGCCCGAGGACTGAACGGACCGGCAATCAGGCGGAGGCGCTCCGCTCCTCCCACCACACATCGAGACGACGCAGGGCCTCCTCCTCACCGAGGGGGCCCTCGTCCATCCTCAGCTCGAGGAGGAATCCGAGGGCCTCTCCCACGGCGCGGCCGGGCGGGATGCCCAGATGATCCATGACCCGGGCGCCGTCCACGTCCGGCCGGATCGCGTCGAGCTCCTCCTGCTCGCGGAGCTGGGCGATGCGCAGCTCGAGTTCGTCCATCCGTCGGTCGAGGGCACGGGCCTTGGCCGCGTTACGGGTCGTGCAGTCGCAACGGGTCAGCTCGTTGAGTCGGTCGAGCAGCGGGCCGGCGTCGCGCACGTACCGACGGACGGCACGGTCGGTCCATCCCAGACGGTAGGTGTGGAACCGGAGGTGGAGGTTGACCAGCTCGGTGACGAGGTCGACCTCGTCGTTGGGGTAGCGGAGCGCCTGCATCCGCTTCCGGGTCATCCGCGCCCCCACCACCTCGTGATGGTGGAACGTGACTCCGCCGTCGACGTACGCCCGGGTCCGCGGCTTCCCCACGTCGTGGAAGAGCGCAGCCAGGCGCAGCAGGCGGTCGGAGGACGTCTTGTCGACGACGGCCAGGGTGTGTCCGAGGACGTCCTTGTGTCGGTGGATGGGGTCCTGCTCGAGTGCCAGGCCGGGCAGCTCGGGCAGGAAGTCCTCGGCCAGCCCGGTCCGCACGATGAACCAGAGGGCGGTCGAGGGCACGGGGACCACCATGATCTTGTCCAGCTCGTCGCGGATGCGCTCAGCCGACACGATGGCCAGCCGTTCGTGCCCGGCCCGGACCGCCGCCACCAGCTCCTCGGTGGGCTCGAGGTCGAGCTTGGCGATGAAACGCGCCGCCCGCAGCATGCGCAACGGATCGTCGGCGAACGAGACCTCCGGGTCGAGCGGGGTCCGGAGGCGCCGCTCCGCCAGATCCTGCAGACCGCCGAACGGGTCGATCAACTCGAGTTCGGGCAGCCGGAGCGCCATTGCGTTGACCGTGAAGTCACGGCGGGCGAGGTCGTCCTCGATCCGGTCGCCGAAGGCAACGTCGGGCTTGCGCGAGTCAGGGTGATAGGCCTCGGCCCGGTGGGTCGTGATCTCGTACTTCTGGTCGCCCCGCAGGCACGCGATGGTCCCGAACCGCTTGCCCTGGGTCCACACGGCGTCGGCCCAGCCCCGAAGCACCGCTTCGATGTCGTCCGGACGGGCGTCGGTGGTGAAGTCGAGGTCGGCACCGGGCTCGGCGGTGGGGACGTCGGCGTCGGCCACGATGGCGTCACGCACGGAGCCGCCCACCAGATAGAGGGTGTGCCCGGCCGAGCGGAAGCGATCGGACAGGTCGGCGGTGGCGTCGACCAGTGGCCGCAGGCGCTCGGGGAACACGCAGCCGAGGGTAGTGCGGCTGACATAGGCTGCGGTTCGACGTGGACCGGCAACGAGCCAGAACCAGCCCCGGGGGCAGTGACCCCGGTGGCACCGGACCCGCCGGCGGCAGGTCCGCCCCGACCCCGGGGGCAGCGCCGGGTGCGGTGACGGCCCGGCGGCCCCGGTCCGGGTGTCGCCCCCTCGCCATGACCCGCACCCTCGGCATCATGGGGACCCTCGTCGCTGCGCTCGCACTGCTGATGCCGTCCGGTCCGGCCCACGCGTCCACCTCGGGCAGCCCCGCTGTGGAGCTCACCACGCCGTCGCCGGCCCTCGTCCTCGAGTCGCAGACCGCGTGGGTCACGCCGGGCGGGTCATTCGACCTCCATCTGCGGACCGGCACGACCGACGTGCCGGCCGCCGATCTCGGCGTGGGCGTGTCCGTCTACTCCTGCCTGTCCAGCGTGTCGGGCTTCGACCAGTCGCTGGGCACGGGGCCGCTCGGCACACCGGTCTCCTCGACCACCGCACCCCTGTCCGTCAGCGGCCTACCGGCGGTCCCGGGCGGAGGGTTCGACCTGTCGATGCCGGTCGTGGTGGGCGGCACCTCCCCGGCGTCACCTTCGACCGGCGGAGCGTTCACCATCCGACTGCTGCCCGCGGGCGAGCAGTGCCAGTCGTTCCCCGCCGGGGTGTTCCCGGTCCGGATCCAGCTGGTGGACACGTCGGCGGGTACCGTGCTCGGATCCTTCACCACCCACCTCGTCTACACCGAGGCCACCGCCGGGACCCAGCGGCTGCGGGTCGGTGTGGTGCTGCCCGTACAGGCGACCCAGCAGGCGTCGCGGGGTCCTTCGCCCGCCGAGCTCCTGGCCCGCCCCTCGGCCGCCCTGGCCACCCCGCCCGACGCCGTGGTCGACGCCGTTGCGGCCACCGTCTCCACGGTCGCCACCCAGCACCCGACGGTCCCGGTCACCCTCCAGGTCAGCGGACAGACCGTCGGGCTCCTCGCCGGGACGTCGCACGGCGCCGCACTCACCCAGCTGGGTCAGTTGGCGTCCGCTCCCGAGGTGCACCAGCTGACCGCAGCACCGTTCACCCCAGTCGACGCGAGTGCCCTGGTGGGGTCCGGGCTCCCCGGCGAGCTGGCCCAACAGGTCGCACGCGGGCTCCAGGTGGTCGGAGCGGCCACCGGTCGGCCCGCCCCCACCGTCGGCGACGGGCTCGGTCCGTGGATCACCGGGCAACCGCTCGACACCGCCACCGTGGGCGCGCTCGCCGGCGACGGGTTCCGTCAGGTCGTGCTGCCTGCGACCGGGGTCTCCGGGGCGCCGGCCGAGGGCTCCACCACCCAACCGTTCTCCCTCGCCGGGAGCCGTGGCACCCAGGTGACGGCCATGGCGTCGGACGACGACCTGACCGCCCGCTTCAGCGGACAGCCCGGGAACCCGGTCCTCGCCGCACACCAGCTGGTCGCCGAACTGGCCCAGCTCTACTACGAACAGCCCAACGGCTCCACCCCCCGGGCCGTACTGGCGGTCGCACCCGCCACGTGGACCGACGACCCGGCGTTCGTCGACGCGCTGCTCGGATCACTCGACGGCAATCCCGTGACGCAGGCCGTCACCACCACCCAGCTGTTCGGCCTCTTCCCCACGCCCGCGCCGTGCCGCACCACCTGCCGGCTGACCGGCAGCACGGGCACCCCGGCGCTCCCGGCGACGGCCATCCGGGCCCAGCGCGGCCGACTCGACGGGTTCACCGCCGCCACCGTCGGTTCCCGGGCCCTGGTCCAGCAGCTGGGCGACCTGGTCCTCGGCGCCGAGGCCCAGGCCCTCCGCCCCGCCCAGCAGTCGAACGTGGTCTCGAACGCCAAGGCGGCCCTCGACGCCCAGCTGGGCCAACTGGCCGTGGAAGGCGACCAGACGGTCACCTTGACGGCGAGCAGCGGCCTGGTGCCTGTGACGGTCGTGTCCTACGCCGCCTACCCGGTCGTGGGATCACTCCTCCTGAGCAGCGACAAACTCCTGTTCCCGAACGGTCAGACCGAGTGGTCCTCCCCGGTCACACTGCTGCCGCACCACTCCAACGTCGTCTACGTCCGAGTGCGTTCCCGGGCCCCAGGGGTCTTCCGGCTCGACGTGTCCCTCCGTTCCCCTGACGGCTCGCTGCGCATGGCCACAGGCGAACTCACGGTCCGATCCACCTCGTCCTCGGTGGTGGGGATCGTCCTGACCGCCGGAGCGGTGGCCGTGCTCGCCGTCTGGTGGATCCGGACCTCGGTGAAGCGCCGTGCCGCCCGTCGGGCCGAGGAGGCGGACGACCCCGACGGTGGTGACGGCGCCGACGACCATGGGCACGAGGGCCCGACGGAGTCCGGGTCGTGACGGACGAGGACGAGGCCATCGAGGCCGGGACCGCCGAGATCGCCGGCGAACGGCTGCCCACGCCGCCGCGCGGCGCCACCCGCCGGCTGGGCGGGGCCACCGCCGGGATGGCCATCGGCACGACGTTGTCACGTCTCACCGGGGTCGGCCGGGTCATCGCACTGACCGCCGCGGTGAGCGGCGGCGGGTTCGCCGACGCCTACAACCTGGCCAACACCACACCCAACATCATCACGGACATCGTGATCGGCGGTGTCCTGGCCGCCACCTTCGTCCCCGTCTTCGTGTCGGAGCTGACCACCCGTGCGGCCAAGGAGGCGTGGGACGCCATCTCGTCGGTGGTGACCGTCACCGTGACCCTGGTGGTGGTGGCCACGATCGCCTTCTTCGTGCTCACGCCCTCGATCATCGATCTCTACACCAGCACCAACCATCACGCCGACGTGCACCAGCAACAGGTCGTCGCCACGTTCCTGCTGCGGTGGTTCGTGCCGCAGCTGGCCTGCTACGGACTGATCGCCCTGGCCACGGCCCTGCTCAACACGCAGGGCAAGTTCGCGGCACCCATGTTCGTGCCGATCGCCAACAACCTCGTCGTCATCGGCATCCTCGTCTGGTTCCACATCCTGGTGCCGAACCCGAACCTGGCCACCATCGAGACCCACCACGGTGCGCTGCTGCTGCTCGGCATCGGCACCACGTTGGGCGTCGTCGTGCAGGGACTGCTCCTGATCCCGTCGCTCGCCCGCTCCGACCTCCGGATCCGGTTCCACTGGCAGCCGGCACACGAGGCGGTGCGCCGCATCACGCGGCTGGCGGGGTGGACCTTCGGGATCGTGCTGGCCAACCAGGTCGCACTCGTCGTGGTCCTCGCCCTGGCCGACGGCGCCCGCGTACCGGGGGCGGTGTCGGCCTGGACGTACGCCTACACGTTCTTCCAGCTCCCCTACGGGGTGATCGCCGTCTCGGTGATGAGCGCGGTGACACCGTCCCTGTCGGCCAGGTGGGCCGAGGGCGACCTGGTCGCCTTCCGCCACCGCATGGCCTTCGGGCTGAGAAGCATCCTGGCCCTCATCATCCCGTCTGCCGTCGGCATGGTCATCCTGGCGCACCCGCTGATCGACCTCGTCCTGGCCCACGGGGCCGAGACGTCGGCCCAGGCGTCCACGACGGCCGCCACACTGGCCATGTTCGCACTGGGCCTCCCCGGGTTCTGCACGTTCCTCTACCTCGTGCGGGTGCTGCAGTCCATGCAGGACACCCGCACCGCCTTCCGGATCTACCTGGTCGAGAACGCCATCAACATCGTCCTGGCGGTGGTCCTGGTCGGACCGCTGGGGGTCCGGGGACTGGCGCTGGCCATGTCGGTGGCCTACTCCGTGGCCGCCCTGATCGCGCTGCGGGTGGTGGCGGCCAAGGAGGGAGGGCTCGACGGCCACGATCTGACCGCTCCGCTCGCCAGGGTCCTGGTGGCGACGGCGGTGATGGCCGTGGCCACCGTCTTCGCCGTCAACGTCTCGGGTGCGACCAGCGGGCTGGCGCTGTTCGGTCGGGTGGCACTGGCGGTCGTCGTCGGCGTCGTCGCCTTCGTCGGCACCTCGGTCGTGCTCGGCGCACGCGAGGAGCGGCGGACGATGGACGCGCGCGCGGCACGGGCGGCGGCACGGCGCGCGGTCGACACGGACCAGGCGGGCATCCCACCCGACCCTGCTCGGGTGCGCGACGACACGCCTCGTGGTCGGGCGGCGTCGTCGTCGATCCGCCTGATCACCCCCGACGGGTACGGCGGCGGCACGCCTGACCCGAACGACGACTTCGTGCACGGTGGACCACCGGCACCGATCGCGTTCCATGGCAGACTCGACGACGCGCCGGACGGCGCTCGAGTACGCCACCTGCGACCGGTACCCGACCCGGGGGACGACATCCCACCGGCCGACCCGGGGACCGACGGCAGTGCCGACGGACGGACGGCGGAGGAGCCGGGGGCCGGTTGGCCCCCCGACCACGAGGAGTAGCCACATGGCCAGGATCCGGATCGTGACCGACACCGCGTGCGACCTGTCGGCCGATGTGGCCGAGGCGCACGGCATCACCCTCGTGCCACTCTCCATCCGGTTCGGCTCCGAGGAGTTCGTCGACGGCCGGGATCTCACCACGGCGGAGTTCTGGGCCCGGTGCAAGGCCAGTGACGTCCTCCCCGAGACGGCGGCCCCGTCCCCCGGAGCCTTCCAGGAGGCCTTCCTGGCCGCGGCGCAAGCCGGTTACGACGGGGTGCTGAGCCTGAGCCTGTCGGCAGGGGTGTCGGCGACCTACCAGGCCGCCGTGGCCGCCGCCAAGGCCGTGGCCGACACCATCGAGGTCCGTACGATCGACTCGCGCTCGATGACGATGGGTCTCGGCCTGATCTGCCTCGACACGGCCGAGCTGGCATCGACGGGCGCAGACCTCGACGCCCTCGAGGCCCACGTCACGGCGCTGATCCCCCGTGTGTCGGTCTTCGGCGTCGTGGACACCCTCGAGCACCTGGAGAAGGGCGGTCGCATCGGTGGGGCGCGTGCACTCCTCGGGTCGCTCCTGTCGATCAAGCCCGTGGTCACACTGGTCGACGGCGAGGTCGCCGAGGAGTCCAAGCAGCGGACCCGTGGCAGGTCGCTGCAGTACCTGGCGGACAAGGCCCTGCGGTCACCGGCGCTGAGCCGCATCGCCGTGGCGGACGGAGCAGCCGGTGACATCGACGACTTCCTGGCCCTGATCGCCGGAGCGCAGTCGCAGCACCCGATCGTGGTGGGCCAGCTCGGCCCGGTGGTCGGCACCCATACCGGTCCCGGGACCATCGGGCTCTGCCTGTTGACGACCGGGTAGCAGGAGCTACGGGGGCACGGCGGTACGGCCGGGGTATCCTCGGGTCATGGACCCGAAGCCCGACCACCACACCCCGACGCTGCCGAGCCTGGCTGCTCTGGACGACCTTCCGACCAAGGGCGCCGACGCCGTGGACACGGTGGTCGACTTCATCCAGAACAAGGCGGTGCGGCCCCTGACACTGGCCGCCAGGGCCATCGTGTTCGGCATCATCGTGCTGACGGCCAGCGTCGTCATCCTGACCCTGTTGGCCATCACGGCGGTGCGGATGCTGACCGTGTACATCCCGGGCAACCGGGTGTGGGTGGCGGACCTCATCGTGGGTGTCGTGTTCGTGGCTGCCGGCATCGCCGCCTGGACCCAGCGCATCGACCGGACCGCCACCGCCGGGACCGCGGCATGACCGAGTCCCGCCAAGTCGTCATCATCGGATCGGGGCCGGCAGGGCTGACCGCGGCCATCTATTCGGCCCGGGCCCAGCTGTCCCCCCTGGTCATCGAGGGTGAGCCGTCCTCCACCAGTGACCAGCCGGGAGGCCAGCTCATGCTGACCACCGAGGTGGAGAACTTCCCCGGCTTCGTCCAGGGCGTCATGGGACCCGAGCTGATGGGCTCGTTCCGCGAGCAGGCCGCCAGGTTCGGGACCGAGTACGTCACGGCCAAGGTGTCCCGGGTGGACCTGTCCGCGCGCCCCTTCCGCCTGTGGGTCGGCGACCCCGACGCCCCGGAGCCGACGTACGCCGCGGACGCCGTGATCGTGGCCACCGGGGCGAAGTCGCTGATGCTGGGCCTGCCCGACGAGGAACGGCTGCTCGGGTACGGCGTGTCCACCTGTGCCACCTGTGACGGCTTCTTCTTCCGGGGCATGGACATCGCCGTGGTCGGTGGGGGCGACAGCGCGCTCGAGGAGGCGCTCTTCCTCACCCGGTTCGCGGACAAGGTGACGCTGATCCACCGTCGGGGGGAGCTGCGGGCGTCCAAGGTGATGCAGCAGCGAGCCGTCGACAACCCCAAGATCGAGTTCCTCTGGCACAGCACCGTGGTGGGCGTCATGGGAGACACCAAGGTGTCGGGCATCCGTGTGGCGAACACCCAGACGGGAGAGGAGCACGACATGGCCCTGTCCGGTCTGTTCGTGGCCATCGGGCACCAGCCGAACACCTCTCTCTTCGAGGGACAGCTGGACATGGAGGACAACGGCTACCTGAAGACGGTCGGGACCACCACGTACACCAACGTGGAAGGGGTGTTCGCCTGCGGCGACGTCCAGGACCACCGCTACCGGCAGGCCATCACCGCGGCGGGGTCGGGATGCATGGCCGCCATCGACGCCGAGCGCTGGCTCGAGGACCAGGCCGCCTCCGGCCACTGAACCGGTCCTCCGCCCTCGCTGCTCCTATGGGAATGCGGCGGGGTTCCCCGTGGTTGACGTAGCGTGTCCCATCGGACAGACCAGTCGGGCCCGGGCCGGGCCCAGGAGGATCACCGAACATGAGTGAGAAGATCGCAAACCTGAGCGACGCTAGTTTTGACGAGCATGTCAAGTCCTCCGAGGTTCCGGTGCTGGTGGACTTCTGGGCGGAGTGGTGCGGCCCGTGCAAGATGATCGCACCGGTGCTCGAGGAGATCGCCGACGAGCAGGCGGGCAAGCTCGAGGTGGTCAAGCTCAACATCGACGACAACCTCGACGTCACCCGTCGCTTCGACGTCATGAGCATCCCGACCCTCATCCTCTTCAAGGACGGCGAGCCCGCCATGCGGGTCGTCGGCGCCAAGGGCAAGGGCCAGTTGCTCCAGGAGCTGTCGGCACACCTTTGAGCGCCGCCGGGGTGGCCCCGGGGGGGCCGCCGGTGGTGGCGGTCGGGCGGGTTCGGGCGGGAGGAGCCCGGTGAGTCCCGACCGTGAGATCCATCTCGAACTCGGCGACCAGGGTGACGCGGTGGTCGACGTCCAGCGTCGGCTCGCTGACCTGGGCTTCTCCGTCGGCGTCGACGATCCCGCCAGCTTCCGCGAAGGGACCCGGGCGGCGGTCGAGGCCTTCCAGTACCGACGGGGCCTCCGGGTGGACGGCGTCTGCGGTCGACAGACGTGGTCGGCACTGGTCGAAGCAGGTCGCCAGCTCGGCGACCGGTTCCTCTACCGCCGCTCCCCCATGCTGCGTGGCGACGATGTGGCCGAGCTTCAGCAGCGGCTGAGCGCGCTCGGATTCGACACCGGCCGGGTGGACGGGATCTTCGGGGACCTGACGTCGGCGGCGCTGGGCGAATTCCAGCGGAACGCCGGGCTTCCGGTCGACGGGATCGCCGGGGCCACCACGGTGGCGGAGCTCCTCCGATTCGGATCGCGCCACAGCGGCTCCGAGCTCGTCTCCGCCGTACGCGATCGTGAGTTGCTGCGCCAGGCTCCACGGACGCTGGCCGGTCGCCGGATCTCCCTCGGCGAGGAAGGCGGGCTCGGTGCCACAGTGGGTGCCGTCCGACGGCTCCTGGTCAGCCAGGGTGCGCTGGTCACCACCCACCACCACCCGGACGGCTCGATCCAGGCGGCCGAAGCCAACGCCGCGGGGGCCGAGGTCTACGTGGGGATCCGCCTGGGAGCCGACGACGGGTGCTCCTCCTCGTACTACGCCGGCTACCACTACTCCTCCCCCGGTGGCCGACGGCTGGCCGAGCTGCTCCACCTGGCGCTGTCGAGCACACTGGGCCTCAGGGACGGAGGCTCCCACGGCATGTCGCTCCCGCAGCTGCGCGAGACGCGGATGCCGGCGGTCATCTGTGAGATCGGGCCTGCCTCGGTGATGGTCGAACGCTCCGCGGTCATCGCCCGGGCCGTGATCGATTCCCTGGCCGAATGGGTGGACACCGCCTGGGACTGAGCGGTCATGATGCCCACCGGACCCAACGTGGACCTCTACCTCAGGTACCTCGGACAACAGTAATCCACAACCTCATGCACAGGTTGTGGACGAAGCTCTACTCATGCTTCAGGGATGTGAATTCCCACGCAGAGTAGTTGCTTGACCTGGTATTCCCACTATTATGTCAGTTAACCTTACTTTGAGTGGGTTAACCGGCAGGGGTGGTCTCTACACCGCCGACCATGAGCTTGTAGATGCGCTCGAGGTCCTCGAGTGTGGCGAACTCGACCACCACGCGGCCACGCTTGGCCGACATGTCCACCTTCACCCTGGTGTTGAGGTGACTGGCCAGAAGCTCCTCGAGCTCCAGGATTCCCGGCGGAGGAAGCTGCCTCGGTGCGACGGGTGCGACGCCGGCGTCACTCGTCGGGCGGACCGTCACCGGCGGGTCGACCGGTCCCGGTCCCCCATCGGTCACGACCGTGAGTTCGGTACGGGGTCTGTCTTCTAGCCGGATCCCCTCGGCCTCGTCGTTGTGCTCCCGCACACGATCTTCGATCGCACGGACAGTGAGCCCGTCGGCGACGGCTGAACGGGCGAGCGATTCCTGGAAGCCGCGATCGGGGGTCCCGAGCAGCGCCCGGGCGTGACCGGGCGTGATCTGCCCTTCGGCCAGGAGCCGCTGTACACCGGCCGGGAGCTGGAGCAGGCGGAGGATGTTCGTGACCGACGTCCGGCTCTTCCCCACCCGGACGGCCACCTGCTCGTGGGTGTACCCGAACTCCTCGATCAGCTGCTGGTAGGCGGCGGCCTCCTCCAGCACGTTGAGGTCCTGTCGGTGAAGGTTCTCCACCAGCGCCTGTTCCAGGCTCTGGGTGTCGTCCGATGTCTGGATGAGCACCGGGATGGTGTGCAGCCCGGCGCGGCGCGACGCACGCCAGCGGCGCTCGCCGGCGATCAGTTCGAACTCGTCGGAGGACTCGTCCCCCAGACGCCGGACCAGCACCGGTTGGAGGACGCCCAGCTCCTTGATGGACGCAGCCAACGAGGACATCGTCTCCTCGTCGAAATTGATCCTGGGCTGACGCGGATTCGGCTTGATGTTACCGATGGGGACTTCACGGAGCGCCGACGTGCGGTCACCCGTCACCTCGGTGGGAATGAGGGCGCTCAATCCCTTTCCCAGACCGCTACGACGTGCCACCGCTGACCTCCTTGGCTAGTTCCCTGTAGGCGATCGCTCCGCGCGAGGCGGGATCGAACGCAGTGATCGGCTGGCCGAAGGACGGTGCTTCCGAAAGCCGTACCGTCCGCGGGATCACGATTCGGCACACCTTCGTCCCGAAGTGGTTTCGGACCTCCGTGGCCACCTGGTCGGCCAACTTGGTTCGGGCGTCGTACATCGTCAGCACAATGGTGGAGATGTCGAGGCGTGGATTGAGGTTCGACGCCACCAGATGCACGTTTCTCATCAGCTGACTGAGACCTTCGAGCGCGTAGTACTCACATTGGATCGGCACCAGGACCTCGGTCGCCGCGGCAAGGGCGTTGACGGTGATCAGCCCGAGCGACGGCGGGCAGTCGATGAGGACGTAGTCGAAGTCATCGATGACCGACTCGATCGCCCGCTTCAGCTTGAGCTCGCGACTGAACGCCGGGACCAGCTCGATTTCGGCGCCGGCGAGCGCAATGGTCGCCGGGGCCACGAACAGGTTCTTCATGCTGGTGGGCTCTACGCAGTCCTCCAATGAGCAGTCACGCATCAGGACGTCGTACATCGACAGTTCGAAGTTCCGTGCATCGATCCCCAGGCCCGTCGTGGCATTGCCCTGGGGGTCAAGATCGATCACCAGGACCCGGAAGCCGAGTTCGGCAAGGGCCGCTCCCAGGTTGACGGAGGTCGTGGTCTTTCCCACGCCCCCCTTCTGGTTGGCGACGGCAAGGACGCGGGGGAGTGGATTGCCCGAAGCCGCCTGGGCCTCGCGACCGGGCTTGGCCGGCGACGGGTCGTTACCGGATGTCGCCTCCGTCGCCTCGTCCTGAACGGTGGGGGAGGCGGTGGTCGCCTCGTCGGGAGTGGTCGTTTCGGTGGTGGCGGACTCGGGCTCCGGAGCCGTCCCGCCA
>Ga0209067_10001297_pt1 | contig 15509 bp, 17 predicted proteins | sample ColStrG_CSR_2013_FD_187199 | JGI IMG/M metagenome (GOLD analysis project Ga0209067, IMG submission 187199) | Freshwater sediment microbial communities in response to fracking from Pennsylvania, USA - Cold Stream Run_MetaG_CSR_2013 (SPAdes)... | ecosystem: Environmental > Aquatic > Freshwater >...
CAAGAACCTGCGTTACCTGCTGCTCAAGGCCAAACGCCTGTCGGTCAGCAACCTCGAACTCCTCGCTGTACACAGAATCGAGAAACCCGCGTAATATGCCAACTCTGCCAGATTCTCGCTCAGAGCGCATTTCTTCTTCGCACCACGTTTCTCCCTGTAGGAGGCGCAGTCGGCAGGCGACTTGTTTCGAATGGTGTCCCGCGCCTCGGATGGGATTCCGGATCGCTTCCAAATGGCCTCCTGTTCCCCCTGGATTTCTGGAGTGGTAATCCGCTTGCACGCCATTGCATCCCAGACGTCGCCCGTCCAAGGGTTTACAGCCAAGTAGTAGGTTATGACAAGTCCAGCAGCGGGGTTGTGACGCCATACCGTGAAGGTATAAAATTCCGGCGCCCAATAATATCTCCAAGGTCCAATCTGAACCGACGTCTGATTCTCGCCCAGGGCTGGCAACGCCCCTTCCACGAGTTTGCGGGCTGCCTCCTCGTCGATGGTCCGCTCGACTGCCAGGGACGTACAGCTCAGCCCAAGAACTACCACGAGTTTGAACAAGCTCGGCGGTGTTCCCATCTCATGTCCTCCTTATGCCGGCGCTCACTGCAGGCATTTTTCGAACATGTCTGCGATTCTGACGAATGTTGCAACAGAGATTCCGAAACCGTTTTTGCTCGCTATTGTCCCGAACGTGGTTGAACCTGAGTCTCCCGATCCCTAACACTCCACCGGGTCCTGGCTACCTGCCCCCACGATCAGGTGGTAAGCTTCAATCGCCGCCACTAGTTCCGCGCCATAGCTGACCATCCCGTGCGCCATCAAGTCGTTCTTGGACTCGAAGCGATACTCCCGCCGCTATGGCGATGTCGTCGACCGTGGTCTCGTGGAACCCCTTCTCTGCGAACAGGTCCGTGGCCGTATCCCAGATTGCCTCTCTCACCACCTGCTGTTTACGTTCGTGGAGGCTTAGAACCGTCTCGACCGTTCGCCTGGGCCGTTCCGGGGAATGCGGCAAGACCGAATCCATACGCTAATGAAACGGTACCACGTTTGCGCTTCAGGGACAAGATTCGCATTTGCTGCTGACATTGGCATCCAATGCCCTAATTCCGAGAGCGTAATTTGGACGCGAGTGATACATGCGGCACATTCCACCCACTCTCTTGAACAGCCAGGGCCATGATGAAACACCACAACTTCCCCAGCGGCGATCCGTTTCATGCCGCCGGATCCGGGAGGGATCAGAACGGCCGACGATGCAATCGTCTCATCTGACTTCTGATGTGAGGCGCGCGAACTGCCTCATTTCTTGGCTGTGCGCAGGAATCTGGAACGGACGTGGGTTTTGTGGGGGTTTGGGTTTCTGTTGGGTGAGCGGATTGTTTCGGGCGCGGAGAATTGGGGCTCTGCCCCAAAACCCCGCGGGGGATACCCCTGCGACCCCGGCCCCCTTTCCCTTCAGATCCATCTTCCAGAACGCTCCTCGCCGTCAAGGGTTCGCTTCGCCGCGCAAAACCGGCGCGCCCTTGACCGCTCCGGGCCGTTCTGAACAACCCACTTAGAGAAGGGAAAGGGGGCAACTGCCAAGGCCTCCTCTGCTCGCTGCACCTCGTTGGCTGCCTACGCCGGGTATGCCGGCTACCACGCTTGACACGTTTGAGAGAATCGGTGTAGCGGGCACGTCTTCCCACTGCGGCCTTACTCCTTGGCTGTGGCTTGGCAGACTCCTTCCGATGATGCCCGCCTCACCCTTTTCCCTGGCCGACTGCGGGCCGCGGGGACCACTCACAGGAATCGATATGCAAACAGATTGGACCAAAGTGCTGGGATGGCCCGGATATCAGGTGTATGACTCCCAGATCGACGAGGCGCGCCGCCTTCTCACTCTCCGGGTGCGGCGTAAACGCGGCAATCGCAAGCTCACCTGCGCCCATTGCGGGCGCCGGGTACACGACATTCGCGCCGTCTACGAGCGCAAAGTGCGGGACCTGTCCTGCTTTGAGTTTCAGACAGCGGTGGTGGTGGAGTGCTACCGCATCCGCTGTCCCGACTGCGGCCTCAAGGCCGATCGCAACCCGCAGTTGCCCAGCAAGGCCCCCTACAGCAAGCGCTTCGAGGATGCCGTGGGGCAAGCCTGTGAAGGCGCCTCCGCCCGCCAGGTGGCGCGCCGCCTGCGCCTGGCCGAGAGCACCGTCCGGGCCATCGATCTGCGCTATCTGGAGCGCTGGGAAGCCCGTCGACGCAAACCGCCGCTCCGCCACATGGGAGTCGACGAGATCTACAAGGGCAAGCGCGAGAAGTTTCTGACGGTGGTCTGCAACCTGGACACCAGCGAACCGCTGTGGTTCGGCCGCGAACGCAAGCGCGAAACGCTCGACGAATTCTTCCGCACCCAGTTACGCCGCCGCCAACGGAAACGCATTGCCGCAGCGTGCGTGGATATGTGGGAGCCCTTCCGGCTGAGCATCGAGCATTGGGCCCCGCAATGCAAGATCGTCTACGACAAGTTCCACATCATGCAACATGCCAATGCTGCCATCGACGAAGTCCGCAAGGCCGAGTTCTTCCGGCAGGGACCCAAGCAACGGGGGCTCATCAAAGGCAAGAAGTGGCTGCTGCTGAGCCGCTGGAAGAACCTGACCCAGGTGCACCGCGGGGAACTCAACCATCTGTTCCAGATGAACCGGCGGGTGTTCAAGGCTTATCTGCTGAAGGAAAGCCTGGAGCGCTTGTGGAAGTACACCTACCCAGGAGCCATGATCAACTACCTGCAGAAGTGGATGAATCAACTGCGATGGCAGCGGCTCAAGCCGTTCGAGGAACTCGCCGATACGCTATTGAAACACCTGGACGGCATCGCCAACTACTGCCGAACCAAGGTCCGGATGGGTGTGGTGGAAGCCGTCAACGGCAACATCCGGATGCTCATCAATCGCGGGCGCGGCTACAAGAACCTGCGTTACCTGCTGCTCAAGGCCAAACGCCTGTCGGTCAGCAACCTCGAACTCCTCGCTGTACACAGAATCGAGAAACCCGCGTAATATGCCAACTCTGCCAGATTCTCGCTCAGAGCGGTTAATCGTAAATGAAGTGCAGCAACTTCTTCAGGTCTTCCCACGCTTCACGCTTGGCGTCCTGGTTGTACGGCCGCAACAGATACGAGGGATGGTAGGTCACCATCACCGGAATTTCGCCCCACTGAAACCACTTGCCGCGCATCTTGGTGACGCCCTCTTTGTGGCCGGTAAGAGCGCGGGCGGCGGTGCCGCCCAGAGCGCAGATGGCCCGGGGCCTGATGGTGGAAAGCTGACGGAAGAGAAACTGTCCGCAGATCTCCATTTCGTCCGCTTCGGGGGTGCGATTCTCGGGCGGCCGGCATTTCACCACATTGCAGATGTAGACCTCACTGCGTTGGAGTGGGATGCCCTCCCGTTTGGCTGTGTTCTCGATCATCTGCGTCAACAATTGGCCGGCGCGGCCGACGAACGGGATGCCCTGGGCGTCTTCGTCGGCGCCTGGTCCTTCACCCACGAAAACCAGCGGCGATTTCTCGTCGCCTACGCCGAAGACGATCTTGTTGCGGCCCTGGTGCAAACGGCAGCGGCGGCAGTCGCCGATATCCTCGATGATCTTGAGCAGGGTGTCGCCGGCGGGTGTCATGGGGGGCAGGAGTGGTTCCGCAGCCGAAGCGGCTTGCGCCACCACGTCCGCTTCGGCGCTCGCAGTTGCCTGGCGCCGGTACAGCGTGGCGATCCCCAAGTCCTGGTAATACTCCAGGTAGCGCCGCAGAAGCTCAGCGTCCATTGGCGGCGTGGAGAGCCAGGCGGAGCTTCAATACCTGGTCGAATATGCGGTCGGCGATTTCGCGCTTGGGGGCGCGCGGGAGGGTAATGCTTTCACCGGTGCGAAACACCAGCACCACTTCGTTCTCGTCCGATTCGAAGCCGAGGTCCGCGCTGCCCACGAGGTTCCCCACCACCATGTCGCAGTTCTTGGATTCCAATTTCCGGCGCGCCTCCTGCTGCAGATTCTGGGTTTCCGCGGCGAAGCCGATCAGCAGCCGGTCATCCTTCTTGCGGCCTAGTTCCGCCAGGATATCGGGCGTGGGGTCCAGCTCCAGGGAGATGCGCGCCGCGGTCTTCTTCACTTTCTGCTCGGGCACTTTGCTCAGGTGGAAGTCCGCAACCGCCGCGGCTTTGATGACAATGCCTGCGTCGGCCAGACGTTGCATCACCTTCTCACGCATTTCCACCGCCGTACGCACGGGAACCACTTCCACGCCGCGCGGCGGGGCCAGATGCACCGGGCCGGAGACCAGAATCACGCGCGCGCCACGGGCCACCGCGGCTTCCGCCAGCGCATATCCCATCTTGCCGCTGGATCGGTTGGAAATGTAGCGCACCGGGTCCAGCGGCTCCTGCGTGGGTCCGGCGGTGATGAGGATGGTCTCGCCTTCCAGGTCGCGTCGCGTTCGCGCCGCCAGCTCAATGGCTTCGACAATGACTTCGGGGTCGGCCAGCCGCCCGGGACCCGTCATGCCGCAAGCCAGGTAGCCGCTGTCCGGTTCCACGATGCGGAGACCGCGCTTGCGCAGCGTCTCCAGGTTGGCCTGGGTCGCAGCGTGCTGCCACATGTTGACGTTCATGGCGGGCGCAATCACCACGGGCCCGGTGAAGGCCAGGTACAGCGTGGTGAGAAAATCGTCCGCCAAACCGTGCGCCATCTTGGCCATCAAGTCGGCGGTCGCGGGAGCGATCACCAGCATCTCGTGCTCCACCGCCACCGAGATATGCTCGATGGCGCTTTCGATGGTGAAGAGATCGCTCAGCACCTTGCGTCCGGTCAGGGCGGCGAAGGTGAGCGGCCGTATGAACTCCTGGGCGGCCGCGGTCATCACCACCTGAACTTCGTGGCCTTGCTGCATCAGCAGGCGCGCCAGTTCCGCGGACTTATAGGCCGCGATTCCGCCTCCGACACCCAGGACGATCTTCATGCTTGCTTACAGAACGGGTTCGGCGGGAAGCTCGTCGTGAACCAGCGGCCCGGTCAATTCGTACTTGACCAATCCGCGCCGCACTTCTTCCATGGCGATGACGGTCGGCTTTTTCGAGGACGTGGGCAGCACCGGCCGGGCGCCGCCCTGCAATTGTCGGGCGCGTTTGGCCGCTACGATGATAAACCGGTAGGTGCTCTGGTCCTTGTCGTCCGGGATGGTGCAGTGCGCGTTGTTGCGTGGGGCCTTATCAAGCATACTCTCGACACCTCTTCAACTTTGAAATGTTTCCAGAATGGGCCGGATCTGGTCTTCAATCCTGGTTCGCCGCACGCGTTCGCCCAGAACAATCGCGTCCAGGGTGGCCTCGGCTTTGGCCAGGTCGTTGTTGATCAGCACATAATCGTATCTGTTGTAGTTTCGGATCTCTTCGGCCGCGTCCCTGAGCCGGCGTGCAATCACTTCCTCCCGGTCTTCGCCGCGTGCGCGAAGTCTTTGTTCCAGGACCTGCTTCGAAGGAGGCAGGATGAAGACGGTGACGGCTTCGGGAATCTGCTCTCTCAATTGTCTCGCACCTTGCACGTCGATGTCGAGTACCAGGTCTTGGCCCTCGGCCCGGGCCCGCTCCAGGATCCCTCGGTGGGTCCCGTAGTAGTTGCCAAATACTTGAGCCCATTCGAGAAACTCGTTGCGGGCGAGCATGCTTTCGAAATCTCCTCGAGAGACGTAGTGGTAGTCCTTGCCATCTGCCTCAGCCCCGCGCCGCGCACGCGTGGTGTAAGAAACCGAGAACATTAACCCGGTCCTGGTGGCGAGCAGATGCGACACAAGCGTGGATTTACCCGATCCCGAAGGGGCGGAAATGATGAAGACGGTGGTCACGTGTCATTCCAAATTCAAAGACTGCTCCCGGATCTTATCGATTTCGGACTTGGCCGCCAACGCCAGATCGGTGATGGTCAGACCGAGATCCCCCAGACCGCCGGTCTTCGAGAGCACTGTGTTCGATTCGCGGTTCATCTCCTGTAGCAGGAAATCCAGGCGCTTGCCGACTTCACCGCCGTTCGAGAGCATCGCCTCCACCTGGCCGGCGTGGGTGCGCAAACGCATCAGTTCTTCGGCGATGTCGCTGCGGTCGGTCAATACGGCGGCTTCCTGCGCCAGTCGCTGGGGGTCGATCCCCGCGCCGTGCAGTAAGTCGGCCAGCTTTTCCTTCAGGCGTTTTTGGAAGGCGCCCACCGCGCCGGCGCGGATCTCCTCCATGCGGGTCACCAGTCCGCAGACAGCGCGGCAGCGCTGACGCAACTCCTCGGCGGTGGCGGCGCCCTCGCGATCCCGGACGGAATTCAGAATCCGGACCGCGTCGCCGGCAGCCTCCACCACGGCCTTGACCACCTCCTCGCTCAGTTCCTGGTCTTCGGCGCCCGTGCTCAACATGCCCGGAAGACGCAACGCGGCATTGAGATCGGGTTGGTCCGGCAGATGATATAACTCGGCGCCTTCCCGGAAGGCGCTCATATAGGCAGCCAACAGGGCGCGGTTCAGGGGCGCCGCGCCGGCCGCGCCAGTCCGGGTCCAGGCAACGTGAATCTGCAGGTGGCCGCGAGCCACACCGTTCTTGATGGTGGTGCGAACCTCGTTTTCGATCGCGTCCAACTCCGGCGGCATGTGGAAGTGCATGTCCAGACCGCGATGGTTCACGCTCTTCAAACTGAGGACAATCTCGCCCTGTTCGATCTCTTTTCTCACCCGGGCGAAGCCCGTCATACTGCGCACGCTCACAAGTCCACCATAGTGCCGGCATCCTCGAATTGGAGTTCGTGGAGCCTTTGATAAATACCGCCGTGCGAAACCAGTTCCTCATGGGTGCCGATCTCGCGAACCCGGCCCTTTTCCAGCACCACGATCTTGTCGGCGCGGCGAATGGTCGAAAGCCGATGGGCAATCACGATCACGGTGCGATGCTCCATCAGGTTGGACAGAGCCTTCTGCACCAGCATTTCGGACTCGGTATCGAGATGTGAGGTGGCTTCGTCGAGGATCAGAATCGGCGCGTTCTTCAACAGCGCGCGCGCGATGGCGATGCGCTGGCGCTGGCCGCCGGAGAGTTTGACGCCGCGGTCGCCGGTTACCGTTTCGTAACCTTCCGGCAGCCGCGTGATGAAATCGTGAGCCAGGGCGCTTTCCGCGGCGCGGCGGATGGCTTCCTGCGGAACACCCGGCTGGCCGTAGGCGATATTGTTGGCCACGGTGTCGTTAAACAGGAACGTATCCTGCGCCACGATCCCGATCTGCCGGCGCAATCCGGCCAGGCTGAGCGAGCGCACGTCGTGGCCGTCGATCTTCACCGAGCCGCCGGTGACGTCGTAGAAACGCGGCAGCAAGTTGGCCAGCGTGGTCTTGCCGCCGCCCGAGGGGCCGACCAGTGCCACCACCTCGCCCGCCTTGACTTCGAGTTCGAGCGACTGGATCCGGAAGCCATCGGGCACGCCGGGGTAATGGAAAGCCACGTTTTCGAAGACAATGCTCTTCTCGAACCCCGCGAGCGCCGCCGCGCCGGGCGCCTCGGCCACCTCTTCGGCATGGTCGAGATACGCGAAGACCTTCTGCGATGCGCCAATGCCCTGCTGAAAAATGTTGTGAATGCCCACCAGGCGCTTAACCGGTTCGAGCAGCATCAGCAGCGCGATGATGAAGCTGGTGAAATCGCCGGGGGTGAGCGCGCCGGCTTTGATCTGCAGCTTGGCGTAGGTGAGCAGCCCCACGATCACGGCTGCCGCGCACAGATCGATGAGCGGCGACGATAGCCCCTGCTGCAACACATACCGCACGTTGGTTTTCAGCAGCCGGTGAGCGGCCGCGCGGAACCGGCGGAACTCGTAGCCCTCGGCGCCGAAGGCCTTCACCACCATGTGGCCGCTCAGGGTCTCCTGCAGGATCTGGTTCAGTTCACCCTGGCGGTCCTGGGTGCTGCGGCTGGTGCGTCGAATGCGCCGGCCGATGCGCGTGGTCGGGATCATGACGGCCGGCAGCACTACCAGGCTGATGACCGCCAGTTGCCAATCGTTGCTCACCAGCACGAAAACCAGGAAGACGGCGGCGAAGATCTGCCGCAGAAAATCCGCCAGGATCTGCGACGTCGCCACCTGAACTTTGTCGACGTCGTTCATGATGGACGACATGAGCTGCCCGGTAGAATGGGCCTCGAAGAATTGCGCGCCCTGCTTGAGAACTTTCTCGAAGACGGCGTTCCGGAGATCGGTGACCGAAGAGAAGCCGGCGTAGCTGATGAGGTAGTTGCCCAGGTAGTCGCAAACGCCCTTAATCAGGAAGACCAGCAGAATCGCCGCCGCCACCATGAACCAGATGCCTCGGTTGTGGATGGGGATGATCTGTTCGAGATAAATCTGGTGGTTCCAGATTGGGTGCTGCAAAAGCGGTGTCAACCCGGGAGGCGGGTTGGAAACCAGGACGCGATCGAAGATGGGCCGGATCAGCAGCGCCATGGCGCCTTGGGCGGCGCCGGCCACCGCCATCAGAACCACCGATGCCAGCAGGTGCAGCCAGTAGCGGCGGCCGTAGGAAAGCAGGCGCTGGACTTCGTTCATGCGTGCACCCTGAGGCGTTGCAGCGCGTCCAGTACCTGGGCGGTGGAGACTTGGGCGATGCCGCTGGGCGCGCTCACGACCTCCGAAACCGTACGCCACGGACCCCAGATGGCCGGATTGGATGCGCCGAAGATCACCACTACGGGCAAACCAAAGGCCGCGGCCATGTGGGCCGGACCCGAATCGTTGCCGACGAACAGCGCTGCGGTACTGAGAAGGCCCTTGATTTCCGCCAGCGGCGCGCCCGAAACGGTGCGATAGGCGCGGAACGGGGAGAGGTCGTCGCTCGCGCCTCCGATAAACACAGGTTCCAGGCCGGACGACTTGAGGCTGTCCGCCACAGCGAGAAAGCCTTCCGGCCGCCATGTCTTCTCGGGAGTTGCTGCGACGGGGTGGATGGTGGCACAGGCATTCCTGCCTGTCTTGCCTTGTGCCACTAACTTCGCCCGAGGGATCTCCTGCGCCGGCGCGCCCAAATAAAAAATCGCGCTCGCCAAATGTTCGGCCGTGTGGACCGTTCGCTCCACGCCCAGGATCTCCTGCGCCCGCGGGATCCGTAGGTTGTACACGAACTGATGACGATAGTGTCTGAATCCCGCCCGGTACCGCGCGCCCGAAACTGCCGTCATCCAGGCGCTGCGGGTGCCGCCATGAAGGTTCAGGCACAACCGGGGCCGGAACGCGCGCAGCCTGCCCGGTTCCGGCGGCAGAACCTCATCCACGTCGGGATTGTCATCGAAGATGGCGCGGAAGCGGTCCTCCACCACTACCGCCACTCGCAGATCGGGCCGCACGCCTTTCAGAATGTCGAGCGCAGGAGTGGTGAGGACGCAATCCCCCAGGGAACGGAACCGGAGGATGGCAACCCGGCTGCCCCGCGACAAACATTCCAGCACCCTTTCCACGGCCTAATCTTCGATCTTCGCCTCGTCGACCAGCATCACCGGGATGTCGTCGCGAATCGCATATACGCGATGGCACTCGACGCACTTCAACCCGCTCCCGTCGGGCTTCAGCTCCACGGTGGCTTTACAAAGCGGGCACACGAGAATTTCGAGCAGATCCTTGCTGATGGCCATAGCGAATTACCCAGTTTACCGAATAATTCACATCCCCGCCCGAGCTTTTGCCACGGCAGCCAGGAACTGGCGGGCGCGTTCTTCGATCACGTCGTAGCGGCCCTCCTTGATGGTCTTCGCATCCACCAACTCCGCGCCCACGGCCACGGCGCAGGCGCCGGCCTTGAGGAAATCGCCCGCGGTCTCCAGGTTCACGCCGCCGGTGGGGATCATTTCAATCTGCGGAAACGGCCCCTTCAACGCCTTGATGTACTTGGGGCCGCCCACGTTGCCGCACGGGAATACCTTGACCACGTCGGCGCCGGCTTCCCAGGCTGTGAGCACTTCGGTCGGGGTCAGCGCCCCCGGGCAAATCACCTTGGAATACCGTTTGGCCACTTCGATCGTGGACAGGCGTAACGCGGGGGTAACGAAGAACTGCGCGCCCGCCAGCATGCAGATGCGCGCGGTCTCGGGATCGAGGACCGTGCCCGCGCCCAGCATGAGCTTGTCGCCGAACTGGTCGGCCACCTTCTCGAGCGCCTTGACTGCCCCCGGCACCGTCATCGTGATCTCGGCGGCGCGCACGCCGCCTCGGTAAATGGCGTCCACAGCCTGGATCGCACTCTCCGCACTCGAAGTGCGAATCACCGGGACGATTCCGACCCCGGTGATGAACGCAAGAATCTCTTGGGATGTCATCAGCCTTACGCTATCACGCCGCGCGCTATCCTATCTTCTTGACGCCTCAACCGAGCTCCGAACTGGAAAAACAGCCGCCGCGCGTATCGGTCGTCGTGGTATCCCGCAACCGCGTGGACCTGCTGCGCCGCTGCCTCGAGTCCATCGCGAAATCCGAAGGCCGCGCAACCCTTCAGGTGATCGTGGTGGATAACGGTTCGTCCGACGGCAGCGCGCAACTGGACGACGAGTTCCCCGATATCCAGTGGATCCGCTTGCCCAAAAACTTCGGCCTGACCAAGGCCTGGAATCTGGGATGGCGCGCGGCCGATGCCGAATACGTCTTCTTCCTGCATGACGATACCGAAGTGGAACCGGGGACCGTGCTCCGTTTGGCTGAGGTATTGGACGCCAATCCCGATGTGGCCGCCGTTTGCCCCGTCCTCGTGGACGCTGAGGGCCGGCCCGCTCCGCAACTGGGAAGCCTGCCGCCGGACGCCATATGGCAACCCGCGCAGCCCACGGGCGCGCCGTACGCCGTCGAGTATCCGCGCGGCGCGGCCCTGATGGTCCGGGTGTTTCTGATCAAAGCCATGCGCCGGATCGACGAGCGCTACGGCCAGTTCGGCGGCGATGCCGACCTGGCGGCCCAGATCCGCAGGGCCGCCAAGAAGATCCTGCTGATCCCGGCCGAGCGCGTGCGCCATCAGGGCGGCGCCGCTTCCTCCGGCCTCCTGCAGGCGGATTTTCAGAATTGCCGGGCAGTTTTTCTGGGCAAATATCAGGGCTTCGCGGCGGGTCTCCAGTCCCGCATTGGCGCTGTCGTCGGCGCGCTGTTCGGGTTTCGCCTGGGCGAACTGAAATACCTGCTGGCCGGCCAGAAGATCGATGGGACGCAGGAGTAAGGGCCGATGACCTTGCAGGCCAACGGCCTTCCCTCGCCTATCTCTCCTTCAGGTACGCGATGATCGCCGCCCGCTCCTCCTCTTTGTCCACCTGGAACTGCATATCGGTCCCAGGCGCCTGCCGTTCGGGACCCGCCAGCCAGAGGTCCAGCGTCTTGTCAGTCCACCGGATGCCCGATTTTTTCAGCGCATCCGAATACGGAAATCCGCGCACGGTGCCCGCCTTCCGGCCATAGACGCCGCCCAGACGCGGCCCTTCCTGGTCCCGATCCAGCGTGTGACAGCCGCCGCACCGCTTCCCGAAGGTCTCCTGACCGTCTGGCCTCGTCTGCGCGAACAACGCAGTCACCAGCGCCGCCAACGCCGCCGCCAACGCCGCCTTACTCACCGTTCCCCGCCAAAGTGGAGTCCACTACCGCCAGGCTGTGCTGCCCGGCCACGGTCTCGACATTGGTAATTCCCAGAAGGCTGCGCAGATTCTCGTCCGGCACCTTCATCGGGCCGGGCGCCTGCGCCGTTCCCGGCACGGGCTGCGGAAACGCCGTCGACATGGCGGTATGGAACGTGACATTGCCTTCCACCTTCTGCATTACCTGGTGGATGTGGCCGTTGAGCACGGTCACCGAGCCGAACCGCTTGAGATAGCCTAATGCCTGGCCGCTATCCGCCGTGCCCCATCCCCATTCCGGGTAGACGGACCACAAAGGAATATGCGCGAACACCACCACCGGGCGGCTGGCCGGCTGGCCTTCGAGGTCGGCCGCGAGCCACTGCAGTTGATCCTCGCCCAGTTGGCCCAGTCCTTCCTGGACGGCCACGTTCGAGAGACCCACGAAATGCACATCGCGGTGGTCGAAACTGTACCACCCGCGCCCCTTGGTGTTCTTGCCGTAGCGCTCCAGGTACTGCTTGCCGTCATCCACCGACATGTCGTGCTCGCCTGGCACATACCAGACCTGCTTCGGCCTGGCGCCCTTCAGAACCTGGTCGAGGGTGTCGAATTCCGCGGGCTTGGAAGTGTGGCTCAGGTCCCCCGTGTGGATAAGGAACTCCGGCTCCCGTGGCAGCGCGTTGATCTTGTCAATCGTGGCCCGCAGCGTCCCGGTCACGTCCGGGTTCGCCGGCTTGTTAAAACCCATGTGGCTGTCGCTGATCTGCACGAAGTGCAGTCCGCCTTGTGCCGGCCGGGCGGTCTGGCCGAAAGCTCGCGAAACCGGGACGCCCGCCGCGACCGTCCACAGGACGCCGCTGCCGGCCCACGCCATGCACTCGAGAAAGCCGCGGCGGTCGATGCCGTCGCGATTGTGGTTATGGAGGATTAGTTTGGACATTCGCCTGTCCAGACGTCGCCGCACCCTGCTTTATTCCCGCAGCCGTTGGCACCGTGGTATCCAGATAGATATGCAATTTGTAAATCTTGGTTCCACCGGACTGAAAGTGTCGCGCATTTGTCTCGGCACGATGACTTACGGCTCGACTAAGTGGCGCGGATGGGTGCTGGAAGAGGAACAGGCCCGCCCGTTCATCCGCCGCGCCCTCGAAGTGGGCATCAACTTCTTCGACACGGCCGACATGTATTCCGATGGCGCCAGCGAAGAGATCCTCGGCCGCGCCCTGCAGGACTTCGGCCCCGGCCGCGACCGGGTCGTCATCGCCACCAAGCTCTTCAACCCCATGGGCGACGACCCCAACCAGCGCGGCCTCGGCCGCAAGCACATCCGCCACGCGATCGATCACAGCCTGCGCCGCCTCCGCACCGACTACGTCGATCTCTACCAGATCCACCGCTTCGACTATGACACCCCGATCGAAGAAACCCTGGAGGGGCTGCACGACGTGGTGAAAGCCGGCAAAGCGCTGTATATTGGCGCCTCCTCGATGCACGCCTGGCAATTCGCCAGAATGCTCTACCTGTCGCGGGAACTGGGTCTGGCGCGCTTCGTCACCATGCAGAATCATTACAACCTGATTTACCGCGAAGAAGAGCGCGAGATGCTGCCCCTTTGCCGCGCCGAAGGCATCGGTTTGATTCCGTGGAGCCCGCTGGCTCGCGGATTCCTGGCCGGCAACCGCCGCGCCGGCGACTGGGGCGATACCGCCCGCGCCAAGACCGACGACTACGCCAGGCGCCTCTACTTCCAGCCTTCCGACTTCGCCGTAGTCGGCCGCCTCACCGATATCGCCCAAAAGCGCGGCGTTCCGAATGCCCAGGCGGCGCTCGCCTGGATACTGCACCAGCCCGGAATCACGTCGCCTATCGTCGGCGCCACCAAGATGCATCATCTGGACGACGCCGTCGCGGCGCTGGACCTGAAACTGGACGAATCCGAGTTGAAAGCGCTGGCGGAGCCGTACCAGCCGCACCCGGTGCTGGGCCACGCGTAGGAGGCAGTCTACAAACTTTGCGGCAGCTCCGTCGAGCCTTCCATTTCAGCCAGCAGTTGGAGGGCCAGGGCACGATAGCCCGCGTCGAATTCCGAATCTGCGCCCTCCGGCAGGTGCGCGGCAATCCACGACTGGAGGGCTTCGGTCACCGGTTTGGCGACTGCCTCTTCGGCGCCGGGCTCGAAGCGCAGAGGGATTTCCGAGCGTTGGATAGCGGCAATTAACAGCTCTTGGAATTTCATGACAGGCTCGCGCGATGGTTGACGGGTCCGGACCCACGGCCGAGCCCCGGGTTGGTGCGGATGGCTTCCTGGATGAACCGCCTGGCATCCGCGACGGCGGCGGCCAGCGGCGCTCCCAGGGCCAGGCCGGCGGTGATTGCTGCGGAATAGGTACACCCGGTGCCGTGCGTGTGGCGCGTGTCGAGGCGAGGCGCGGAAAATTCGCTCCAGGCCACGCCATCGAACAAGACGTCCGTGGCATCGCCCTCCAGGTGGCCGCCCTTTACCAGGACGGCGCGGGCGCCCATTTCGCGGATCCGGCAGGCCGCGCGCCGCACGTCGTCGGGGCCGCGGATGGCGATCCCGGTGAGCGCCTCGGCCTCGGGCACGTTGGGTGTGACCAGCGCCGCGCGCGGCAGCAATTGTTCGCGGATGGCGCTCACGGCCGATTCGGCCAGCAGAGGGCGGCCGTGTTTACTGATCATCACCGGGTCGACCAGCAGGGGAAATGCGAAGCCGGCGGCGGCCCGCGCCACCGCAATCACCATCTCCGCAGACCCGAGAGCGCCCGTTTTTGCGGCCCCGGGCGGGATATCCTCGAGCACCGCTTCCAGTTGCTCCAGAACCAGCCATGGCGCCACTACCTCGACGCGCGAAACGCGCACCGTGTTCTGCACCGTGAGCAGCGTGATCACGGCTTCCCCGTAGACGCCGAACTGGTGAAAAGTTTTGAGGTCGGCCTGGATGCCGGCGCCGCCGCTGGGGTCGGAACCGGCGATGGTGAGCGCGACGGCGGGCACTGTTCTCAGCATAACGTGGCGCACGCCTCCTGGCCCGCGACCCCTCGTCGAGAGTCCACGTAACCGCCGCCTGCGGCTCTACTTGAGTCGACTCGGGCTTAGCTCACCGAAGTGTACCCGCAGTCCTTGCTTTCCGTCCGGGAATTTGATTTCCGTCGTTGCAGGATAGTGGGATTTGCCTACCGCCTTGTAATCGGCCAGTGCGACGCTGAGGCCGGAACCGACCCCCGTCTTGGATGCGAACGTGATCAAAGAGGGCAGCAACTCTGGGTTCAGTGAAACGGTGTAGGCTGCGTTGTCGCTTTCGAGCCGAAGTTGCTGGTTGCCGGTCGCCGGAATATTCGATGTTTCCGACAGCGCCCGCACTTTGCCGGAGACGAAACCATCCAGGAGCGCGCCAAAATGGTATTTCTGCAACTGGCGGAGGTTGGTTTCCAGGTTCTGCATCTGCTCCTTGCTCAGGTGTTTGGCAAAAATCCCGCCCGTGGGCTGCGCCTGGCAAGTCTCGCCGCGGCATTCCATCTTCATACTACCGCTGGAACTATTGATCTCGAAGGTGTTTCGAGTGGCTTCGAAAGCCGCCGCGATATTCCACTCCGTCGCGCTGCCGGCGGGATCGAAGATCGTGGCCGACCCGGACGCATACAGGTCGGTCGGATGGGTTTGGTTTGCGTCCCTGCCGGCGGCAGTCATCATCCCGTTGAACAGCCGCGTTCCGAAGGCCGCCTGGGTTGCCTGGTCTGGCTCGAGTTTCACCAGCAACGGTGCTCCGGCATCCGCTTTAACGATTACCGAGCGGTGCTGACCGACATATCCGGATTTCCGAAAATCGGCAATCGCTTCACCCACCGGTAAACGGCGAAC
>Ga0209067_10001298_pt1 | contig 15501 bp, 9 predicted proteins | sample ColStrG_CSR_2013_FD_187199 | JGI IMG/M metagenome (GOLD analysis project Ga0209067, IMG submission 187199) | Freshwater sediment microbial communities in response to fracking from Pennsylvania, USA - Cold Stream Run_MetaG_CSR_2013 (SPAdes)... | ecosystem: Environmental > Aquatic > Freshwater >...
AATCCATGCCACAACGTTTGGCTGGTGAATTGCTCGAAGCCGCTGAAGGCCGTGGCGGTGCAATGAAAAAACGCGATGAGGTTCATCGTATGGCAGAAGCCAATAAGGCATTCTCACATTTCCGTTTCTAATTGGAATAGTGATTTTGCTGAATCGCTCTATGTGCAAACATAAAAGCGATCAATGCAGATACTTCGTGAAGTATTGTTGAATCAAACCGAGTATCGTGAAAACTGATGCTCGGTTTTGTCCTTTAAAGAATTAGGATCTATTATGGCCCGCAAGACCCCTATTGAACGCTACCGTAATATCGGTATTTCAGCGCACATTGACGCTGGTAAAACGACGACCACTGAACGTGTTTTGTTCTACACCGGCGTAAATCACAAAATCGGTGAAGTGCATGATGGCGCTGCTACCATGGACTGGATGGAGCAGGAACAAGAGCGCGGTATTACTATTACGTCCGCTGCGACCACCTGTTTCTGGAAGGGGATGGCTAACAATTTCCCTGAACATCACATCAATATTATTGATACACCTGGCCACGTTGACTTCACGATTGAAGTTGAGCGTTCCATGCGTGTTCTGGATGGTGCCTGCATGGTTTACTGTGCAGTAGGTGGTGTGCAGCCTCAATCTGAAACTGTTTGGCGTCAGGCTAACAAATACAAAGTGCCACGTCTGGCATTTGTGAACAAGATGGATCGTACGGGCGCGAACTTTTTCAAAGTTTACGAACAGATGCGCGCACGTCTGAAGGCAAATCCAGTTCTGATTCAAATCCCTATCGGCGCGGAAGAGAATTTCTTGGGCGTAGTGGATCTGGTCAAGATGAAAGCAATCTACTGGGATGACGCTTCTCAGGGTATGAAATTCGACTACCGTGACATCCCTGCTGAACTGCAGGCATCCGCAGCCGAATGGCGTGAAAAAATGGTGGAAGCCGCCGCTGAATCAAACGAAGAACTGATGAACAAATACCTCGAAGAAGGTGATTTGACTGAAGTTGAAATCAAAGGCGCTTTGCGTGCCCGTACTATTGCTGCTGAAATCGTTCCGATGATGTGCGGTACTGCGTTCAAAAACAAGGGTGTTCAGGCCATGCTGGATGCGGTCATTGAATTCCTGCCATCGCCAGTGGATATTCCGCCTGTGACCGGTCTGGATGAAGATGAAGAGCCAACTTCGCGTAAAGCTGAAGATACCGAAAAATTCTCGGCTCTGGCATTCAAGATCATGACCGATCCGTTTGTTGGTCAGCTGATTTTTTTCCGCGTTTATTCCGGTTCAGTCAAGTCGGGCGACACTGTTTACAACCCGAACAAGAACAAGAAAGAGCGTATCGGCCGTATTCTGCAGATGCATGCCAATCAGCGTGAAGAGATCAAAGAAGTTAACGCGGGCGATATCGCAGCTGCCGTTGGTCTGAAAGAAGCTACTACAGGCGAAACATTGTGCGATCCGTCATCGATCATTACTTTGGAGCGTATGGTATTCCCTGAGCCGGTAATTTCTCAGGCTGTTGAGCCAAAAACCAAGGCTGACCAGGAAAAAATGGGTCTGGCATTGAATCGTCTGGCTCAGGAAGATCCTTCATTCCGCGTAAAAACTGATGAAGAATCTGGTCAGACAATTATCGGTGGTATGGGTGAATTGCATCTGGAAATTATCGTTGATCGTATGAAGCGTGAGTTCGGCGTGGAAGCGACTGTTGGTAAGCCACAGGTGGCCTACCGCGAAACGATCCGCAAAACATGCGAAGAAATCGAAGGTAAATTTGTCAAGCAATCTGGTGGTCGCGGTCAGTACGGTCACGTTGTTCTGAAGATCGAACCCCAAGAGGCTGGCAAAGGTTTTGAATTCGTTGACGCGATCAAGGGCGGTACCGTTCCTCGTGAATACATCCCTGCAGTTGAAAAAGGTGTTCGTGAAACACTGACTTCGGGCGTGATGGCCGGTTATCCGGTTGTTGACGTTAAGGTAACGTTGTTCTTTGGTTCGTACCATGACGTCGATTCGAATGAAAACGCGTTCCGTATGGCTGCTTCGATGGCATTCAAAGACGGTTGCCGTAAAGCCAGTCCGGTAATTCTGGAGCCAATGATGTCGGTTGAAGTTGAAACTCCGGAAGACTACGCTGGTACTGTGATGGGTGATCTGTCATCCCGTCGCGGCATGGTGCAAGGTATGGATGAAATTCCAGGTGGCGGCGGCAAGATTATCAAAGCCGAAGTTCCGCTGTCAGAAATGTTTGGTTATTCGACATCGTTGCGCTCAGCAACGCAAGGTCGTGCAACTTATACAATGGAATTCAAACACTATTCTGAAGCACCTAAGAACGTGATCGACGCTATCGTTAGTGCAAAAGCGAAGTAATCGTTGTAGAATGCCGGGCTCGGCAATTTAAAGTTTTTCATTGCAATGTGTTCGCCCTCAAAAGGGCGAACATTTAATCAAGTACTTATCGTTCTTTTTGAAGGAAGAATAAAATGGCAAAAAGTAAGTTTGAGCGGACCAAACCGCACGTCAACGTTGGCACAATCGGTCACGTTGATCATGGTAAAACCACATTAACAGCAGCGATCGCTACTGTTCTGTCAGCGAAATTCGGCGGCGAAGCCAAGAAATACGACGAAATCGACGCGGCACCAGAAGAAAAAGCACGTGGTATTACTATTAATACTGCCCACGTTGAATACGAAACCGCCGCACGCCACTACGCCCACGTAGACTGCCCAGGCCATGCTGACTATGTTAAAAACATGATTACCGGTGCAGCGCAGATGGACGGCGCGATCCTGGTTTGTTCCGCAGCAGACGGCCCAATGCCGCAAACGCGTGAACACATCCTGTTGGCTCGTCAGGTTGGCGTTCCTTACATCATCGTGTTCCTGAACAAATGCGACATGGTTGATGATGCAGAATTGCTGGAACTGGTTGAAATGGAAGTGCGCGAATTACTGTCCAAATACGAATTCCCAGGCGACGACCTGCCGATCATCCAGGGTTCAGCCAAGCTGGCACTGGAAGGCGACAAAGGTCCGTTGGGCGAAGAAGCCATCATGAAACTGGCTAACGCACTCGACACTTATATCCCTACACCAGAACGCGCCGTTGACGGTACATTCCTGTTGCCAGTTGAAGACGTATTCTCAATTTCCGGTCGCGGTACTGTTGTAACCGGTCGTGTAGAACGCGGCATCATCAAAGTCGGCGAAGAGATCGAAATCGTTGGTATTACCGATACACAAAAAACAACCTGCACCGGCGTGGAAATGTTCCGCAAACTGCTGGATCAAGGTCAGGCTGGCGACAACGTTGGTGTGTTGTTGCGCGGTACCAAGCGTGAAGATGTGCAGCGTGGTCAGGTTCTGGCCAAGCCAGGTTCAATCAAGCCACACAATCATTTCACAGGCGAGATCTATGTTCTGTCGAAAGATGAAGGTGGTCGTCACACGCCATTCTTCAACAACTATCGTCCACAGTTCTACTTCCGTACAACGGACGTAACCGGTTCGATCGAGCTGCCAGCAGATAAAGAAATGGTGATGCCAGGCGATAACGTCTCGATCACTGTCAAGCTGATCAACCCGATCGCGATGGAAGAAGGTCTGCGTTTCGCGATTCGCGAAGGTGGCCGTACTGTTGGCGCCGGTGTTGTTGCCAAAATTATTGCGTAATTCATTCTGACTGCAGCTTTATAGCAGTCAACATTAAAACGCATTAAAAGTAATATAGCGCCGATATGGATCAAAAAGGTCCATATCGGCAAGTTCAGTTTAGGGGTGTAGCTCAATTGGCAGAGCGTCGGTCTCCAAAACCGAAGGTTGGGGGTTCGATTCCCTCCGCCCCTGCCACTATAGTGGTTGCAGGGCATCGAAAGTAAACAAGTATGTCAAATCAATCTGTGCAGACCGTTAGCACATCAGGCGATAAATTAAAAACCACCTTGGCAGTCTTGGCTGCAATCGCAGGCGTGGTTGGTTTTTTTGTTTTGGCTGATCAGGCAATTTTGCGCATCGTTGCGCTAGTTGCGGGACTGGTATTGACTGTCGCTTTCATGTGGACAACCGAATCAGGTCAGGGTTTTCTGACTTTTGGCAAAGAAGCTGTTCGTGAGACCAAGAAAGTCGTTTGGCCAACACGCAAGGAAGCCGGACAGATCACTGCCGTGGTATTCGGATTTGTGCTGATCATGGCATTGTTCCTGTGGGGCACAGATAAAATTTTGGAATTTGTCCTGTATGACTTAATTCTGAGTTGGAAAAAATAAATGAGCGACAATCTCTCGACTACAAACAGCCCGGCTGCAGTCTCGACTCCAGTCGGGAATATGCGTTGGTACGTGGTGCACGCCTATTCCGGTATGGAAAAAAGTGTGCAACGTGCGCTCACCGAGCGTATTGAGCGCGCCGGCATGCAGGACAAGTTTGGTCAGATTCTGGTGCCAAGCGAAGAAGTGGTTGAAGTAAAGAACGGTACCAAAGCAGTGACTGAACGCCGTCTGTTCCCGGGTTATGTTTTCGTTGAAATGGAAATGACCGACGACACATGGCATCTGGTCAAAAACACCAGCAAGGTAACCGGTTTTATCGGCGGCAAATCAAACAAGCCAACACCCATCGCCCCGCATGAAGTCGCAAAAATCATGCAGCAGGTTCAGGAAGGTGTCGAGAAACCAAGACCAAAAGTGCTGTACGAGGTAGGTGAAGTTATCCGCATCAAGGATGGTCCGTTCACTGACTTTAACGGTAACGTGGAAGAAGTGAATTACGAAAAATCCAAAGTTCGCGTAACAGTCACCATTTTCGGACGTGCTACCCCAGTTGAACTGGATTTCAGTCAGGTCGAAAAAGTATAAGAATTTGCAGTACGCCCGCTGTGGCGCCTGAATGAACAATTCGGGAATCAGCACCAGGAGGAGCCAAACCGGCAATTAGCACATGTAAGTAATCATGCAGTTAAATATCGGCGAGGCGCTACTACTCAACTCAAGAAGGAGCCATCATGGCAAAGAAAATTATTGGTTTTATCAAGCTGCAAGTGCCAGCTGGTAAAGCAAACCCATCCCCACCAATCGGACCAGCTCTGGGTCAACGTGGTCTGAACATCATGGAATTCTGCAAGGCATTCAATGCGCAGACTCAAGGTGTTGAACCAGGTATGCCAATTCCTGTTGTGATCACTGCATTTGCAGACAAGTCGTTTACATTCGTCATGAAAACGCCTCCTGCAACTTATCTGATCAAAAAAGCAGCTGGCGTGACCAAAGGTTCACCAAAGCCACATACAGACAAAGTCGGCAAGCTCACACGCAAGCAGGCTGAAGAAATCGCTACAGTAAAACGCGCAGATCTGACCGCAGCAGACATGGACGCAGCAGTGCGCACCATCGCCGGTTCAGCACGTTCGATGGGCATCACGGTAGAGGGTGTGTAACATGGCCAAATTATCCAAACGCGCAAAACTGATCAAAGCTAAAGTTGATCGTACAAAAGTCTATCCATTTGACAATGCTGTTGCATTGCTGCGCGAATGCGCAACTGCCAAGTTCAATGAATCATTTGACGTGGCAATTCAACTGGGCGTCGATCCTAAGAAATCTGACCAGGTAGTTCGTGGTTCCGTCGTTCTGCCAGCCGGCACAGGTAAAACTGTCCGTGTTGCGGTATTTGCGACTGGCGACAAAGCGGAAGCGGCAAAAGCTGCAGGTGCAGACGTAGTTGGTATGGAAGATCTGGCTGAACGCATCAAAGCAGGCGACATGCCTTTTGATATCGTCATCGCCTCTCCAGACACAATGCGTGTTGTTGGTACTCTGGGTCAGATCCTCGGACCACGTGGCCTGATGCCAAATCCAAAAGTCGGTACTGTTACTCCGGACGTAGCCAATGCAGTTAAAAATGCAAAAGCCGGTCAGGTTCAATACCGTACTGACAAGGCCGGTATCATCCACAGCACCATTGGTCGCAAATCTTTCTCCGATGCAGATCTGAAAGCCAATCTGTTGGCCCTGATCGATGCATTGCAAAAAGCCAAGCCAGCCTCATCCAAAGGCGTGTACCTGCGTCGCGTTGCGATGTCATCCACTATGGGTGCTGGTGTGCGTGTTGATCACGCCAATTTGGCAGCGTAAAAAATCAAGTCCTCACGCATTCGTGTGTGAGGCGAATCTTTGGGCTGGGTGAATTTTCATCCAGACAATCAAAGACCGTTGGGCAGTAGTCTGAATTGCGTTTAATTGATCTTCCAAGATTATTTAATTTGATCATTTTAGATTGCTGGTAATCGTTCAAGCCACGTTAAGTGGCTTGAACGCCCAACGCAGATGGTGGGCCCGAGCAAGTTATGTAGTTACGGTGCTGGCAACAGCACAATACTTCTGACTTCGGACGCCGTGTTCGAAACGATGTGAGGGATTTTCCGAGCATCATAATTGGAGGTTGACCGTGAGTCTCAATCTGAATGACAAAAAGGCCGTAGTCGCTGAAGTTTCTGCGAAAGTAGCAACTGCACAGACTATCGTTGTGGCCGAGTATCGTGGCATCCAGGTAGGTCATTTGACGCAATTGCGCGCCAAAGCCCGTGCTCAAGGCGTATACCTGCGTGTATTGAAAAATACATTAGCTCGTCGCGCTGTTGAAGGTACGGCATTTGCCAGCTTGGGCAATGATATGACTGGTCCGTTGATTTATGCAATTTCTGAAGATGCTGTTGCTGCGGCAAAAGTAACTTTTGATTTCGCAAAAACCAACGACAAACTGGTTATCAGAGCTGGTAACTATGCAGGTAAAGCACTCGATAAAGCGGGTGTCGCTGCATTGGCAAGCATTCCTGCCCGTGAAGTCCTGTTGGCGCAGTTGGCCGGCATGATGAAAGCACCGGTAGCAGGTTTTGCACGTGGTTTGGCTGCTCTGGCAGCGAAAAAAGACGCAGGTTCACCTGTTGCTGCTGAAGCAGCTGCAGAGTAATCCTGCCCTTGTCAAATACCGAATAGATGTAATTACTGTAAAAAATTAGGAGTTTCAAATGGCAATTAGCAAAGATGATATTTTAGAAGCAGTTGGCGCGATGTCCGTAATGGATCTGAACGACCTGGTAAAAGCTTTTGAAGAAAAATTTGGTGTTTCTGCTGCTGCAATGGCAGTTGCTGGTCCAGCTGCTGGTGCTGGTGCAGCTGCTGCTGAAGAACAGACAGAATTCAACGTAATTCTGTCTGAAGTCGGCGCAAACAAAGTTGGCGTGATTAAAGCAGTGCGCGAATTGACTGGTCTGGGCTTGAAAGAAGCCAAAGACGTCGTTGATGGCGCACCAAAAGCAGTGAAAGAAGGCGTTTCGAAAGCTGACGCTGAAGCTGCCAAGAAGAAATTGGAAGAAGCCGGCGCGAAAGCAGACATCAAGTAATCGCGGATGGTTTTGGCGAATGGTTTGTTCGTCAAAAAACAAAGTTGGAATCCTCTCGCAAGAGAGGGTTCCGTTTGTCGTTTTTAATTGTTGATGATGTTGTACATTGTCAACGAACAGTACGAAGGATAAAGAACTGAAGTTTTATCGGCCCGATGAAATTTGACTTCTCTATCTTTCCCTGCCACTCACGGAGTGTTCATGCACTACTCATTTACTGAGAAGAAGCGTATTCGTAAATCTTTTGCGAAACGCGCCAACGTCCACAACGTTCCTTTCTTGCTGGCTACTCAGCTTGAATCTTACCTTGGCTTTTTACAGGCTGACATAGCAACGTCAAATCGTAAAAATGAAGGCTTGCAGTCTGCCTTCACGTCCATATTCCCTATCGTTTCGCACAATGGTTTTGCGCGTCTCGAATTTTTGTCCTATGTATTGGGCGATCCTGCGTTTGACGTGAAAGAATGTCAACAGCGTGGTCTGACCTATGCTTCACCATTGCGTGCAAAAGTGCGTCTGGTGATTCTGGACAAAGAGTCGCCGACCAAGCCGGTGGTCAAAGAAATGAAAGAACAGGAAGTGTACATGGGCGAATTGCCGCTCATGACAACAACCGGTTCCTTCGTGATCAATGGTACCGAACGTGTGATCGTTTCTCAGTTGCACCGTTCACCTGGTGTGTTCTTTGAACATGACCGCGGCAAGACCCATTCGTCCGGTAAATTGCTGTTCTCGGCAAGGATTATTCCTTACCGTGGTTCGTGGCTCGATTTCGAATTCGATCCGAAAGACATTCTGTTCTTCCGCGTCGATCGTCGCCGCAAGATGCCTGTCACTATCCTGCTCAAAGCCATTGGCATGAACAATGAGCAGATTCTGGCCAATTTCTTTGTCTTCGATAATTTCGCGTTGCATAAAGAAGGCGCAGAAATGGAATTCGTGGCTGACCACCTGCGTGGTGAAGTCGCCCGTTTTGATATCGCCGACAAAGCCGGCAAAGTATTGGTCGCAAAAGACAAGCGTATCAACAGCCGCCATATCCGCGACATCGAAGCGGCAAAAATCAAACACTTTTCAGTTCCTGAAGATTACCTGCTGGGTCGCGTACTGGCCAAGAATGTGGTCGATGCAGAAACCGGTGAAATCATTGCCAATGCCAATGATGAACTGACTGAAGATCTGCTGGCCAAGCTGCGTGCAGCCAACGTTGCCAACATCCAGACTCTGTACATCAATGAGCTGGATCAGGGTGGTTATATTTCCAATACCCTGCGTTCAGACGACACCGCAGACCAGATGTCAGCCAAAGTTGCCATCTATCGCATGATGCGTCCTGGCGAACCGCCAACGGAAGATTCCGTTGAAGCGCTGTTCAACGGCCTGTTCTACAACGCAGACCGCTATGACCTGTCAGCAGTCGGTCGTATGAAATTTAATCGTCGTATCGGTCGCGACGAGCTGACCGGTGCCATGACACTGTCGAACGAAGACGTTCTGGCCGTGATCAAGATTCTGGTTGAGCTGCGCAATGGTCGCGGCGAAGTCGATGATATCGATCACCTGGGCAACCGTCGTGTACGTTGCGTCGGTGAACTGGCCGAAAACCAATTCCGCGCCGGGCTGGTGCGTGTTGAGCGTGCGGTCAAGGAGCGTCTGGGTCAGGCTGAAGCGGACAATTTGATGCCGCACGATCTGATCAATTCGAAACCGATCTCTGCAGCGATCCGTGAATTCTTCGGTTCCTCACAGTTGTCGCAGTTTATGGACCAAACCAACCCGCTGTCGGAAATTACGCACAAACGTCGTATTTCTGCTCTGGGACCTGGTGGTCTGACCCGCGAACGCGCCGGTTTTGAAGTTCGTGACGTGCATCCGACTCACTATGGTCGCGTATGCCCGATCGAAACGCCTGAGGGACCAAACATTGGTCTGATCAACTCACTGGCGCTGTACGCCCGTCTGAACGAATACGGTTTCCTGGAAACACCCTATCGCAAGGTTGTCGACAGCAAAATCACGACGCAGATCGACTATCTGTCCGCCATTGAAGAAGGTCGTTACATCATCGCGCAGGCGAATGCGACCATCGACGGCAGCGGCAAACTGTCCGATGAACTGGTTTCATCACGTCAGGCCGGCGAAACCATTCTGGTTACACCAGAGCGCGTTCAGTACATGGACGTGGCAACCGGCCAGGTCGTTTCCGTTGCGGCTTCACTGATTCCGTTCCTGGAACACGATGATGCGAACCGTGCGTTGATGGGTGCCAACATGCAGCGTCAGGCAGTTCCCTGTCTGCGTCCTGAAAAAGCACTGGTCGGTACCGGTATCGAACGCACTGTTGCGGTCGATTCAGGTACAACAGTTCAGGCACTGCGCGGCGGTAAAGTCGATTACATCGACGCGGGTCGTATCGTGATTCGTGTCAACGACGCCGAAGCAACAGCCGGTGACGTTGGTGTGGATATCTACAACCTGATCAAATACACCCGTTCCAACCAGAACACCAACATCAATCAGCGTCCTATCGTCAAAGTCGGCGACATCGTTGCCAAAGGCGACGTACTGGCCGATGGCGCATCGACCGATCTGGGCGAACTGGCTCTGGGTCAGAACATGCTGGTTGCGTTTATGCCGTGGAATGGTTACAACTTTGAAGATTCGATTCTGATCTCTGAAAAAGTTGTGGCGGATGACCGTTACACTTCGATCCATATCGAAGAACTGTCAGTCGTAGCGCGTGACACCAAACTGGGTGCAGAAGAAATTACCCGCGATATCTCGAACCTGGCTGAAAATCAGCTGGCACGTCTGGATGAAGCCGGTATCGTCTACATCGGTGCGGAAGTCACTGCCGGCGATACACTGGTCGGTAAAGTGACGCCAAAAGGCGAAACCCAGCTGACTCCGGAAGAAAAACTGCTGCGCGCCATTTTCGGTGAAAAAGCCTCTGACGTAAAAGATACTTCGTTGCGCGTTCCATCCGGCATGGTTGGTACCGTGATCGACGTGCAGGTCTTTACCCGCGAAGGCATCCAGCGCGACAAACGTGCTCAGCAGATTATCGACGACGAACTGAAACGGTATCGCCTCGATCTGAATGACCAGATGCGTATTGTTGAAGGTGATGCGTTTGAACGTCTGGAACGTATGCTGATCGGCAAAGTCGCCAATGGCGGACCGAAAAAGATGGGCAAGGGTTCCGTGATCGACAAAGCCTATCTGGCTGATCTGGACCGTCACCACTGGTTCGACATCCGTCTGGCTGAAGATGACGCTGCTGCTGCTCTGGAATCGATCAAAGATTCGATCGCAGAAAAACGTCACCAGTTCGACCTGGCCTTTGAAGAAAAACGCACCAAGCTGACTCAGGGCGACGAACTGCCGCCAGGCGTACAGAAAATGGTCAAGGTCTATCTGGCCGTGAAACGTCGCCTGCAACCAGGTGACAAAATGGCGGGTCGTCACGGTAACAAAGGTGTGGTTTCACGCATTGTTCCGATCGAAGACATGCCCTACATGGCTGACGGTACACCGGCTGACGTGGTTCTGAATCCGCTGGGCGTTCCTTCACGGATGAACGTCGGTCAGGTTCTGGAAGTGCATCTGGGCTGGGCCGCCAAAGGTCTGGGTCTGCGTATCGGCGAAATGCTCAAAGCGCATACTGCAATTCAGGAACTGCGCAAATTCCTGGCTTCGATCTACAACGAATCCGGCAAGAAAGAAGATCTGGACAAATTCACCGATGAGGAAATCGTTGAACTGGCCAATAACCTGAAACACGGTGTGCCGTTTGCCACACCAGTATTTGACGGTGCCCACGAAAGTGAAATCCGCCGCATGCTGGATCTGGCTTACCCGGATGAGATCGCCAAACAGCTGGGCATGACGCCTTCGAAAAATCAGGTAACGCTGTATGACGGCCGCACCGGTGAATCGTTCGAACGGAATGTGACTGTCGGTTACATGCACGTTCTGAAACTGCACCATCTGGTTGATGACAAGATGCATGCCCGTTCCACAGGTCCTTACTCTCTGGTTACGCAGCAGCCTCTGGGCGGTAAAGCCCAGTTCGGTGGTCAGCGTTTCGGTGAGATGGAGGTGTGGGCACTGGAAGCTTATGGTGCTTCGTATGTGTTGCAGGAAATGCTGACTGTGAAGTCCGATGACGTCAATGGCCGTACCAAAGTGTACGAAAATCTGGTCAAGGGCGATCACGTCATCGATGCCGGCATGCCGGAATCGTTCAACGTGCTGGTCAAGGAAATCCGCTCACTGGGTATCGATATCGATCTCGAAGCCAAGTAATCGTTTTAGAAGTAATGAAGTAACACTGTCGCCCGAATTCCCTTCGGGCGATGGTCGCTTTAGAAGTAATAAAGATAGTTTGCCGTGTACAGGCTGAATCGTTCCAGGTACCAATGGAACCAGTGTTGCAAAACCTGGCTCTCCCGTTGATACGAACAGGATAAGGCGATTGAACCTGCACACAAAACTAACCAGCCAATAAGTGTAAATTTATAAAAAATAAATTTGCAATTCCAGGAGTGTTAGATGAAATCCCTGCTCGATTTATTTAAGCAAGTTCAGGAAGACGAACAGTTCGACGCGATCAAAATTGGTCTTGCGTCGCCGGAAAAAATCCGTTCATGGTCCTACGGCGAAGTCAAAAAGCCGGAAACCATCAACTACCGTACCTTCAAACCTGAACGCGACGGTTTGTTCTGCGCCAAAATCTTTGGACCGATCAAAGATTACGAATGCCTTTGCGGTAAATACAAACGCCTGAAACATCGCGGCGTCATCTGCGAAAAATGCGGCGTTGAAGTTACCCTGACCAAGGTGCGTCGTGAACGCATGGGTCACATTGAACTGGCTTCACCAACCGCCCACATCTGGTTCCTGAAATCGCTGCCATCCCGTCTGGGTATGGTGCTGGACATGACACTGCGCGACATCGAACGCGTTCTGTATTTTGAAGCCTATGTGGTGACCGATCCCGGCATGACCCCGCTGAAAAAATGCCAGATCATGTCGGAAGACGATTACGCTGCCAAGTATGAAGAGCACGGTGACGAATTCACCGCGTTCATGGGTGCCGAAGGTATCCGTGAACTGCTGCGCTCAATCGACATCGACCGTGATGCCGAAACACTGCGCACCGAACTCAAAGAATCCAAATCTGAAGCCAAGATCAAAAAATACGCCAAGCGTCTGAAAGTGCTGGAAGCGTTCCAGCGTTCAGGTATCAAGCCTGAGTGGATGATCATGGAAGTGTTGCCGGTTCTGCCACCGGAACTGCGTCCGCTGGTACCGCTCGATGGCGGTCGTTTTGCGACCTCCGATCTGAACGATCTGTATCGCCGCGTTATCAACCGTAACAACCGTCTGAAGCGCCTGATGGAACTGCGCGCACCGGAAATCATTACCCGTAATGAAAAACGGATGCTGCAGGAAGCGGTCGATTCCCTGCTGGATAACGGTCGTCGCGGTAAAGCCATGACCGGCGCCAACAAGCGTCCGCTGAAATCACTGGCTGAAATGATCAAAGGTAAGGGCGGTCGTTTCCGTCAGAACTTGCTCGGTAAACGTGTGGATTACTCCGGCCGTTCCGTTATCGTGGTGGGTCCCCAGTTAAAACTGCATCAGTGCGGCTTGCCAAAACTGATGGCACTGGAACTGTTCAAACCGTTCATTTTCAATAAACTGGAATTGATGGGTCTGGCTACCACCATCAAGGCAGCGAAAAAACTGGTTGAAATCCAGGAACCGATCGTCTGGGACATTCTGGAAGACGTCATCAAAGAACACCCTGTCATGCTGAACCGTGCACCGACATTGCACCGCCTTGGTATTCAGGCGTTTGAACCGGTTCTGATTGAAGGTAAAGCGATTCAGCTGCACCCTCTGGTCTGCGCCGCATTCAATGCCGACTTCGACGGCGATCAGATGGCGGTACACGTTCCTCTGTCAGTAGAAGCGCAGATGGAAGCGCGTACCCTGATGCTGGCTTCGAACAATATTCTGTTCCCGTCCAACGGCGAACCGTCGATTGTTCCTTCCCAGGATATCGTGTTGGGTCTGTACTATGCAACCCGCGAAAAAATCAACGGCAAGAACGAAGGCATGATGTTCCCTGACGTGTCCGAAGCGATCCGCGCCTACGACAACAAGGAAGTGGAACTGACTACCCGTATCACCGTACGTATTACCGAATATCCGAAGAACCACGAAACCGGTGAATTCGAAAAAACCATTACCCGTTATGAAACCACGGTTGGTCGCGCGATCCTGTCCGAAATTCTGCCTAAGGGTCTGCCATTCAGCGTACTGAATCGCGCCCTGAAAAAGAAAGAAATTTCCAAACTGATCAACACCTCGTTCCGCAAGTGCGGTCTGCGTGCGACAGTGGTCTTTGCCGACAAACTGATGCAGTCCGGTTTCCGCCTGGCGACCCGTGCCGGTATCTCGATCTGTATCGACGATATGTTGGTTCCACCGCAAAAAGTCACCCTGATTGCTGCGGCTGAAAAAGAAGTCAAACAGATCGAACAGCAATACGCTTCCGGTCTGGTGACAGCCGGCGAACGTTACAACAAGGTTGTCGATATCTGGGGTAAGACCGGTGACGATGTCGGCAAGGCGATGATGGAACGTCTGAAAGTCGAAGACGTCGTCAAACGTGATGGCTCGACTGGCACACAGGAATCGTTCAATGCAATTTACATGATGGCCGACTCCGGTGCCCGTGGTTCTGCAGCACAGATCCGTCAGCTGGCCGGTATGCGCGGACTGATGGCGAAACCGGACGGTTCGATTATCGAAACGCCGATTACCGCGAACTTCCGCGAAGGTCTGAACGTATTGCAGTACTTTATTTCGACCCACGGTGCGCGTAAAGGTCTGGCCGATACCGCTCTGAAAACAGCGAACTCCGGTTACCTGACACGTCGTCTGGTTGACGTAACGCAGGATCTGGTTGTGATCGAAGACGATTGCGGCACATCCAACGGTGCCTCGATGAAAGCACTGGTTGAAGGCGGTGAGGTTATTGAACCGTTGCGCGAACTGATCCTTGGTCGCGTCACCGCCGTCGATGTCGTCAACCCTGACACGCAGGAAACACTGTACGCCAGCGGCACATTGCTGGGTGAAGACGAAGTCGAAGAAATCGAACGTCTCGGTATCGATGAAGTCAAAGTACGTACACCACTGACCTGCGACACTCGCTACGGTCTGTGCGCCATGTGCTATGGCCGCGATCTGGGCCGTGGCAACATGGTCAACGCCGGTGAAGCAGTCGGTGTGATCGCCGCGCAGTCGATCGGTGAACCAGGTACCCAGTTGACCATGCGTACCTTCCACATCGGTGGTGCCGCTTCCCGTGCTGCGGTTGCCTCGGCAATCGAAGCCAAGTCGAACGGTACGATCCGCTTTACTGCAACCATGCGTTATGTCACCAACGGCAAGGGCGATCTGATCGTTATTTCCCGTTCCGGTGAGGTGCTGATTACCGACGACCACGGTCGTGAACGTGAACGCCATAAGGTTCCGTACGGCGCGACACTGATCGTCACAGACGGTCTGGTGATCAAAGCCGGCGCTCCGTTGGCAACATGGGATCCGCTGACCCGTCCGATCATCACTGAATACAGTGGTCAGATCAAGTTTGAAAACGTCGAAGAAGGCGTGACCGTTGCCAAACAGGTTGATGAAGTCACCGGTCTGTCGACGCTGGTTGCGATCGATGCGAAACGCCGCGGCGTAGCCACCAAACTGTTGCGACCACAGGTCAAACTGTTGAACGAACAAGGTCAGGAAGTGAAAATTGCCGGCACCGAACACGCCGTGACAATCAGCTTCCAGCCTGGCGCGCTGCTGATGGTCAAAGATGGTCAGCAGGTACACGTCGGTGAAGTTCTGGCGCGTATCCCGACCGAATCACAGAAAACACGTGATATTACCGGGGGTCTGCCACGGGTTGCCGAACTGTTTGAAGCACGTTCACCGAAAGACGCCGGCGTACTGGCCGAAGTCACCGGTACGGTTGCCTTCGGTAAGGAAACCAAAGGCAAGCAACGTCTGGAAATTACC
>Ga0209067_10001299_pt1 | contig 15500 bp, 15 predicted proteins | sample ColStrG_CSR_2013_FD_187199 | JGI IMG/M metagenome (GOLD analysis project Ga0209067, IMG submission 187199) | Freshwater sediment microbial communities in response to fracking from Pennsylvania, USA - Cold Stream Run_MetaG_CSR_2013 (SPAdes)... | ecosystem: Environmental > Aquatic > Freshwater >...
TCATAGATAGGCACAATGCCATTTTTAAGTTTTGCAACTTTTTCCTCATTGATGTCAATGCACATTACATTATTTCCTGTTTCAGACAGACAGGTTCCAGTAACCAAACCAACATAACCAGTTCCTACGACGGCTATTTTCATAATTTTGCTTTAGTATTGTAAAATTTTGGACGAAGATAGTTAATTATTAAAATGTGTTAAAGCTTGTTCAATAATTTAAAATTTCATAAAATTTTTTGCTAAGTTTTATAAATATCTTAAAAGTTAAATTTTCATTTCTTGATACTACTTTATCGCATTTTCATCGGGTTCTACGGATATATAATCCAATTGGGTTCATTCTTCAATAAAAAAGCTAAATTTTTTATAGATGGGCGCAAAAATCCTTCACAAATTCTTTTGGATTTATCTCGGTTAAACCATCCCAGGATTTGGTTTCATTTCCCCTCTTTAGGCGAGTTTGAGCAAGGGAGGCCGGTTTTGGAGGCTTGGCATAATGGTTTCATTTCCCCTCTTTAGGCGAGTTTGAGCAAGGGAGGCCGGTTTTGGAGGCTTGGCATAATGATTTTCCGGAACATCAGATCGTTATAAGCTTTTTTTCTCCTTCAGGCTTTGAGGTTCGAAAAAACTATTTCTTGGCCGCTAAGGTCTGCTATTTGCCATTGGATCAGCCCAAATCTTCCCGAGATTTTATTGAGGCCTTAAACCCTAAAATGGCTTTTTTTACCAAATACGATTTTTGGTATTTTTATTTTCGGGAACTCCGAAAAAGGAATATTCCGATTATCGTATTATCCTCCATTTTTCGACCCAGGCAGATCTATTTTAAACCCTGGGGAGGATTTTTCAGGAAAATTCTTGGAAATGTTTCCTATTTTTTTGTTCAAAACCAGGATTCTGTCGATTTATTAAAAAGTATTGGCATTAATCGGGCATGGCTTACGGGAGATACCCGATTTGATCGGGTATTGAAAATAAGCCAAAATCCTATGCCCTTAAATGAACTGAATGCTTTTGTTTTCAATAACCAGATCCTGGTGGCCGGTAGTTCCTGGCCAAAGGATGAAATCTTCATTCGAAAATTAATGGATCAGGAAAATTTTAAAAACTGGAAATGCTTTTTAGTTCCCCATGAAATCGATACAAACCATTTAGAACAAATCGATTCCTTGTTTGATAATCATTCTGTTCGTTATAGTGAATGGATTTTGGATCCCGAATCACCTCTATTTAGAAACAAAAAAATTATGGTTATCGACCAAATCGGGCTTTTATCCAGCCTCTATAAAATGGCTGATCTGGCCTATATAGGCAATGGTTTTGGTTCGGGAATCCATAATACCCTGGAAGCCGCGGTTTTTGGGAAACCCCTGATTTTTGGGCCCAATTATTTAAAATTCAAAGAGGCCAGGGATCTTATTCAATTAAATTCTGCTTTTAGTTTTGCGGATTTTGAGGGCTTAAAGATTCTTTTCAAAAATCTTCAGGATCCCCAAAAACGAAAAGAATCAGGAGAAAAGGCCAAAAAATATTGTTTAGACCATACCGGAGCGACCGAAAAAATCATTCGGACTCTGAAAGGGGATTTTATGCCCTCGCCATATCCGCCAAACAATCCACCCAAACCGGATGCGTATTAAGACTTTCTACTAATTGAAGCCTCTCACCCCCTTCCTGTAAAAATTCCTCCTCATATTCCATTCCGATTTCATATATAGTTTCCAGACAATCCGAAACAAAAGCCGGACAAAAAACCAGAATTTTTTTAAATCCTTTTTCGGCCAATTCCTTTAACACTTTGGAGGTATAGGGGCCTATCCAAGGATCATTGCCCAGGCGGCTTTGGTAGGCAATACTATAGTTTTCCTCCTTCAAACCTAAAAATCGAGCGATCGAATGGGCGGTATCCTGACATTGGGCACCATAACAATTTTTATTAGCCTCGGTTAGGGTTTTACAACAATCTCCCCCACCCTGACAATGCTTTTTGGTAAGATCGGCTTTTTTAAGCTGGCGCTGAGGAAGACCGTGAAAGCTAAAAAGGAAATAGTCAAAATTTTCAATTCCCCATTTCTGACCATTTTCGGCAAAAGCCTGTATCATCTTAGGTTCATTATGATAACTTTTCACAAATTCGATCTCCGGTATGGTTTGCCATTTACGCACAATATCCATGACCTTTTCATTCACGGACCCCCCTGTAGCAGAGGCATATTGAGGGAAAAGAGGTATCACCTTAATTTGGTCTATACCTTCCGATTGCATTTCTTCGAGGGCTTTTTCAATACTAGGGCTTTGGTATCTCATGGCCAAACCCACTTTATAATCATCGCCTAAACTTTCCTGCAATTTTATTTTCAATTCCTGGCTATAGACCATTAATGGGGAACCCTTATCCATCCAGATTTTTCGATAGGTACTGGCCGATTTAGGCGAACGAAATGGCGCTATAATGGCATTTACCAATACATATCTTCCTATCGGATTTATATCCACCACCCTGGGATCCGAAAGAAATTCCCGTAAGTATTTTCGAACATCCGAGGTCTTAGGGCTATCGGGTGTGCCGAGATTCACCAATAAAATACCTTTAGGCTTTTTAGGCTTGGAATTCATAAAAAATTATCGTTAAATCGAATTAAAAGGAAATCAACTTTTCTTTTACCTTTTCCATTAACCACATGGGGGTAGAAGTAGCCCCGCAAATACCCACACGAGTATTGGGATGGAAATCTCCTGGTTGAAGTTCCTCTGCTGAGGATATAAATAGGGTATTGGGATTATTTTGCTTGCATACTTCGAATAATATTTTCCCATTCGACGATTTCTTACCGGAAACAAAAACAATGGAATCGAAGTTTAGAACGAATTTTCTTAATTCCTCGTCTCGGTTACTTACCTGCCGACAAATGGTATCGTTTGCCTTTACTTCGTACCCTTTTTGGATCAATTCATCCTTGATGGCATAAAACTTTTCAGTACTCTTTGTGGTCTGACTATAAAGGGTAATAGATTGAGGTAGATCGATAGACTCCAATTCCTTAATATCCTGAAATACGATAGCCTCTCCGCCTGTTTGACCTTGCAATCCTACCACTTCGGCATGACCATGCTTCCCATAAATTAGAATGGTATCTTTTTGGTCATAGGAATTCTTTATTCGGTTTTGAAGTTTTAAAACCACTGGGCAGGAGGCATCTATCAGCTGAATCTCATTTTCCATGGCAATACGGTAGGTTTCTGGAGCCTCTCCATGAGCCCGGATTAGAACTTTTACCTTTTTAAGGTCCTTTAAATCCTCATGACTTATAATGATCAGTCCTCTTTTCTTTAATCTTTCCACCTCCTCATCATTATGCACTATATCGCCCAGGCAATATAGATAACCATCCAAATCGAGAATTTCCTCTGCCATATCAATGGCATATACTACACCAAAACAAAATCCAGATTCTCGGTCGATTTCTACCTGAAGGTTTAACATAGTAGGAGTTTTAAAATGTAAAATTACCTATATAATAGTTCAAAGCTAAGAAGAATATTACTTGGGATATATACAAAACCTGCAGGCTAATGTTTTTAAAAATTGGCAGACGAGATTGATAAAAACTATGGCAAACCCATGAAAAAACAAACCAGGCCAAATAATTTTGAAAAGGGATGGCTGGACCCGGATTCCAATGCCAATAATGAAAATAAACTGCCACCGGCTCCATTAAAAAATCTAGAAATACCATAAATAGGGCGGAAACCATCGTTTTTAGATAAAAGGGAACCGATCTTTTACCAAAAATAAACTCCGTTAAGGAGGAGGAAGAGAGAACTAAGGCCACCCAATTGGGGCCTATAACCAAAGGGACTTCCAGAAATTCAAGGCCCAGACTAGTATGTTTATAATCGTAATCACCAAAAAGGATTTTTGTTTTAACCCCCAGGAATTCCACTATAAATGAGGCTATTAAAAGATAGAGAACCGTGAATAAAAATTTTTTATCCTTATAATTTGAAACCAAAATGGAAACCAGAAACATGCCCCAAAGATGAATGGGCGTAAGGAATATAAATAGATTTCGGGTCGATGGATGGATGAGACCAAAAAATCCAGCCAAATGCGTTAATAGGATATAGAGAATAATACTTAAAGTAAAAACCCCTTTTTTCATCCTTTTCCCTTTTTTGAAAAAATGATTTCACTGGTAATCCTGGCCGATAAAAGGGCTAAGGGAATTCCTCCTCCTGGATGCACACTTCCCCCACAAAAGTATAAACCGGATATTTTTTGAGAAAAATTTGGATGCCTAAAAAAAGCGGAGAAAGCTTGATTGGAACTAGATCCGTATAAGGAACCCTGATAGGATGAGGTTAAATGTTCGATTTCCCGGGGATCCAAAACTCTTTCCTCCACTATAGAATTCTCGATATTTCTACCGAGAATGCGTTCAATCTTTTTCATTATTTGGATTCGGGATTTCCGAATCAATTCATCCCAGTCCTGGCCAGAATTATTGGGAACATTAATCATGGTGAACCAATTTTCCATACCGGAAGGAGCATCCTCTTTCTTGTACTTGGAACTAATATTAATATAAATGGTAGGATCCTCATAGATTTTCCCTTGATCGAGGCATATAAACTCCTGCTTATAATCGGAAGAAAAAAATATATTATGAAGATCCAGTTCCTGAAAAAGGCCGTTTACCCCCCAATAAAAAATTAAAGCGGAAGTGGATCTCTCTCTTTTTAAAATGCCCTCCGGTGATTTAATTCCCGGCATTAATTTTTTATAGGTAGGATAAATATCCATATTACTGATTACCCCCTTTACCCAATGGATTTTATTGGATCTCTCTCTTTTTAAAATGCCCTCCGGTGATTTAATTCCCGGCATTAATTTTTTATAGGTAGGATAAATATCCATATTGCTGATTACCCCCTTTACCCAATGGATTTTATCTGAAATACGAATGCCCTTCACCGTATTTTTCTCTATTAGAATCTCATCTACCGGGGAATTATAGAAAATCGGTATTTCCAATTCCTTTGTCAATTGAACCAGAGAATCTATTATGGATATCATGCCTTTAACAGGAAAATAGGCCCCAAAATGATTTTCCAAATGAGGAATTACATTAAGAGTAGCCGGAGCCCTAAAAGGGTTCGAACCATTATACGTGGCGTAACGGTTAAAAATCTGAATGGTTTTAGGATCCTTAAAAAAACGATGGTTAGCCCGGTTCATACTTCTTCCGGCATCGATAAAAGGCAATCCCAGGATGGATGGAATTATTTGGCTATTTAAATAGGTTGACCAACGATGAAGGGATTTTTCGAGGAAAACCGGATGAGTAATTTCATAAATCTTCGCACTATACTTTAAAAAATCGAAAACCGATTTTTCAGAATCAAGGGTATTGGCGGCTATTTCCTTAGCAAACTTTTCATTATCGGTATAACCCTTGATCCGGGTTCCGTCCTCATAAAAATATCGAGAGCTTTCTTTTAAAGATATATATTGAAAATAGTCCCTGGGGTTTTTACCATGAAGAATAAAAAGGTCCTCATACCAATCGGGCATGGTAAAAAGAGATGGCCCCGCATCAAACCGAAATCCGGAAAATTTTATTTCAGAAAGCTTCCCCCCTGGGTAAGCGTTTTTTTCAAAAATAATTGGGCAAAACCCCTGGGCCTTTAACCGAATGGCAGAGGCAAGACCTCCTATACCGGATCCAATGATAGCCCAGGAAGTATTTGCCGGATTAGTTTTGTATAAATCCACGGGCTATTAGACTCTCGGCAATCTGGATGGCATTGGTAGCTGCTCCCTTACGTAGGTTATCCGATACAATCCAAAGATTTAATCCATTGGAAACGGAATGATCCCTGCGAATTCGACCAACAAAAACCTCATCCTTATTATGAGAATGAATCGGCATCGGATAAACATGGTTGGCAATATCATCCTGAACCTGGATGCCGGGGGATTCGGATAATATCTTTTTAATTTCGTCTATATCGATTTCATTTTCAAATTCAATATTAACCGATTCGGAATGTCCCCCTACTACTGGAATTCTAACAGTGGTCGAGGTAAGTTCGAAATGAGGCTCCCCGATTATTTTGCGGGTTTCGTTGATCAACTTCATTTCCTCCTTGGTATAGCCATTTTCCGTAAAAACATCACATTGAGGAATGGCATTCATATCAATTTTATAATGATAGGCCATATCACCTTCCGTCCCTTTCCTTTCATTTAATAATTGTTGAACGGCCTTTACCCCGGTTCCGGTCACAGATTGATAGGTGGAAACGACCACTCTTTTTATTCGATATCGATCATGAAGAGGCTTTAGGGCCACTACCATTTGAATAGTTGAACAATTGGGATTCGCTATGATTTTATCCTGAGGAGTAACCACATTCATGTTTACTTCAGGAATAACAAGTTTTTTATCAGGATCCATTCTCCAGGCAGAAGAATTATCGATCACTATGGTTCCAATGGCCGCATATTTCGGTGCATTTTCAAGAGAAGTACTCCCTCCTGCAGAAAACAAGGCGATATCCGGTTTCTGCAATAAACTATCTTCAATGGATAAAATCGTATACGATTTACCCTTAAAATTAATGGTTTTCCCTACGCTTTTTTCAGAAGCAACCGGAATTAATTCATCCACAGGAAAGTTCCGCTCTTCAAGAACTTTCAACATCATACTGCCCACCAAGCCAGTACAACCCACTACAGCAACCTTCATTTTGTATTTATTTTGTTTTTTTAAGAAAAAGCCCAAAATAAGACAAAATCGAATGCCAATCGGCTAAAAATTTAAAAATCTTTCAAGGGAATTTTTAATAGGAGCCTGTTCCATCATAAACCCTTCGGGCTGGATGTTCATAACATTCTATCGAACAGGTACCCTGCTTTTCGATACCACAATTTTCACATTGTAAAAAATGATCATTGCAAAAAGGATTCGCACAATTGATCATTTTTTCGGTTGGAGCCCCGCAATCCCGACATTTGCCAATTACCACCGGATTTACATGATTTACCGGAATGGATACCCGGTCATCAAAAACATAACATTTCCCCTCAAAATCGATCCCTCCGGTTTCTTTGGAATAATTAATAATTCCACCTTTTAACTGGTAAACCTCTTCAAATCCATTATCCAATAAAAAGGCCGTAGCTTTTTCACATTTAACCCCTCCTGTACAATAGGTTATGATCTTTTTGTTCTTGTATCCGGATAATTGGTTGATTTTTTCCGGAAAATCCCTGAAATGGTTTAAATCCATCGTAAGGGCACCTGAAAATTTACCCAGTCTATGTTCGTAATTGGACCGTACGTCCAAAACCAATACATCCTCCTGATCCTTCATTTTTAGAAAATCATGGGGATCCAAATGGATACCGGTTTTTTCCCAGGGATTAATCTGTTTTTCTCCTCTCAATCCGGAATGCACAATTTCGGCCTTATACCGGCAAAAGATTTTGGTAAAGGAGGGCTTTTCAACCTCATCAATTTTGAAATGCATGGATTCAAATCGAGGATCCTCCTTTAAATGGCGCATATATTCCTCACAGGAAGCCCTGGTGCCGGAAACAGTACCATTCAACCCTTCATCGGCCACAATAATCCGCCCCTTCAGTTCGAGTCTTTTGCAAAACTTCAAATGTCGAATAGCAAATACCTCAGCCTCCTCAATAGGGGTATAATGATAATATAATAAAGTAAGATAGGGCAGGGATTCCGTTTGCGAAACCATAATTTAAAAAATGCAAATATACGAGCTATTGCCTTTACTTAAAATACAAGTTCTTTAGCCTAAAATCCTAAGGAAAAACTAAGCATTTTTTGTTTTATCTGACCCTGACCCATAGACACTACATAATTTAAACCAAAGCCAAGCCTCGAAATCCCTCCATAAAACTCATAATACGAAGGTTTTGAATCGGATTTAAGAAACGATCCACCGAGAATTTCATTCAGCTTCAAATTTCTAAATAGGGGAATCTTGCTAAATAAAATACCCTTGAAATTATTTTGAAAACCCGCCAAAGTATATTGCTGAAATGAAGTATATACATACGGATTAATAATTAAAAATGGAGAATTTAGATTTCTGGATAATGAACCGGTTCGACTGGCAAAGTTCTCTCCGTCCATTAGGGACAAGGAATTGGATTGTAAAAACTTCCCGGCTTCCAAGGTATAATTGAACGAACCCAAAATGCCTAAATCTACATTTTGATCATAGATTTTCAAGGATAGAAAATCATAATCTACCCCAGAATCCCCTATTCCTTTAATACCCTTTCGATATTGAATATTCAATTTGGGAAATTTATTGGGAAATTTAGATTCTGCAACCCATAAACCTTCTGGGCGATCAACAAACTTCTCGCCAAAATGAATATTGAAATTCACTGTCCATTTTAAGGCCTTATTTTCTGCAAAAGCTGGCAAATTATTCAATCCCCCATTGGGATTATTAGCCGTAAATTCCTGATCGGCCAATTTTCTAATGGATTGAAACGAGGTATTGATGAGGGGCAAACGATCGGAATACTCCAAATGGGTTTCCAGATGGATCCCCGGAATTAATCGAGAAAAAAACCCGGCATAGGCAAACCTTTTTTCATAGAGCTTTAGGATATTAAACTTATTATAAAGGGTTTGATAGGTATTGAAGCTAGGATCTAGGGCGCCCAGCGAGTTAAAATCCTCTACTTTGGAACCCAGCTGGAAACTAAAACCCCTTGCCATTCGGCGGTTGGTGAAAATATCGGAATAGAGATAAGCATTGAAATGTTGATTCGAGATACCATATCGTAATTCAGCCCCAACCGAAAAGGAGCTTGAATCGGAGGTTCTTTTCCTATAGGATAAACCCGGACTAATGACCAATCCTTCCACGGTATTATAATTATACAGGGAGGTAAAAGAATTAATTTTCCAAAATGTCTTTCGATAAGAATTTTTAAAACTATACCCTCCGGTAATATATTCCGATAAATGAAATTGATTATCCACCCGGTCGATAGAATCCATATAGGCCTTGGTATGATGCAAGGTATACAACTTCTCCTTGCGTGAATAATCCTTTTTTTCCTCCTGAGTTAATGGAATGGGGCGAATGCCTTTCCAATAATCGGAATCGCGGGTATTGGCATCCCGGTCGATTTTCACTTCGGTTTTTGAAAATTCACCGGGTTTCCAATTAGGATTTAAGGTAAAATCATTGAAACTAAAGGTAGCCGACCCATTAAAATGAAAACCAAAAATAGATCCCTTAAAATAAAATTGCTCGCCTACCAATACCGAGGTATCCCCTTTAAGGTCAATGAAATTTTGACGAATATTTACGGTATCGATAAATTGCATACCGATATCCTTGGTTAATATCAAATCCAGACCGTTGATTTTAAAATCCGGTTCGGCTATATAGAGAATCCCCTTATAGGTTTGCGAAAAAGCGTTTCGGGGAATAACTTTAATTTTATCTATATAACCTTTGCCCGAAGGATTCCGTTCCAATAATTCAAATCGGTAATAATCAAAGGCATGATCATTCAAGGGAGAAATAACCCGATTTAAATTCAAGGCCGGTAAGGGCATGGTATTTTTATTGAAATCGAGGATATTTTCCGAAATCTGATTGAAGGTAAATCCCCTGGGATTGCCTGAAATTTTAGAAGAAACAATTTCTTCGAAATAGGAATTGGGACGTTTGAATTTTAAATTTGAAACCGATTCGGATAAATAAATAATGCCCCGTTTTCCTGAATCAAGCCCCATCCTTTCCAGGGGTTTTTTAATATCCCTTCCCAAAAACTTTTTTGGGGCATTATCCAGCTTTTGGATGATCTTTGAATAAACCTTTGCAGAAAATCCTTTAATCTGAGTATCGTAATGATTTTTCATTAAAATCACCTTCCGCATGATGGTATCGGCGGGATTCACAGCATTGGAGCGTACTACCAATTCCTTCAAACCAATTCCAAAATCATCCAGGACGATGTCGAGAGTATGGCTCAAACCCTCTTGAACCCTTAATTCAACGGTTTTTGAGGTATAGCCTAAAGAATTAAATCGAACCAGCTGTTTTCCTAAGGGTAAATCCAAACTATATTCCCCTTCCGAATTGGTACTGGTTCCGATGGAGGTTCCAACTATAAAAACAGAGGCAAAAGAAATTCCAATACCCCGGGTATCGGAAACCTTCCCATGAATATAATAAGCCTGGGTAGAGACGGGGCCTAAAAATGCCAGAAAAAGGATTATAAGCCTGGGATAGATTTTTTTATAGGTCATGGTATAGCATAGGCTATAAGGGTTTTAGGCGCTTTAAAACAGGGATCGAAACGGTAAGGAAATTAAACGAATTTCGTTTTTTTTTATTATTCAATCGATTAATCGTTCCCGTACTTTACTTTTGCAGGTGAAGATTCAGGTTTAGTCCTCGAAAATCCTTAACAAAGGCTTTAGTTTTAATTATGTTAGATACCATAGAGCAATACCTTAAAGAGATAAAATCCCTTTCCATTCAAAATCATGAGGAATTGGAAAAATACCGGATTGAATGGCTAAGTAAAAAAGGGAAATTAAGCGTTCTTTTCGATGCTTTTAAGGAAACCGAGCCCGGTTTAAGAAAAGAAATTGGCAAAAATTTAAATATTCTTAAAAAAGAGGCCGAAGCCAATTTTCAAAATCTCAAGGAAATATTCGATAATAAACCCAAAGCAGAAAATTCGAAATCCCTGGATTTAACTCTTCCGGGTGATATGCAAAAGCTTGGATCGAGACATCCCATTTCTATTTTACGGAAAGAAGTTATCGATATATTTTCAAGGATTGGATTTGTAGTAGCACAGGGGCCTGAAATAGAGGATGATTGGCATAATTTTACGGCTTTAAACTTTCCCCCCGAGCATCCCGCCAGAGATATGCAGGATACCTTTTTCATTGAAAAAACGGATAGTGCTGAGGGACAAAATATTGCCTTAAGAACCCATACTTCTTCGGTTCAGATCCGCTATATGGAATCCCGAACCCCACCTTTCAGAGCCATTATGCCGGGGAGGGTTTATCGTAACGAGGCTATTTCTTCGCGTTCCAATTGTTTTTTTCATCAAATAGAAGGCTTATATGTAGATAAGAATGTTTCCTTTGCCGATTTAAAGCAAACCTTGTTTTACTTCGTCCAGGAATTATTTGGAAATCAGACCGAAATACGGTTCCGTCCTTCCTATTTTCCGTTTACCGAACCTTCTGCCGAAATGGATATTACCTGCCAAAATTGTGGGGGTAAAGGTTGTTCGATTTGCAAGCATAGCGGATGGGTTGAAATATTGGGCTGCGGAATGATTGACCCTCAGGTTTTATTAAACTGCCATATTGATCCGGAAATATATTCAGGATTTGCCTTTGGATTAGGCATTGATCGAATGGCATTAAATCGTTTTAAAGTAAGCGATATACGAACCTTTTTCGAAAATGATATTCGTTTTTTATCTCAATTTAGTTCCCTTTTGGTCTAAGGAATGGATAGTGATAAGATTTCGGAAAGCATAAAAAAAGCAGCACAGGAATTATTCAGGCGGTATGGTTATAATAAAACCAGTGTCAATGAGATTGCCCAAAAAGCCCGTATTGCCAAAGCCACTATCTATAAATATTATGAAAGTAAGGAGCTAATCCTACATAGTATTTTAATGGAATACCTTGAAAAAAGTATTTCGGATTTGGTTGCCAATTTTTCCCCCCAAATGGAGGAGGAGGTTCGATTAAGCCAGCTTATTTTAAAAACCAGCCGGATTTCCTTTACGGCTACCAATGAATTCATCGGTTGGGACTTTATCAGGGAATCCATGAATGCTCAGGAATTTTTAAAGAAATTCTCCAATGATTTGGAAGACCTTTTATTCGAAGCATTTAGTCGGTTGAATGCGCATGAAAATAAAGTAGCCCTTACCGATCCGGCCCGGTTACGATTTTTAATTAATTCCAGTAAGAGCATTGTATTCTCTTATGCTTTTACCTCCGTAAGTCTGGCCGACGTTAAAAAGAATTTTATACGATTCAGAAAAGAAATCCTTCCTTATTTGGTCAAAGGAGCTCTTTCATAAACTATGGGAAGAAAAAATTTTAGAAAAAATTTCATAAAGGAAAGGGTGGAACATGTTGAAATCATGGACATTTCCGAAGATGGAAGAGGTATAGGAAAAAAAGATGGGGAAGTTTTTTTTGTGAAAGGAGCCGTTCCTGGGGAGGTATTAACTATCGAAGTAATCTCAAAGAAAAAATCGGTTAAGGAAGCCAGAATCCTGGATTATGAATTACGATCGGATTTACGAGTAGAACCCTTTTGCGATCATTTTGGAGAATGTGGTGGATGTAAATGGCAACATTTATCCTATCCAGGTCAATTATTTTACAAGGAAAAGCAGGTTCGGGATGCATTGGAAAGGATTGCCAAAATAGATAAAACCTTTTTAGAAGGGGTATGGCATCCCATTCTCCCTTCCCAGGAAACCCAGTATTATCGAAATAAATTAGAATATACTTTTTCCCATCGTCGTTGGAAATCCAGCAAGGAGATGCAATCGGCCTTCTCCGATACGCTTGAAAATTCAGAAGAAAGAATGGAGGAGGAAGAACGGAAGGATTCGGAGCCCATGAATTTCTCTCCCGGTTTAGGCTTTCATTTTCCCGGAAGTTTTGACCGAATCCTGGATATCGAACATTGTTATTTGCAAAAGGAACCTTCCAATAGTCTGAGAAATCGGTTGAAGTCCTTTTGTATTGAGCAGGATATACCCTTTTTTAACCTCCGTACTCAGGAAGGATTTATGCGAAACATCCTGATCCGAACCTCCAGCTCGGGTGAAACCATGATAGTGGTGATTTTTGCCTATTTGGATAGCCTAATGATTAAAAAGGTTATGGATTTCATTAATGATTCATTTCCTGAAATTCATTCTTTGCAATACATTATCAATTCTAAAAAAAACGATACCCTATTTGATCAGGAAGTGATCCTATATAAAGGCCTGGACTTTATCAGAGAAACCATGGGCCCTTTAAACTTTCGTATTTCGGCTAAATCCTTCTATCAAACCAATTCTCACCAGGCGGAAAAATTATATGCCCTGGCTCTTTCTATGGCCAATGTTTCAGGAAATGAATTGGTTTTCGATTTATATACCGGAACCGGAACCATCGCCAATTATATAGCCTCGAAAGTGAAAAGGGTTATCGGTTTGGAATATGTTGAAGATGCTATTCAGGATGCGAAAAAGAACTCGGAATACAATGGAATTTTCAATACGGAGTTTTACACAGGGGATATAAAGGACTTGTTGTCGGATGAATTTATTCAGGAAAAGGGGAGTCCTCAATTGATTATCACGGATCCACCTCGGGCAGGAATGCATCCGGATGTTATTCAATCCTTATTAAATATCAAAGCGCCAAAGCTGGTTTATATTAGTTGTAATCCGGCCACTCAGGCTCGAGACTTAATAGAACTTTGTCGGGAATATGATTTAGTATCGGTTCAACCGGTGGATATGTTTCCACAAACCCAACATGTTGAGAATATTGTTCTTTTGCATTTAAAATAAAATCTACCATCATTTTTTAAGAAATTCGCGCCATAATGGAACCTGAAAAACCCAAAGAAAGCCCCTTAAAAAGTCTGGAAACCGATCTTTTATTTTATGAAGATCCTATTCGAGAAGTATCCAAGGATATTCGAAAAAGTGGTCTATCAAAATTCCCCATTTTTGTAGCTCACCAACATGAAGCTCAAATAGGGGAGCTCATTTTAAGCCATGAAGATTTAGGAACCTCCTGGACTATTCATGCTTCCACCCTGGAAGAATTCCTGGAAAAGAAATTAATTTTGAAGGATAAACAGGAGTTTTTTGAAATAAATTATAAGGATCCCAATAAATTTATTTGTCTTTTTGTTATGGTTCCAGAAGGAGCCAATTTTGTATTTTTTCCTTATCATTAATCAAAATTTACATGGAAAAAGCCATTCAAATCTTAAATAAAAAACAAATCCAACAAAAGCTGGAAAGAATGGCTTACCAAATTCTGGAGGATAATTCGGAGGAAACGGAGATCTATATTGCCGGGATTGTGCGTGGAGGATATATTCTGGAGGATATATTCTAGCCCAAAGAATCCAGGAAATATTAAGCCGTTTGAGCCATCAACAATTTCATTTGGTTAGAATAGACCTGGATAAGTCCAGCACCCGCTTGCAAGCTCAAACCGACCGACCCTTATCGGATTTTGAGAACAAAACGATTATCATTGTGGAAGATGTTTTAAACACAGGAAAGACCCTTACGTATGGAATAGGGGTTTTTTTAAACCTTCCCATTAAAAAGATCCGAACCCTTACCCTGGTAGACCGACTTCACCGATTATATCCGGTAGTCAGTGATTTTACAGGCTTGGAAGTATCCACGGTTTTACATCAATATATTACGGTAGTATTGGAAGAAGAAGGTCGGGAAGACGGGGTATTTTTACAAGATTAAAGAAGAGGTTTTAATAAAACGGAAATATCCTCTGCCTTTAGATTCTCCCCTTTTAAAACGGTATGGGCTTTTAAATAGAATTTCTCTCTTTCTTTTAATTTTTCTTCGATAAAAAGGATCAGTTCATCCCCTGTTTTATCTTTTATGAGGGGCCTTATTAGATCTTTTGCATTCATTAATCGATTGGCCAGACTTTTTGGAGATAATTGTAGGTAGAATGTATGGCCGATTTGATTCATATAGTCCATATGGTCAAAAAAACAAGGAGTTCCTCCCCCAGCCGATAGTATATAGGTATCCGGGAATGGGTACTCTTTCAAATATTTCCCTTCCAAAACTCGAAAAGATTCTTCCCCCATTTTTCTAAAAATATCGGGTATGCTAAGATTCTCCCCTTCTTCAATGATATGATCGAGATCAAAAAAAGGAATCATCATTTTTCTGGATAATTCTTTCCCAAGGGTGGTTTTTCCAGCACCCATAAAGCCTATTAAAAAAATTTTCATCGAAACTTGGCCTTAAATTCTAACCCTGGGGTCCAATAATGCATAAAGGATATCCACCAGAACATTAATCACCACAAAAATGGAAGCCACGAATAATATTGAACCCATTACTACAGGAAAATCATTCAGCTCCAAAGCATCCACGGTGGCCTTACCCAAACCATTATAACCAAAAATATATTCCACAAAAAATGAACCCGCCAATAAGGAGGCAAACCATCCGGAAATGGCGGTAACCACTGGGTTTAAGGCGTTACGAAGAGCATGCTTCCAAAGGATTTGATTCTCGGATAATCCCTTAGCCCGGGCCGTTCGGATAAAATCCTGGGATAAAACATCGAGCATAGCACTTCGGGTTAGTTGCATAATGATGGCCAGGGGACGTAGGCCTAAGGTTAACATGGGTAAAATTAAATTTCTCAAATCCAGCACCTT
>Ga0209067_10001300_pt1 | contig 15483 bp, 11 predicted proteins | sample ColStrG_CSR_2013_FD_187199 | JGI IMG/M metagenome (GOLD analysis project Ga0209067, IMG submission 187199) | Freshwater sediment microbial communities in response to fracking from Pennsylvania, USA - Cold Stream Run_MetaG_CSR_2013 (SPAdes)... | ecosystem: Environmental > Aquatic > Freshwater >...
GGGCATTCATTTTGGCTATGATGCGTGCCGGCCTGCCTGCTTTGGCAATGCGCGTTTCATTGCGGATCGCTCTGAGCAGTTGATTGTGAAACGAGAACGGCGCAAGCCACAGGTATTTGAACTTTTTGTGCTGGGTCAGGCTGGTCAGATGTATGAAGATTTCATTGACTTCGGCTGCGATAATCGGGTTGGCGGTCAGCAGACCCAGATCGGTATAAAACTTTGTGGTAGTAGGGTGATAGTTACCGGTGCCCAGATGAGCATAGCAACGCAGCTGATGACCGATTTCGCGTCGAATTACCAGCGCCAGTTTCGCGTGCGTTTTCAGTCCTACCACGCCGTACACCACCTGCGCTCCGGCGCGTTGCAGCCGGTCGGCCCAGTTAATATTGGCTTCTTCATCAAAACGCGCCATCAATTCCAGAATCACCACGACTTCCTTGCCATTTTGCGCGGCACGGATCAGCGCTTCCATCAATTCCGAGTTCATGCCGGTGCGATAAATGGTTTGTTTGATGGCAACCACGGCCGGGTCTTCAGCTGCTTCACGCACAAAATCGATCACGGTCTGGAAGGTTTGAAACGGATGATGCAGTAACAGATCCTGCTTGCGCAAAGCCGAAAAAATGTCCGGCTGGGTGTACGGCGTCGAGATGTCAGGGAAAAATTGCGGGAAGCGCAATTCGGGAAGATTCACCAGATCCGAAATTGCCGACAGTCGGGCCAGGTTGACCGGCCCGTTAACTTCATACAGGCGGGCATGGTGCAGGTTGAATTGTTCCAATAAAAACTTGGATAAATTGGGCGGGCAGTTTTTGGCCACTTCCAGACGGACGGCTGCGCCAAACTGACGACTTTGCAATTCACCCTGCAGGGCCACGCGCAGATTCTTGACTTCATCTTCGTCGACCCACATGTCGCTGTCCCGGGTGACTCGAAATTGCGAATAGGCTATGACTTCGCGTCCATTAAACAAATCGTCAATATGGGCATGAATTACCGAAGACAGGAGGCAAAACGATGCGCCCGTTTTGGGGCTGAGCTCATCAGGCAAACGGATAATGCGTGGCAGTACCCGGGGTGCTTTGACAATGGCAATCGCGGTTCCGCGCCCGAACGCATCTTTACCGGCCAGAGAAACAATGAAATTCAGACTTTTGTTGACGACCTGAGGAAATGGATGGGCCGGGTCGAGTCCGATCGGTGTTAACAAAGGCCGGACTTCGCGTTCGAAGTAGGCTTTCACCCAGGCGCGTTGCGCCGGATTGCGGTCATTGTGACGCAGCAGATGGACCCCGTGCTCGGACAATTGCGGCAGTACGGTGTTGTTTAACAGTTCATATTGGCGTTCTACCAGTTTGTGTGCCTCAGCGCTGATTAAATCGAGCGTTGCCTTGAGCTGCTGATTGGGTTTGGCATATTGCCCCTGGTGGGCCAGCAGACTTGCCACTCTGACTTCAAAAAACTCATCCAGGTTACTGGACGCAATACATAAGAAGCGCAATCTTTCCAATAAAGGAATGTTTGGGTCTTCGGACTGGGCTAGCACCCGCCAGTTAAATTCGATCTGGGAAAGTTCGCGATCCAGAAATTGTCCTGGCTTTTTTGCGGGAAGAGTAGGAAGAACGCCGGTAGGTTTCATTTTTTTTATTGGTTCGGGAATGCGATTTCTGGTTGACTGAAATAAACCGGAATCATTGAAATTCGTTGTTCATAAGGACGACCACATTCGAAATTTTCATTTCATGATTGTCGCTGATTCTAGTTTTGAATTATGACATTAATGTGACTGGCTCAATTAAGTTATTGAAAAGGCACGTTAACTTCGCATGATTTATCGCAAACTAATAAGTGGGGATTGCATTAGACTGATTGTCACATACACTTTAGCCTGAAATAACCATGTCATCTTAATGTCATAAATGGGATGTAGAGTGCCGCTATCTTGCAAATTGCAATTGTTGTAAAACCAAAAGGGGGCGCATATGTCTATTAGTAAATTCATAAAAAACTTCATTGCGATTATTGGGGCCAGCGCCGCAATCATGGCACTTCAAACGGCGCATGCGGAGGACCTGACCGGTGCCGGTGCGACCTTCCCTTATCCAATTTATGCGAAATGGGCCGATGCCTATAAAAAATCCAGCGGCAACGGATTGAACTACCAATCGGTCGGTTCTGGTGCCGGTATTAAACAGATTAAGAGCAAAACCGTTGATTTCGGCGCATCAGACATGCCGCTCAAAGCAGATGAACTCGAAGCAGCAGGCCTGATTCAATTCCCAGCAATTATGGGTGGTCTGGTACCCGTGGTCAATCTGGAAGGCGTTCCTGCCGGTAAAATGAAACTGACCGGTGACGTAATCGCCAATATTTATCTCGGCAAAATTACTAAATGGAACGCGCCAGAGATAATAGCGTTGAATCCGGATCTGAAATTGCCTGCCGAAGATATCACTGTAGTGCATCGTTCGGACGGATCTGGTTCGACTTTCCTGTGGACTGACTATCTGTCCAAAGTCAATGCAGAATTCAAAACCGTGGTCGGTTCGAGCACTGCCGTTAAATGGCCGGTTGGTCTGGGCGGCAAGGGCAATGAAGGTGTCGCTGCCAGTGTACTGAACGTCAAAGGTGCAATCGGTTATGTGGAATATGCCTACGTCAAAAAGAACAAAATGATTTATGCATTGGTGAAAAACAAAGACGGTAATTTTGTTGAGCCAAGTGATGATACGTTCAAAGCCGCTGCTGCCGGCGCTGAATGGGCGAAATCTCCCGGTTATTACGTCATTCTGACCAACCAGTCTGGCAAGGCCGCTTGGCCGATTACCGGCGCTTCATTCATCCTGATGTACAAACAGCAGGCTGATGCTGCCAAAGGTAAAGAAGTATTGAAATTCTTTGACTGGTCTTTCAAAAACGGTGAAGCAATGGCCAACGAGCTTGATTATGTTGCCATGCCTCCGGCCGTGATCAAGTTGGTTCAGGAAACCTGGAAAAACGACGTCAAGGATGCTGCCGGTAAAGCAATCTGGTAATTAATTGAGCGCTGCTTTCAGCAATGGAGGCAGCGCTCAGAAAATGGTTTTCACATGCTGACAAATAATTTGCCTGAAGTTTCGTCCGAAATCTTGCTGCAACCGCAGGCCGATCATCCGGTAGAACACCCCGTCATTTTCAAAACCAATCAATCACCGCCCATGGTCACGACACCAATGCGTTCCCACAAAATGGGTGATTTTATTTTTCATAAAATCACGTTTACCTTTGCCTTCAGTGTTTTGCTGGTCCTGTTGGGAATTATTGCGTCATTGTTGCATGGGGCATGGCCCGCTTTGCATGAATTTGGTCCCAAATTCATCACAACAGTCGAATGGGACCCGGTTAACGATCAGTATGGCGCCTTGATCGCAATTGTCGGCACTTTGACCACCTCATTTATTGCTCTTTTGTTCGCCTTTCCGATCAGCTTTGGCATTGCGCTGTTCCTGACCGAAATCTGCCCGGCCTGGCTGAAACGTCCGCTGGGCACGGCTGTGGAATTGCTGGCCGGCGTACCCAGTATTATTTATGGCATGTGGGGGCTGTTTATTTTTGCTCCTTTTTTTGCCGAACACATTCAACCGGCGCTGCAAAATACACTGGGTCAACTGCCAACGATCGGCAAGCTGTTCCAGGGTCCGACGATCGGTATCGGTATCCTCGCCGCCGGGATCATTTTGGCCATCATGATCATCCCGTTCATCGCATCCGTGATGCGTGACGTGTTCGAAGTGGTTCCACCGATATTGAAAGAATCTGCCTACGGTCTGGGCTGCACCAAATGGGAAGTAGTCAGAAAAATTGTGCTGCCCTATACAAAAATAGGTGTGGTCGGCGGCGTGATGCTCGGGCTGGGCAGAGCTCTGGGTGAAACCATGGCGATCACTTTTGTGATTGGTAACGCCAATCAACTGTCCTGGTCGTTATTTGCTGCCGGTAACAGCATTGCTTCCACTCTGGCCAATGAATTTGCGGAAGCCGACACGCCGTTGCATGTCTCGTCCCTGTTTGCACTTGGGTTGATTCTGTTTGCAATCACGTTTGTTGTCCTGTCGGCAGCAAAACTGATGTTGCTTGGACTGAAAAGAAATGAAGGAACGAAATAATGGATAGCCCGACAAATCAGTCAGCCAACAGCACTCAGCCCGATACCGGCGTGTATCGCCGCAGGATATTGGTGCACCGGATCGGTATATCTCTGTCGTTTTTTGCGATGTTGATCGGCATATTTTTCCTGCTGTGGATTTTGACGACCCTTTTTCTGAAGGGTTTCAATTCACTGAATATTGGCATGCTGACCCAAATGACGCCGCCACCTGGCGATGATGGCGGTGGCTTGCTCAATGCGATTGTCGGAAGTTTGCTGATGGTCGGCTTTGCCACTCTGATCTGCACGCCGATAGGTATCCTGGCCGGTCTGTATCTGGCCGAATATGGTGACAATAACTGGTTTGCGTATCTGACCCGTTTTGTGACCGACATCATGTTGTCGGCACCGTCTATCGTAATTGGTTTGTTTGTGTACGCATTGTATGTTGCCAATACCGGGCATTTTTCCGGTTGGGCCGGCAGCATTGCGATTTCACTGATTGCCGTTCCGGTGATTGTGCGCACTACCGATAACATGCTGCAACTGGTTCCGGGCAGTTTGCGTGAAGCGGCGTTTGCTCTGGGTGCACCGCAATGGAAGGTGGCCATCCTGGTGCGTCTGCGCGCGGTCAAGGCCGGCGTGATCACGGGTGTTCTTCTGGCGGTGGCGCGCATTTCCGGTGAAACAGCGCCGTTGCTCTTTACTGCGCTGAACAATCAGTTCTTCAATGCCGATATGAATAAACCGATGGCCAATCTGCCGGTGGTAATTTATCAGTTTGCCATGAGTCCGTACGAAAACTGGCGCACTCTGGCATGGGGTGGCGCTTTGATCATTACGTTAAGTGTACTGGCGTTGAACATATTGTCGCGCACGATTTTCAGTCAAAAAATTCAGGGATAACCGGAACCGGACCCCGATCAGAAAAAATAAACAGGATTAAACATGCCTACATCAGCACAAACAACAGCGCACGATGCATTGCCATCAGCGATACAAATCAGCGGGTTGAATTTTTATTACGGCAATACGCACAGTCTTAAAAATATCAATCTGTCGATCAAAGATAAAAAAGTTACGGCTTTTATCGGCCCTTCCGGCTGTGGCAAATCCACCTTGCTGCGTACCCTGAACCGCATGTATGACCTGTATCCGGGGCAGCGCGCCGAGGGGAAAATTCTGTACAACGGCAAAAATATTCTTGATCCGGGTCAGGATATCAATATGCTGCGTGCCAAAATCGGCATGGTGTTTCAGAAGCCGACACCATTTCCGATGTCGATCTATGACAACATTGCATTTGGTGTGCGCCTGTATGAAAATCTCTCCAAGGGAGAGATGAACGAGCGCGTCGAATGGGCGTTGCACAAGGCTGCGTTATGGACCGAAGTCAAGGACAAGCTGAACAAAAGCGGTCTGAGTCTGTCCGGTGGTCAGCAACAACGCCTGTGTATCGCGCGCGGTGTGGCAGTCAAGCCCGATGTACTGTTGCTGGATGAGCCTACCTCTGCACTGGACCCGATTTCAACGGCAAAAATCGAAGAGCTGATCAATGAATTAAAGCAGGACTACACGATCGCCATAGTGACCCACAACATGCAGCAGGCAGCACGCTGCTCCGATTACACCGCGTATATGTATCTGGGTGAACTGGTTGAAGCAGGCGTAACCGATCAGGTATTCATGAATCCGGTCAAAAAGGAAACGCAGGATTATATTACCGGACGTTTCGGCTGATCTGCCGGAGCGATTTCATCGAACTACCAACAGAATTTGAATCAATTAATCGAGGGGGCACACCATGACCGAAGAACATTCTTCCAGGCAGTACGATGCTGATTTGGAAGCGATGCGTTCCAAAGTTTTGCTGATGGGCGGACTGGTTGAAAATCAGTTTCACGATGCCATCGCCAGTTACCGGGTCGGTAACGTCGAACTGGCTGCCAGCGTGATTGCGTCCGACGCAAACGTCAATCAGCTGGAAATTGACTTGGATATGGCGTGTCGCCATCTGATCCTGAAGCGCCAGCCGGCTGCCAATGATTTGCGCACCGTGGTGGCAACCTTAAAGGTCATTACCGATCTTGAACGAATTGGTGATGAATCAAGCAAGGTGGCACGTATTGCCCAGGGCAAGGAAATACACCGCAACGTCATGATATTCAATGATTACGACGCAATCCGCGGCCTGGCTTCGCAGGTCGGCACCATGCTGCACGATGCACTTGATTCTCTGGCCCGGCTTGACCACAAGCAGGCGATCAAACTGATTGCCAAGGATGCCTTGATCGATCAGGATTTTCGTGCCGTCATGCGTAATCTGATTACCTACATGATGGAAGATCCGCGCACCATTTCGGCCGCACTGGACGCCTTGTGGGTTGCCAAAGCGATTGAACGGGTAGGGGATCATTCAAAAAACATCGCCGAGCACGTGATTTTTATTGTTGAAGGCAAAGATATCAGACACAGCGATTATGTTGAAACGCACTCTGAATAACCGGTGGATGACGGATAAATAATGAGCTTAGATAAAACCACGATATTGATTGTGGAAGATGAACCTGCCATTGTGGAGCTGGTCAGTTTTACATTACGATCTGCCGGGTGGGATACCTATGCGGTGAGCAATACTGCCGATGCCTGGGCCTATATTTCGCGCCGCATGCCACATCTGGTGCTGTTGGACTGGATGTTGCCGGACCAGAGCGGTATACGATTATTGTCACGCATCCGCGCCGATCGCCAGTTCAACGCGCTGCCGATCATCATGCTGACGGCAAAAAGCATGGAGGAAGACAAGATTGCCGGTCTGGATCACGGTGCAGATGATTACATTACCAAACCATTCTCACCGCGTGAACTGATTGCACGGATCAAAACCGTATTGCGTCGTAAAGCGCCAGAACATGGGCAAGGGTTGCTGTCAGCCGGAACAGTAGTACTCGATCCGGTCAGTTGTTCGGTGACGCTCAATGAACAGAAAGTCGACATCGGGCACGCGGAATTCAAGTTGCTTAAATTCTTTCTGGCCAATCCGGACCGCGTGTTTTCACGCAGTCAGTTGCTTGACAAGGTATGGGGGGATCATGTGATGATCGAGGAACGTACCGTTGATGTGCATGTATTGCGTCTGCGTAAGGTATTGAAAAGTGCCGAATCGCTGATTCGGACCGTCCGCAGCGTCGGTTACATGCTGTCTGAAAAATAATTGTTTGATCCTTTATGATAAAACCATCGAATCCACGTCTCGTGTTCTGGGTGCCGGCTCTGCTGAGAATGTTGATGGTGTTCATCGCGTCCCTGTTTATTGGGTTTTATTTTGGTGAATTTTGGGGAGCCATTTCGGCAGCCGCCGGTCTGGTATTTTTAATTACCCTGCAATTACACTATCTGTTTCGACTCTCGCTCTGGCTGGATAATCCTGAAAGCAGCAAACTTCCCGACGGCTGGGGAGCATGGACTGAAATATTTTCGCGGCTGTACCGCATGCGCCGTGAAGACGAAAAAAATCAAATTGAATTGACTGAGTGGCTGGCCCGTTTTCGACAGGCCATGACGTTGTTGCCGGATGGCGTCGTGATTATGGATGACGTGTTGTTTCTGGAATGGTGCAATCCGATAGCCGAGCAGCATCTGGGACTGGATTTGACCAAAGACAAGAATATGCGGATCACCAATCTGATCCGCAGTCCGGAATTCATGGATTACATCATTCTTGGCCGGTTCGACAAACCCCTGACCGTTACCCACCGCGATCGCAAATTGATTTTGCATATCATTAAGTTTGAAAATCGCCGTCAGATTCTGGTTACCCATGATGTCACCGAAAATGAGCGCATCGACCGCATGCGCCGGGACTTTATTGCCAACGCATCCCATGAGTTGCGTACGCCGCTGACCGTCATTAACGGCTTTTTGGAAATCAATGCGATGCAGCCGGACATGGACATGAAAACCCGTGCCAGCCATATCAAGCTGATGGCTGAGCAGGGGCAACGCATGCAGCGGCTGGTTGAAGACATGCTGACTTTGACGCGGCTTGAATCGGTTGATTTTCCGCTGCGTACCGAACGCATCAACATGGCACAGCTGCTGGAACAGATCGTCTCGGAAATGCACGGCCTGTCGGTCGGTCGGCACCAGCTGATACTGGACAATACCGGTCCCGATTTGATCGGCAGTCTGGATGAATTGCGCAGCGCCTTCACGAATCTGGTCTCGAATGCGGTCCGCTATACGCCGGCTGGCGGGACGGTCAACATCAGCTGGGCCAACGAGGCAGATGGGCCGGTATTCAAGGTCAGGGACAGCGGTATTGGCATCAGCGGCGAACATCTTTCGCGACTGACGGAACGGTTCTACCGGGTCGACAAGAGCCGTTCCCGGGAAACGCAGGGTACCGGACTGGGCCTGGCCATCGTCAAACACGTGGTGTTGCGCCACAAGGCGCAGCTCTCCATTGAATCGACCGAAGGTGCCGGCAGCACGTTTTCCATCCAGTTTCCGCTTGGCGCGGCGCAGATCAATTCCTGATTTTGCAGGCATGTCAAACTGGCAAATTTCAATATAAATACCGCATCGAGCCAACTTCTCAGCCCATTCCGGCAAATTTGATTGAAAGCAATAGGTTTTAATTTACAATGCCAAGATGCATTTCAGTTAAAACAGGACATCTATTGCCAACGCCGGATTTCCAATAATGGGACAACATGAAAAAGCCATTCTATAAAGTGCTGTATGTGCAGGTTCTCTTTGCCATTTTTGTCGGGATTTTGATCGGTGTTTTTCAACCCGGATGGGGCGTGGAACTAAAGCCACTGGGTGACGGATTTATCAAGCTGATCAAAATGATTATTGCGCCCGTGATTTTTTGCACGGTTGTGACAGGCATTGCCGGCATGCAGGACATCAAGAAAGTCGGGCGGGTTGGCGGCAAGGCGCTGATTTATTTTGAAGTGATTTCCACTTTTGCTTTGATTATCGGATTGTGTGTCGCCAATTTGATACAGCCTGGTTCCGGCTTCAACGCCAATCCGGCAACACTCGATACCAGCGCAATCGCGCAATACACCACCAAAGCCCATCTTCCGACTACTGTCGAATTTATTCTCAATATCATTCCGGATACGTTCGTCGGTGCCTTTGCCCATGGTGAAATTCTGCAGGTACTGCTGATTGCGATTCTGGTTGGCTTTGCCATATCGACGCTTGGAGAAAAAGGCAAGCCAGTCCTGCATCTGATTGATGACCTTTCAAAGGTTATTTTTTCGGTGGTCAACAAGCTGATGAAACTGGCACCCATTGGTGCTTTCGGTGCGATGGCGTTCACCATTGGCAAATACGGAATCGCTTCATTGGTGCCGCTGGCCAAATTGATGGGTTCGTTTTACCTGACCTGTGGCCTGTTCATTTTTATTGTGCTCGGCACCGTTGCCTGGTTGACGGGGTTTTCAATCTGGCGCTTTATCGTCTATATCAAGGAAGAATTGCTGATTGTATTGGGAACCAGTTCGTCGGAAAGTGCGTTGCCCTCACTGATGGAAAAACTGGAAAAGCTGGGTTGTTCCAAATCTGTAGTGGGTCTGGTCGTACCGACCGGCTATTCATTTAATCTGGATGGTACAAATATCTACATGACGATGGCGGCCCTGTTTGTGGCTCAGGCAACCAATACCGAACTCACCCTGCTGCAGCAATTGACCATCCTCGGCGTGGCAATGCTGACTTCCAAGGGAGCCTCCGGTATTACTGGCGCCGGTTTCATCACTCTGGCAGCGACGTTGGCGGTTGTGCCCACCATACCGGTGGCTGGCATGGCGCTGATTCTGGGCATAGACCGTTTTATGAGCGAGTGCAGGGCATTGACCAACTTTGTTGGCAACGGGGTCGCAACCGTTGTTGTATCCAAATGGGAAAAAGAGTTGGATATGGATACATTAAGGACAGAGCTGGAAACCAGATAGTTATGAAAGTCACTTTGAAGTGGAAAGTTATCGTTGTCTGTGTTGGTCTGGAGATCTTGGCTCTGGCACTGATTGCGTTCATCAATTTTCAGATTATCAGCGGTTATCTGGATCAGATCGCTGATCAACAACTGATACGCCTGCAATCCTGTCTGGCTGGCCAGTTCGATCGCTATCCGGAACAATTGAAGTCGGGGGCAGTCGGTTCCCTGATTCAAAAATGTCAGGGGAAAGACAATCAGATTTATTTCTTTCTGTTTGATAAAAACGATCGCGTGGTAAAGCAATACGGTTGGACTGGCACACCCATACCCGCAGATGCCACGGTCCTCGCCAGTATCAATATCGTTTCCCGCTATGGATGGACCACCCCGCATTTTTATCAAACCATTAACGTCAATACACCGGAATACTCCCATCTGCTGTATGGCGGCACGTCGCTATTCAAGCCTTATACGCAGACCGATTTAACCAACAAGGCATTGTTGCTGACCTTGCTCACACTGGCATTGAGCATTGTCTTGATCGTGCTGGTCATGAAGTGGCTTAGCGGCCATTTAAAAAAACTGGAAGCAGCGGCCAACCAGATTTTGCGCGGCAATTACGACGTGTCGGTGGATTACATTGGCAATGATGAAATTGGACGGGTTGGTTTTGCCATGAACCTCGTCACCCATACCCTAAAAAAAGAAATTCAGGCGTTGAAAAAAAGCGAGGAAGGCGAACGGCAGACTGCCGAGCGGATGCTGAAAGTCATTGATGCTGTGCCGGACTTCATGTTGCTCAGCCGGGTCGCGGATGCCTTCATCGTGTACGCCAATGCCGGCGTTGAGCACATGACAGGCTATGCCTATGGCGATCTGGTCGGCAAAACGCTGGATCAGGTTGAGTTGGGTTTTACCAAAGAGCAGCGCAGTCACTGGCAAAATCAGCTTGCAAAAAATGGCGCACTGAACAACGTTGAAAGTATCATCCGGCATAAAAGTGGCGGATTCATCAATGTTCTTGTTTCGGCCTCGCTGCTCGATATTGACGATGCCGAGCATGTTTTAATTATCTGTCGCGATATTACGGATCGCAAGCTGGTCGAAGCCGCTGTTGCCCATGCCAACCGTCAGTTGAATTATGTTCTGGATGCTGCTTCGGAAATCGCCATTATTTCAACCGACGTGAAAGGCATCGTGCAAATGTTTAATCGTGGCGCGGAAAAAATGCTGGGTTACCGTGCACGGGAGACCGTCGGCTTGCCGATGCCGTTTGAAATTCACGATCAAAATGAGCTGCTTGAACGCAGCAGGGAATTGACCCGCTTTTACGGGCGCGAGGTAAAAACCAGTGAAGTACTGACCATTACGCCCGCCAAGCAGGGTGCGGAAACCAGAAACTGGACCTACATCTGCAAAAACGGCCAGCGACTGGTGGTGTCGTTAACGGTGACCCGGGTGCTGGACAGTGCCGGAAAAATTGTCGGCTTTCTGGGGATTGCGCGCGATATTACTTTGCAGCTTCAGGCGGAGCAATCATTGCAGGATTTAAATTATCAGCTCGAAAAAAGGGTGGAAGAGCGCACTGCAGAATTGGCGCAGACCAATGAGAATCTGGCCAATACCATGCACAATCTGCAACTGGCGCAGGCGGAACTGGTTCGTTCAGAGAAGTTGACTGCGTTGGGCGATATCGTTGCGGTAGTGGCACATGAGATCAATACGCCGATCGGAAATTGTCTGACGGTGGCTTCGACTTTAAAGGATCGCAGTGAAGACCTGTTTTTGGAAATTGAGCAGGGTGCGATCAAACGTTCCAGTTTGAGCAAATACGTAAGTGACAGCAAGGCCGGTATGGATATTCTGATCCGCGGCCTGCAGCGTTCCAGCGAACTGGTCAGCAATTTCAAACAGGTGGCGGTGGACCAGACAAGCGAGCAACGCCGCAGCTTCAAACTGGATCAGGTGGTCAATGAAGTGCTGGCACTGATGGTGCCGATGCTGCGAAAAACGCCCTATAAACTGTTAATTTCGATTCCCGAAGGTATCGTCATGGACAGTTATCCCGGGCCGATAGAACAGATCATCACCAACATGATCAACAATTCGATCATGCATGCATTCGAACAAGACAGGCCGGGTACCATGACGCTGACGGCTGAATTGCACGGCGAACATGTTCATATCGAATTTTCGGATGACGGTAACGGTATTCCCGAACACCATCTAAAACGTATATTCGATCCCTTCTTCACCACCAAGCTGGGTCGGGGCGGAACGGGTCTGGGACTGAATATCGTGCACAATATTGTCCGGAGTATGTTGGGTGGTCAGATCGATGTCAGCAGTACAATCGGACAAGGCACCACTTTTAAAATAGCGTTACCATTGAATGCACCGTTGCATCAGATTGAAAAGAGATAGTTAACGCCAGGATTTGATTTTTCGGTAGTCAGTAATGGTTACCCTTTCTTTCAACGCAGCTTGTTGGTTCGATCGGATATGAAATTAATTTTACTTTTATTTTTTTGTTCGATAATTGCCGCGTGCTCCACGCCAAAGCGCGGCCCGTTGAATGCGGATGGACTGGCAGTTGACGCGCTGTTTGCAGCGCCCCAAAAGCCGATACAGGCTCACGATGCCCTGAAAATTTCCGAGCCGATGCGTGATTTTGCACATTCCAAAATACCCCATTTCACCGCCCATGTGAATATAAAAGATACCCGCAGAGCTTTGGTTGAGGCCCTGTACACGCAGGGACAACTGCACCTGGAATACTATTCTGAGGAAACGCGCAATGCTTCGGAGGCGTTTGCAGCCAAGTCGGGGAATTGCCTGTCACTGGTGCTGCTGACCGCAGCCATGGCAAAGGAGCTGAAAATTCCGTACCACTTTCAAATGGTGGTGAATACGACGGACTGGAGTCAGTCCGACAAAATTTTCATGTCAATCGGTCACGTCAATATTGTGCTGGAAAACATCTCGAATGAACTGGAGTTCAAAACCTGGGTTTCCGATGCCATGGTTGTCGATTTTCTGACTCCCGATAAGGCAGCAATGTTGGAAACCGAACAGATCGACGAGAACACAATTCTGGCAATGTACTTAAATAACCGTGCTGTTGAAACACTGTTACAGGGTAACGTGAACGACGCCTATTGGTATATCAGGGAATCGTTGCGACAGGATGAGCGCTTCATCAATGCGTATTTAACCCTCGGCGTCATTTACCGGGCCATACACCGACCGGATCTGGCCGAGGTGGTGTTGGAACGGATCGCGCAATATTTTCCGGACAATACCAGCCTGTTGAATGACCAGATACTGATTTTGAAAGATCTGGGAAGGGACGCGGAAACGGTCGAACTGGAGCAACGACTTGCAAAGCTGGATCAGGACCGGCCGTGGAGTTATTTCTTTGAAGCGCAATCTGAATTCGCTACGGGTCGATATGAACACGCCAGGCGTTTATATGAAAAAGAAATTGCCCGGGATCCTGCCCATCATGAGTTCGAATATGGTCTGGCGATGGTCTATATGAAGCTGAAAGATTCAGCCAACGCAATCATACACCTGCAAAAGGCAATAGAACTTTGCGCCAGCAAACCACTGCGCCAACTTTATCTGGCCGATCTTGAACACATCAAGTTCGGGAATTTTTTGAACTAGAATTTAAATACAGTTCTTCAACCCTGGTGCGCGCCCAGAGCGTGCGGCGCAGGAATTTCAGGCTGGACGGAATGCTGGGATCGCTGGTGAAACAGCGAATGTTGATATGTTGCGCCATCGTCTCCCAACCCAACTCAGCGACCAGTTCGGTCAGCATGATTTCAAGCGTGATTCCGTCGAGCGTTTTTTTTTCGGTTGTCATCGGTTTAAAACACACATTGCGGGTCAAGTCGACCCGCAATGCGCAATCCCTGTGCTGACTGAAAATCAGAAATCAAAACTGATACCCTGTGCCAGCGGCAAAGAATGACTGTAGTTGATGGTGTTGGTGGAACGGCGCATGTAGGCTTTCCATGCGTCCGACCCGGATTCGCGACCGCCGCCGGTGTCCTTTTCTCCGCCAAAGGCGCCGCCGATTTCAGCGCCGGAAGGACCAATGTTGACATTGGCGATACCGCAATCGCTGCCACTGTCACACATGAATTTTTCCGCTTCACGAACGTCAGTGGTAAAGATCGAGGACGATAAACCTTGCGGCACTTCGTTATTCCAGGCAATGGCCTGATTCAAATCACTGTAGCGCACAATGTACAAAATCGGTGCAAACGTTTCATGGTGCATCGACGCAGTCTGGGTCGGCATTTCCACCAGTGCCGGATGCACGTAAAAACCATCGCCTTCCACCTTGGCGCGCTCACCGCCAAAGACCACGCCTTGTTCTTCTTTGGCGGTAACCAGCGCTTTCTGCATCGCAGTGTGCGCCTGCGCATCGATCAGCGGGCCGATCAGCGTGGATTTCTCGAGCGGGTTGCCGACCGGCAGACCGGCGTAGATTTTCTTCAGACGCGGCACGATGGCATCATAGATGTTGTCGTGTACAAACAGGCGGCGCAGCGTGGTGCAGCGTTGTCCTGCGGTGCCTACCGCTGAAAAGGTAATGGCCCGTAACGCCATTTCCACGTCGGCACTGGGTGCAACGATCATGGCGTTGTTGCCACCCAATTCCAAAATAGTGCGTGCCAGGCGCGTTGCGCAGCGCTGCGCCACATCGCGACCCATCCGGGTGCTGCCGGTGGCGCTGACTACCGGGACCCGGCGATCATCAACCATGGCAATACCGGCTTCGCTGTTGCCGATGATCAGTTCCGCAAGTCCGGCCGGGGCGTCCGTTCCAAAACGGGCAACGGCTTTCATGAACAGACTGTGGACCGCAATAGCAGTCAATGGCGTTTTCTCTGAAGGTTTCCAAGTGACGCTGTTGCCGCACACGAAGGCCAGTGCCGCATTCCAGGCCCATACCGCCACCGGGAAATTGAAAGCCGAAATTACGCCGACCACGCCGACTGGATGCCACTGTTCCATCATGCGATGTCCGGGACGTTCCGAGGCGATGGTCAATCCGTACAACTGGCGCGACAGGCCGACTGCAAAGTCACAGATATCGATCATTTCCTGCACTTCGCCCAGACCTTCCTGCAGGATTTTGCCGGCTTCCAGCGTCACCAGCTGACCCAGTGCTGCTTTGTGCTGACGCAATTCTTCACCGAACAGGCGTACCAGTTCACCACGGCGCGGCGCAGGGACTTCACGCCATTGCAGATGCGCCGCGTGTGCCGAAGCAATTTTGGTGGCAACCACGGCACCGTCATCGGCGCGCAAGCTGGCCATCTTCTGTCCGTTGATCGGGGAGAAGCTGTGTATCTGGGTACCGGACCAGGGTGCCAGATCGACA